>ENA-ORLU01001944-ORLU01001944.1-human-gut-metagenome-genome-assembly--contig:-NODE-1944-length-13530-cov-2.818702_pt1 | contig 13530 bp, 8 predicted proteins | sample MGYA00243009_ERZ508833 | MGnify/ENA primary metagenome ERZ508833 (study PRJEB26277, sample SAMN04329763) | human gut metagenome | biome: human-associated habitat | host: Homo sapiens | place: USA...
AAACGGTCGGCCAAGGTCGATTTCCCGTGGTCTATATGTGCTATAATGCAAAAATTACGGATATTCTTCATCTTTAACAGCTATCTATTTAAAAACAAACAAGTTTCTTGCTTTTCGGGCGCAAAGATACGCAAAAAGAACAAGATTTTAAAGACTACAATAAATTTATAGCAGACAATTCCCTGCTCAAAGACTGTATGCCTTTCTGGATCTTTTCCAACTGCCGCCTGCGAGGTTTATGCACTCCGGCTGCATAATGCCACAACTGGCGTTCATTGATTCCGGTAATCCGGCTCAAAGCAGCCTTGGTGAAGATGCTGCTATAATAGTTGATAAAAGTAGCGGCATCTATCTTAAATTTCAATTCAAACTCTCCCGACAAGACTTCACAAGGATTCGGATTATCTTCCAGATACAACTCTATTGCCTCCTTCATGTTATCCTCAATCTCCTTCATGTCATTGCCTACGGTAATAACGGGAGCACCTTCGATATAAGCACTCAAGTTCTTTCCTGCGTGTTCTACAATCACTTCCACTGTTTTCATATTGCCTCCTGTCCTAAAATATCAAGAGAACAAGGGGGGGCTACTTTAACCCCGCTTGTCTCAGAATGCTGTAATAAGTGCCTTTCTCAACGCCTTTGCTATTATGATTCGGTACAATAACTACCCTACCGTTCTTCTCAAACTTCATGTGGCTACCTTTCTGACCTTTTAGAACAAAACCGTTTTCCAGCAACATAGTTACAACGTCTTTAACTGATTTGTAACTCATAACGCTTTGGACTTAATTACTGCACAAATATAGTAATTATATGAACACTACCAAAAGAAGTATTCATATTTTCACTATGATTTCTTCCTAATACCCCGGATTCTGTTTCAACCTCTCATTCATCACCCGTATTTTCTCCGGTATAGGGAATACAGTTGTATATCCACTTGCCTCATCCGGTAGTTGCGGACGGCTGCTGTAAGCTCTTGTAAACTTCCCGAAGCGGACTAAGTCCTGTCGTCTCCATCCTTCCCAAGCCAGTTCCAGCTGACGTTCGGCAAGGATATTCTCTAAAGTGGCAGTGCGGGGAGAAGCGTTGACACGGCTACGAACTTCATTGAGTTCTTCATCTCCGTTTGCTCCGTTCCGGACTTTCGCTTCACTCTTCATCAACAAAGCGTCTGCATAGCGGAACAATACAATGTCATTCTCCATCAACTTACCGTCTTTTGTGGCAGTCGGATCGACTTCATACTTTTTCATGCGGGCTCCTGCGGTTTGTTCGTATGGGGTATCTGTTATATCCAGAGATACTTTCCAGGGCAGATATTCCAGTACCGTTCCATTATCCAGTTTGATTATGTTTCCTTTCAGGTCGTGGACAATTCCTGCAAAATAGCAAATATCAAAACGGGGATCTTGTTCCGCGGTTTCATAACCGAAAGTTTCGAGGGCTTCAATGGTGGCGCTGGGACCGTTCTCACCGCTTAGTCCGTAAGCCTTGGCGTGATTATAGTGGCGGGAACGGAAGAGATATTGCATCTGGTTGGTGTACAGAGTTTTGTTCATCGGGATAGTGAAGACATTCTCTACGGACGGTTCGTTGAATATAGAGAAATTCGTTTCGTATTCCGGTTCCAGTTTGTAGCCCATAGTCTTGAGTTGGTCACAATAGTAGATGACTGTTTCCCAGGCATTTAGTTCGCTGCCGTTCACTGTGAACTTTATATTTTTTCCATCCGGGCGTTGTCCGTCCGTCCAATCATTGTCTGTATAAACTTCGGAGTTCAAAGCCAGTTTGGCCAGTAGGAAAGTTACCACGGGGCGAGTGATACGGCCATAGTAAGGGCCGGACTGGTTGCTATGTGCATCGCTCAACAAAGGAGCCGCCTCTTGCAATTCCTTGACAACAAAGTCAAAGACCGTTTTTCGTTCACTTTGCACTACATCTTTCATTGCTACGGAAGAGGATTGAACTAGCGGGATGCGTCCGAACAAATCCATCAGGTAATAATAATACATAGCCCGCATGGCACGTACTTCGGCACGGTATGCCGGCAGTTCCGTAGCGGAATGAGTTTCGGCGAATTTGTCTATCCGTTCCAGTGATTTGTTACTTAACATGACGACTTTATAGAGATATTCCCATGTAGCCTGAATGGCATCATTCTCTATTCCCCAATCGTGCAGGTAAAGTCCTTGCCAAAAACCACCGTCATACCAGTCACCTCCACGGGTGGGGATAATGGCTTCGTCGGAGGTAAAGGTGTTCAGGTCGTAGACTCCCCTACCCGTTCCCTGCAATCCCTGACTATCACTATAACCGCCTACGTATGTATAAAGCGAAGCTACTGCATTGAGATATACTTCCGAGATTGTATTGTAAACGTCATCTTCGGGTAACTTATCTTTCGGATTTTCCTCCAAAAACTTACTACATGAGAATAAACCCAGGCACGTTATAAGAAGGAATACCAGCACTCCCGAAGGACGTAAGATCTTCTTTGAAAACAGTTCCGCTATCCTTGAAAGCAGTTCTTCTTTCTGCAAAAAAAGACTTTTATTTTTCATATATTGTTTCATCATCTCCTCCTCCATTAAAAGTTAATACTCAATCCCAGTGTGTACGTCCGCGCCAACGGATATCCCCGTTTATCATCCACGCCTAAAGTGGAGTTCACTGTTGAACTGTTAATCATGGGTGAAAGTCCCGAATAACCGGAAATGGTTGCCAGGTTGTTGACTGTAAATGCCAGACGCAGGGAACGGACATATTTCTTCAGTTTCTGCACTTTCTCAATCGGCACGTTCCAACCCAGCGTCACATAGTCGAAGTTGACATAATCTCCCTTTTCCAACCAATAGTCGGTGGCGGTTTGATCCTTGATGTTCTGTTTCGGGGCTTTCTTCATTACGTTATAGTCGGGAAATATATTCATGTTCATATAGGTCAGGGAGGTTCCGTTGTAAATTTTATGTCCGAAAGCTCCGTTAACCTGCAAAGACAGGTCGAAACGCTTGTAGCGGAAACTGATGTTGGAGCCAAGAATCGTTTTAGGTACGGCTTGTCCTGCCACGTAGCGGTCTTCACCATCTTCAAGGCTGACACCTCCGCCATTCAGATCGGCGATGCCATAGGTGTATCCGCCGTTTCCGTCGGATTCCAGTCCCGTACTGTGGGGAAGATAGAACACGCCCAACGGTTGACCCACCATCTGATATACGATGTGGTTGTATCCTCCATGAAAGCCGGCTCCGTCGAGGCCAGAAAGACTTTTATATTCGGGAGCAAAAAGCATTTCGCCGTTGTACATACCGCTTAATGAGAGCAGTTTGTTGCGCTGGAAAGTGATATTGGCATTGATATTCAGTTCCATATCCTTGGTCTTCAAGGGGGTGATGCCGATGGCGATTTCCGTACCCCAGTTGCGCATGGAACCGATGTTGGCAAGCAAGGTGTTATAGGTGAAAGGCGGTACGCTTACGTTGTAAAGGTAAAGCATGTCTGTGGTTCGGGAGTTGTAATAGTTGGCGGAAAGCAGCAGGCGGTTGCCGAAAAGAGCTACGTCGATACCGGTATTAAAGGTATGTTTCACTTCCCATTTCAGGTCGGGATTCGTGTTCCGAAAGTCTCCTAAAGATACGACGGCGGAGTTTCCGACGGGGACTACACCGTTCGGCTTTACAAGGTTCAATGTAGTGTATGAGTCAATCCCACTCTGATTACCTGCCAGACCGTAGCCAATACGGAATTTCAGATTATCCACCATCGGCAACTGCTTCATAAATTCTTCTTCACTAATCACCCATGCGGCAGATGCGGAGGGGAAGAATCCCCATTTATGGTTCGCTCCGAATTTGGAGGAAGCATCTGTACGGGCGTTCAGCGTCAGTACGTAGCGGTCGGCGTATGTATAGTTGAAACGTCCCATGAAAGATGCCAGACGGGGTTGGTCGTAGTAAGAATTAGTGCCTTCCCACAAGCGGAGTGCACCTGCCTGAAGATTATTATACCCGAATTTGTCGGTGCTGAAATTGCTTACTGTTGTATAATATCCCGTGTAGGTTTCTTTTTGAAGTTCGGCAAGTGCCAACACGTCAAAGAAATGTTTTTTCCAGTTTTTCTTATAGGTCAGCATCATGTTGCCCAGCAAGGACTCTCGCTTTTTGGTTCCTTTGTAAGCCTGACCGTTCGCCCAGACGGAGGTGGGGAGGTATTGCGAATTTTCCACGATATTATAGGTATAGGCGCCGAAGAGGTTTAGTTTCAGTCCTTCCAGCAGATTGAAAGTCAGACGGGCGTGCGTGCTGATGTGCGAAGTGGCATCATCATCCTGCACTTCCATCCATGCCAATGGATTGGTAATTTGGCTGGCGGTTGTTATTCCGTCCCAGGAATTGGTGACGGGGTCTTTATGGTTGGGATAGGTGGGATTGAATGTGGCTGCCGAATAGAACGTTTTCTGATAATCCACCAGATTATGATTCTTCTGAATGGAACCGAACATTCCCAGCTCGCAGTTCAGGAAGCCGTCGAACATTTTCTGATTCATGTTCATATTCGAAGTGAAGTTTTTCATGTCTTCATTCAGAATCACTCCCTGACGATCCATGAAACCAAGAGAAACGCGATAGCTGGACTCACTGGAACCGCCATAAAAGGCGATGTGATGGTTTTGTTGTAGTCCTGTCTGTTCAATCTCTTTCTGAAAATCGGTATTATATCCTTTGTCCAGAATGGAAATCCCGCGTTCCGAGGCGACACGGCGGTACTCATCGCCGGACAGCATTTTCAGATTCTTGTAGACGGTGGAAATTCCGAAGCTACCGTTGTAGGCTACCTGTGTTCTGCCGCTCATTCCTTTTTTAGTGGTGACCTCGATCACACCGGAAGCTCCTCGTGAACCGTATTGTGCGGTTTCGGAAGCGTCTTTCAAAATGGTGAAGCTCTCAATATCCGTAGGGTAAATGGAGGTGAGCATACTCAAGTCGCCAAATACTCCGTCGACGATTATCAAAGGGTCATTGCCACTGGTCAGTGAGGTAGTTCCCCGCAGGCGTACCGCATCCAAGGCTGCCGGACCGTTTGACCCGCGTTGGATGGTCAAGCCCGGCACACGTCCGCGGATTGCTTCCAAAGGGTTCGTTATCTGGTCTTTATTCATCTGTGTCTCCGTAATCTTCTCTACGGAACCGGAGAGGGTTTTCAAACTTCCGGTGGCATATCCAACAGTTATCAATGAGTCTATGGGCGTGACGGGAATCTTCTGCGCCAAGGTGCTCTCGCACGGGATTACCAGAAGAAGAAGGCTGTAGAAAATGAGTCTAGCGTGTTGTACCATATTCTTAGTTTTTAAGGTAATAATACAAATATAACAAAAAAAGAGGGAATCTGGTTGAGTAGATTCCCTCTTTTATTCATAAATGATATTGACAATGTCTATTTCACAATTATCTCATCCGTAAATATCCACCCTCCGAATTCGCTTCCGGCCTGTGCCTGGTAACGTACGTATCTTCCTTTGGCTTCGCCCTGCCATGAAATATCCGTAAAGCGGATGGGTGTTTCTTTGCTCACTTCAAAGTGTTGTTTGTGCAACTCGGTGAAATGGGTTCCGTCATCGGAAATGGAAATCACCACAGTCTCCGGCAGGAATACTTCCGCGCCGACCACTTGCATAAAAGCGGCGGTGATGGAATGGATAGGGGTTTCTTTTTCCATATCAATCGTCACATCGAGACGGTTGTCCGAGATAAATCCTTGCCATGAACCATCACCGTAAGTCCAGTCACCACGTATGCCGTCTGTCAGGGCTGTGTTGCCTTGTGCGGGATAATGGGGGCTATAGGAGGAGTTATAGGTCACTTTTTTACCGAGCGCCAAATGGCTGACTGGTTGAAGAGATTCGGGACGGCTGCCGATTTCTTTGCTCAAATCGAAAGGATGATATCCTTTTTTCTGTAAATCGGCCACTGCTGACAGTGCGCGGGTATGGAAATCGGGCCACGACTTACGTTCCGGAGCCGACCAGGCTACTTCCGCCAATGCCAACATACGGGGATAAATCATATATTCCACGTGTTCGGGAGTGGGGATATATTCCACCCATAGGTTACCCTGCACACCATAGACTAACTTTGCCTGCTCCGCAGTTAAGGAAGCGGGGACAGGATCGTAGGCATATACTTTCTTCAATGGCAGGTAGCCACCGATAGCTTCCGGCTGGGAGTACGGGGCGTCCTGATAGCTGTCCAGATAACAGTATGCACCCGGTGTCATGATGGCATGATGGCCGGAGGTGACGGCAGCAATACCACCCTCTTCTCCACGCCACGACATAACGGTTGCATTGGGCGCGATACCTCCTTGCAGAATCTCGTCCCATCCCAAGAGACGGCGTCCGTGATTGTTGAGGAACTTTTCGATACGGTGTATCAGATAGCTTTGCAGCTCGTCTACATTGGCCAGATGCTCGTCTTTCATTCTCTTCTGACATTTCGGACAGGTCTTCCAAGCCGATTTGCCGGCCTCATCACCTCCTACATGAATGTATTCGGAAGGGAAAAGTTCCATGACTTCCGTCAGTACATTCTCCAGAAAGGTGAAAGTTTCTTCATTACCGACACAGAAATCGGAGTTCTTGTAAGGTTCTCCCGAACAGGATAGCTGCGGGTAGGCAGCCAGCACTTCTTCCGAATGGGAAGGCATTTCAATCTCCGGAATCACCGTGATGTAATGCTGACGGGCATATTCCAGTATTTCACGAATATCGTCCTGGGTGTAATAGCCGCCGGAAGCTCCGGGTTCATCGTAACGGAGGTATTTACGTCCGCCGTTCCACCATTTCTTCCAGGTGGGGTCTGTAAGCCAGGCTGCAAAATCGGTCAGTAAAGGGTATTTCTTGATTTCAAGCCGCCAGCCTGCCGCATCGGTCAGGTGCAGGTGCAAACGGTTGATTTTGTAATATGCCAATGCGTCTATCTGCTTCTTTATAAACTCTTTGGTAGAGAAATGGCGGGATACGTCCAGCATCAGTCCGCGATAAGCAAAACGAGGGGTGTCTTCTATCTCGACAGAGGGTACGGAATAGCTGCCTGTGCCTGCCGGTTGCATCAGCTGTAACAGGGTTTGCATTCCATAGAATAATCCGGCTCCCGAAGTTGCCCGGATCTCAATTCGTTGAGGGGTGACGGAGAGTGTATAGCTTTCCGGTGATGGCAATTGGGGGGTCTTGGGGGTTATCAATAAGAAAAGCATCTGTTTCCTGTCTTTCATTCTCGCTTCTTTGAGTTGAACAGGTAATGCTTTCAGGTAATTCTCCAAGAGTTCCGCTTCTCCACCTTGCAGGTTTGTATAAAGTTTAGTCTTTTCTGACAGTAAAAAAGAGCCCGTCCCCTGCTCCATTTTTAATGGGACAGGTATGACGGACTGTGCCAGAATGGGATGTGCATGGAAGCACATCCCCAATATCCATAAGAAAAGACAAACTTTAGGGTATTCTTTTCTTATATTCATTAATCAATTTTGATTTCGTCTACAAATAAAAATGCCTTTTTACCTTTTCCTCCATGCCATGCCGGAAGTGATTTCTCCGGTGAAGCAATGACTCTCACGTATTGGGTGGTCACAGGAGCAAAGGTTAGTTTGTGCTCAACGATTCCGTCTTTGTCTGTCTCTTTCATCTCCGGATATTCTTCGGAAGCAATCTTTTTGAAGGTCTTGCCATCATCTGAAATTTCTACGGACAGGTTTCTGGCATCAAATACCCAGTCCCCTTTTGCTACATTGGTAGAGATTGCCACGCTTGAGATTTCAGTAGGTTGCTGAAGGTCGATAGTCATATCCATGTCGTTTCCGTTGAAAGCGATCCAACGGCCTGACTTATAGCTGCTATTTCCTTTCAGACCATCTATCAAAGTGGAAGCTCCTTTGAACAGGTATTGTTCATTGATAGGCTGATTGGCTACAATCGGCTTCATGCTGGATTTGCTGAAATCAATCTTCTCCGTCACTGTCTTGCTTTCACCGTTGGGACGAATGGCTTTGGCGGACAGGGTTACATTTTCCTTGATTTTCAATACTCCTTCGTAAACGGGGGAAGCGGCAGTAGGTTCTGTGCCGTCTAATGTATAGTAAATAGGGGCACCGTCGATGGTAGACAGGGTAACGTCCATTGTTCCTTCTGCCGGATTCGGGTCAAACTCCGCTTGTACGTCAAATACGTGTTTAGCGTAATTGTATCCTTCTGCATCGTACCACTTAATCAGTTGTGGAAGACGGGACAGAAAGTTGGCATAGTTTTTCTTTTCGGGGCTGGACCACTGAATTTCACACAAAGCAGCCCAACGAGGCAATACCATGTATTGTGCATGCGGGAAGGTAGCGATGTATTCTGTCCAGAGGTTGGCTTGCACTCCCTTGATGTATTTCTGTTCTTCCGGAGTAAGAGAAGCCGGCATCGGCTCGTAGCTATACACTCTTTCCATCGGCAGATAACCACCGATACCGAATGGTTCGTTTTCGATGTCTTTAGCTTGGTAGTAGTCGAAATACAGATAGGTGTTCGGTGTCATGATGACATCGTGTTTCTGCTTCGCAGCTTCGATACCACCTTTCTCACCACGCCATGACATCACGGTAGCATTCGGAGCAAGTCCGCCTTCGAGGATTTCATCCCAACCGATGATTTGACGTCCGTGGTCGTTCAGGAATTTCTCAATATGGTTGATGACAAAGCTCTGCAAACGTTCTTCTTTGCTGTGGCTCTGATCTGACTTCAATCCCAATGCTTTGATACGTGCCTGGCACTTCGGACATTTTTCCCATCTTACTTTCGGGCATTCGTCGCCCCCTACATGAATATATTGTGATGGGAAGATTTCAATCAATTCACCATAAACATCTTCCAAGAATTTCAATACTTGGTCGTTTCCGGCGCAAAGCACATCCTCGGATACACCCCATTGTCTCCATACTTCGTATGGACCACCGGTACAACCCAGTTCAGGGTAAGCGGCAAGGGCAGCTTGCATGTGTCCCGGAAGGTCGATTTCGGGAACAACGGTGATGTAGCGTTCGGCTGCATAATCTACAATTTCTTTGGCTTGTTCTTGGGTGTAGAATCCACCGTAAGGTTTGCCGTCGTATTCGCCGGAGTTACGTCCGATGACTGTTTCTGTTCTGTTAGCACCGATTTCAGTCAGTTTCGGGTATTTTTTGATTTCCAGACGCCAGCCCTGATCGTCGGTGATATGCCAGTGGAGGCGGTTCATGTTATGTAAAGCCTGCATGTCGATGTAGGTCTTTATTTCATCCACGGTAAAGAAATGACGGCTGGTATCGAAATGCGCGCCACGATAGCCAAAGCGGGGAACGTCATTGATTTCTACGGCTGGCATGGCAATATCCGCACCGACAGCCACAGGCAATGATTTGCGCAGGGACTGGATGCCATAGAATACGCCGGCTTCCGTAGGACCGGTAATCGTGATTCCGTCACCGGTAACTTTCATCTGGTAGGATTCCGGATTTTCGTTCTCCGTGCCTAATGCCAGTACGATTGCGTTTTTACCTTCTGTTCCGGCTTCAATGGCGAAATCTTTTCCGGTAGCCGTTTTCAGATAGTCTGCCAGGAATTTTGCGTTGCGTTGCATCTTCTCGTTTCCTTCCGGATAGAGAATTTTCACACTGCTCTTGAGGATGAAGGGACTTCCTTGAGCGGTTACAATTTCTTGTGGCATGGGGATGATCTGGTAGTTGGCTTCCTGTTGCGCCGATTGGCAAGAGGCAAAAAGTCCTGCTAGTGCCAGACATCCGGTTAATTTAAAGAGTTGCTTCATAAACTAAAAAATTAAGTGTTAAGTTATTAATAGATTAATTATAAGTTTCACGAATATGTTTGATTGTCAAAGGCAGCTCCTCTCCTTTCTTTATTTGGGGAGAAGTGATGACGACCGTTTTACGTTCTCCGGGAAGAAGGTCGAAAAAGTTGTCGCTGAAACGGGCTCCCTGCAAAGGAATTTCAATAAAGACATCTTTTGCAAGATCGGGAGAAAACAATGTCAGTTCACACATGCCGTCTTTCTGTTTCATCTTGCAGGAAACGGTTGTTTCAGGCAGAAGCAGGTCTTTTGTTTTTCTAAAGAAATATACGGTTTCGGCAAGGGTGTTTCCTGCCTTGTCTTTCAGCGTCAGTTGCATGAAACAGCGTTGCTGTTCTTCCGGTGATAGCCAGGTTTCGGGTTTTATACGGTACACGCATTGGGAAGTGTTAGCCGGAACTGTCAATGTGTTGAGTCGTATAGGCTTGCCTTGTTTCTTTCCGTCAAAGTCTGTTACTTTCATTTCCAACATCAGGTGGTCTTTGGTGTCCGGACAGTCGGAAATCAGGTAGATATTGAGGCTGTAGTTTTGCCGGAAAGGATTGATGAGGATTGGAGCAAAGGCTCGTTTGGCTTGGTAATGCAGGGCTTTCCAATTACCGTAATAGTCGATGCTCGACCAGGATACTACCGGCCAGCTGTCATTCAGTTGCCAATACAGGGTACCCATACAGTAAGGACGGTTCCGGCGGTGTGCTTCCAGTCCGTGACGCATTCCTTGTCCTTGCAGCACTAGTCCGACATAGACAAAGTCTTCAAATTTTTCGGGGATGATATAGTCGCGCTCCATGTAGGTACGAATCAGGGCGTTGCCGATGCTGCTTTTCTGATGAGCATTCATCACTTCCGATTCTATCTGATAATCTTCCGGAGCGGCGAAAGTGGAGATGGTCTTCATTTCCGGGAAGGACTGAAAACCGAATTCGCTCATGAAACGGGGCAGGTCTGTATCGAGTGACTCGAATGTTTTCTGACCATACCAGACTCCCCAGTTATGGCTGTCTCCTATCCCCCAGGATTCAGGACGCCCCCAGTTGGCAAAATACGGGGAGCTGTGTATGTAGAAACGGCCGGCATCCAGTTCCTTAACCTTGGCTGGAAGGAGCTGATGGAACAGTTTGTCGTAGCCTCGAAACATTTCCTGATAGATTTCGGGCGGGAAGTTCTTGTCGAATCCCCAATATTTTAAGGCTTCCAGTATTTCGTTATTGCCGCACCACATCGCCAGGGAAGCATGATTGCGAAGGCGACGGATGTTTTAGCCGGCTTCCGCCTCTACCCGTTTCAGAAAGGTGGGGTCGGACGGATATGGAGTGCAGGCAAACATGAAGTCTTGCCACACCAGTATTCCGTTTTCATCTGCCAGGTCATAGAAACGGTCATCTTCGTACGTTCCACCTCCCCATACACGAATGACATTCATGTTCGCTTCGCGGATGTCGCGGAATAAGGTTTGGTAGCGTTCGGTAGTGACGTTAGTCAAGAGTGCATCCTGGGGGATGTAATTGGCTCCTTTGGCAAACATAGGTACACCATTTACTTCAAAATAGAAGGATTCTCCGTCTTTATCTTTTTCATTAACGAGGCGAACAGTACGCAGTCCTATCCGGTGCGATTGCTCGGCTACGACTTTATCTTCTACTATGATTTGAGCGGAGAAATCATACAGGGCGGGCTTTCCCCATCCATTCGGCATCCAACGTACGGGGGATGCCACTTCGGAAGGTATGGAAACATGATTGATTCCGGGCTGTAAGGTGATTGCCTGGCTGATGCTTTTTTCTGCACTTCCTTCGAATGAGGTATTGATTCTCACCTCTGCCTGAAGTGGCCGGGGGAGTATGTTGTTTATTTCTAATTCATTAGACAGGTTTGCGAGCTGGTCGGTCAGTGCGAGTTGTTTTACGTGGTAGTCACTGATAGAAGCTGCGTCATAAAAACGGATGGTCACCGGACGCCAGATGCCGCTGGTCACCATGCGGATTCCCCAGTCCCAGCCATAGCTGTAAGGGGCTTTACGGGAGAATATGCTTAAATGTTTGTCGTGATGGTCGTTGTCTGCCGGATAGTTGAATCCGTTCGAGTTATATTGAGGCAGTGTCTGCCGGATGGGGGAATGAAAATAGATGTGAAGAAGGTTTTCTCCGATACGGAGTTGGGACTTGACGGGTATGGTATAGCCGACAAACATGTTATCGGCTTTCAGCAACAGTGCTCCATTGAGGTATACATCGGCGTATGTGTCAAGGCCTTCAAAAACCAATTGGGCGTCATCCCGTTTCAGTTGTTCGGGGGTAACTGTAAAAGCAGTCCGGTATTCCCAGTCTTCATTTTCCACCCACTGAATCTTTTGTTCATTGATGCCATAAAAAGGATCGGGAAGTTGTTTATGGTTGATAAGATCCTGATGAACGGTGCCCGGAACCTGTGCCGGTCGCCACAGCTCCGTCCCTGCCTGGGAAAACTCCCAGCCTGTATTTAGAACGACAACTTCGGAATTGTCATTGCTCTGTGCATATGCCATACTGCAACAGCATAGTAGTTCACATGCTATTTGAGCCTTTTTTCCGATCAAATTAATCATCATAGTGGGGGCATTAGATATTAACGGATTCAAAGATATTGTTTTTTCAGCTAATTTCACTGATAATTTAACAAAATATGTTGTTTTTGCACGCCACGATAAATATACGGTTTTATTCTTTTATCATATCGGATAGTTTAACCGCTATTATATCTATCATTTCATTCCTAACAAATCTGTTAATTTCACCGCCTGAAAAGTCATGTGTGCCACACTGCTCTCATATAGAATACCGATTGTCTCTTTATCAATCATCGTCAGGCAACTATATCCCCACCCTTCTGCTTCGTCGAGCATGATTTGATGTTCGGGCAACCAGGTAAGTCCTTTATCCAGACTTGCTTTTATTGTTATATGATTGCGCCCTTTAGTCGTATCCGGATTTGAAAACAACAGGAGGTCTTTATTCAAAACGTTGTCCTTGGCATCGACATGAATCAGACTGGCCATACATACCGGTTCCTGAAGTGCCTTACGTGAAGACGGGTGTTCTGTCCAGGTTTTTCCCAAATCTTTCGTTATGGCAATAGCCCGGCTTCCTCCTCTATTGTCACGCATATTCAGCATCAATACTCCCGGTTCTATTTCCGCAACTTGTGCTTCCGTTGTATTAGTCCGTGCCAGATGATGCATTTTCCATGTTTTTCCCCGGTCTTTACTATACATGATTCCTGCATTCGGAACACGGGTAGAGTCTATAAACTGCGTTGGAAATACTAATGTGCCGTCGCTCATCGTTATTCCACGTCCGGGTCCTTGAAGGAGAAAATACCAGGACGGATCTTTTACCTGCTCTGTTATATTGATCGGTTTCGACCATGTTTTACCATCGTCTGTGCTCTTTGCCAATACCAGCTGTGCGGTATGGTTTATATCCATTCCCGGATGGGAGCTCCACCAGGCACGTTGATTACCCATACCATGTGTCCATGCGGCAACCACCCAGACGGTATTCGTTTGAGTATCTACCAAAATAGAGGGATCTCCTACCCCATTCTGTGCTTTAGGCAAACCGTCATACTCACCAAATGAAAGCGGAAGACGCATCTTCTCCCAATTCTTTCCTCC
>ENA-ORLU01001946-ORLU01001946.1-human-gut-metagenome-genome-assembly--contig:-NODE-1946-length-13520-cov-3.260656_pt1 | contig 13520 bp, 11 predicted proteins | sample MGYA00243009_ERZ508833 | MGnify/ENA primary metagenome ERZ508833 (study PRJEB26277, sample SAMN04329763) | human gut metagenome | biome: human-associated habitat | host: Homo sapiens | place: USA...
CTTTCTGCGGGATATCCGAAGAATGGTACTTATAGTAGAGGAATAAGTTTCTCAAATATGAATGGATCGTCCATAGAAATGAAAAATAATAGTACTATCAAAGGATTTTATTATGCAATAAATGTAACAGCGCTAAATGATAATCTTTCGATTTCAATTGTAGATTCAAAAATAGATTCATGGGCGGCACTCAATATTTGGTCATCTAATAATAAGTTTAAGATAGCTAATTCAACATTGGAGTCTCATAACTATCAACTTAAAGGATCAAATGATTTTGCTACGATTGTATTAAATAAAGATGAAGAAGACAATGCGATTAACAATTCCTTTGATATAAAAAATGCTAATTTGTTTGCTTTTATGGAAAGTACAGCTCTGCAATATCCTATTTCTGTTCGTAGTACGGGTAATACATTTAATATTGGTGAGGGCTCTGTACTGAAAGTGAATAAAAATAATGTAGGGGTTTTGATACAGGACTATAAAACGAATACTTTTAATTGCGACAATACGGTTAAGTACCAGATCGCGGATGAGAAATCAGCGATTACTGTATTCAACCAAGATGGTTCATTACGTAATGCGGCTTGCGATATGTCTGGTCTACTTTCTGAGGTAGATTTGACAGATCAAAATCGTATCGTTTTCCCGGAAGGAGAATATACTTTACCAATGACTCTACCATTAGATAAATCTATCACAATTCAAGGAGCTGGGCAGGACAAGACTATTATAAAAGGTGCGATCTTGGTTAATGGCTCTGCCAATAATACTGCTACCGATGTTAAAATAAAAGGATTGAGTATCGATTATACGCCAACGAAAGTTACCTCTGGAAAATGTACTCCAATTATAGAGGTAACCGGTAATGCGGATTTGTTGATAGATAATTGTATTATGAATAATAATACACAAGGCTATGGTGATCGTAAGAACCCAAATCCTGCGGAAGCATTACAAAATGCGATTCTTCTGGGAGCAACGGCAAAGGGGACTGTACGTGTTGAAAATACTACAATAAATTTGGCGGCTAACGCACAATCTGGAGTTCTTATTGATGGAGAACTGACGGATGTCTCTCTTGTTAATACAAAGATTGAGGGACAGGTGAACGGTTCGAATCAATTTGGTGTATATATTCACCATAAAAAAACGCCAGTGACGGTAGATAGTACGACAATCTTGCTAAATAACCATTATTGTATTTATGCTAATAACGCCGGCGATCAAAAATTGACAATAAAGAATAAATCGAACATCGTAGGATATGGTGCTCTCTATTTGTATGAGACCTCAGATATGAACGTCCATGTTTCGGGAGGGAGTATCTTAACAGGTAAGACAAAAAATAAGGGTGTTTCCGATAGCTTTGCGGCTATAGCGATATCAACAAATAATTCTACAGTGGGAGCTTCCAATAACGAGATTGTGATTGAGGATTCTTATATCGGGAATAAGTTTGCTGAACAAGAGACAATGGCAATGACTCCGATTAAAATAAATGGTAGTTTTACTCCTATTCCTTGTGATAATAAGATTATACTGAAAGGAAAAACAATTGTCTCAACTACTGATAACATAAAGAATCCAACTATAGTGGGTTATGGTATGAATCCTGATAAATATAATAATGTAATCATGCTGGAAGGCACTGATGTGCAATTGCAAGACCAGAACGGGAAACCTTGTGTAATCATTAATAAACCGGATGGTTCATTTAGGAATGCAGCGGTCTCTATAGTAACAGCAATCGATTTTGGAGAATTGTATGGGAGTACATATTACCATGAAGGCATTGCCTATGCGGGAGATATAATAATGATTCCTGATACGACTATAGCAGAAACGCTTGATGCTTTAAATGCGGCGGAATATACCTTCTTTAAAGCCCCTACTGTTCCCTCTGATCAAGGTACAACGCCTGCCATTTGGGAACCTTATGTTATTCCGGATAGTGTGATTTTTGATTGTAAGGACGGTTGTTTGGTGGCAAAGGAAAGTGCGGCTAAAACGTATGCTATCGCCAATCCTTATAAAAGGGTTTATTGGCTAAACCAAGGTGAGAAGTCTTTTTCTATAAAAGATTATGCGGTAGCTATTGAAATAAAAAATGATACTACGTGGGCCACTCCTTATTCGGAAAGGAAGGTGAATGTATTGGATGGAGCGACTCTGACCCTCTCTACTCCAATGGTTTTAGATACCGTTACAATGGAAGAAGGTGCCCAATTGCGATCTGCGCTTACGGATGTCAACCAAAAGGTAACCGCTAAGGTACTTCGTTTCGCTCCAAAATTATCCGGTAATAACTGGAAAGCGCTAGGTGTACCGTTTACGTCTCTGGAAGTAAAAGACTCGAAAGGTGCATCCGTATCAGCACCAAGCGCTCAAGAAGCTGATAATGGTATTTGGTTTGCGGATCTGAAGAATAATAAGACTCCTATATTTGAGGTGAAGACCGACAACTTTGGCGCAGCCGGATTATGGGCGGCTAATGGCGATACCTATACGATCTCTTCTGAAGGAGCTTTTGAATTCAAGACCTTGGAAGAACCTGCCGCTCCAACTGAAACAGGTACTTTCTTGATGTGCTCGAATCCGAATACATTTACGATTACCTTGAAACAATCCGCTTATATATTGACAGCGGATGGAACCTCTTTCGAGCAAGAGGCAAACCCGGAGATCAAGCCTTTCCAAAGCTTTGTCTTGACAGACGCCAAGACATTGAGTACGCTTCGCTCTTTACGTATCGGCGATGGCGTGGTTACGGGTAACCAGACGATCGAGCCGGTAGATGGTTATTACGTGACTACCGATCGTGGTGCTATCGTGATCCACACGCCGGAGCCTATGGACGTGGTGATCATCGGAATGAATGGCAAGGTCGCTTATCGTGGCGAGGTTACGGACGGACAGCGGATCATGGTTTCTTCGGGCATCTATGCCGTGAACGGTCAATTAGTAAGGGTTAAATAACGATTAAAACAAAGATAAACATGAAAAAGAGTATATTAGCGATATTCCTTGCTGTCATCGCGATGGCACAGGTACATGCGCAAGATTCAGATTTACGTTCCGCCCCGGATCTTCCGACGTTCAAGGTGACGTTGAATTATAGCTCGGCGAATACGGATCAAGGAACCATAACCAGTACGGTAGCCACAGGTTCCAAGGTGGCATATAATAGTAAACCCGTTTTCACGATCATGGCGAAGCCCGGATATGTCCTGTCGGATATAACGATGAATACGGCTACTATTGGCACGTTGCCGAGCGGTACTTTTCAAAATGATAATACGACCACTTATTCCTATACTTCCACCGCTTTAACCGGTAGTACGGAAATCAAGGCGGTGTTCAAGGCGAAAGAGCAGGTGACGGTCACGATCTCTCCTGAGTATGCCACCTTGGATGAGATAAGAGCGAAGGTGAATTTGCCCAAGGTTACTTTTGATCCGGTTATTACGGGGTATAAAGTACAATACAGGGAGGATGGCTCTGCTGCTTTGACGGATGAGCTACCCGAAAAGGCTGGACTTTATTATGTTGTCGTAACCAAGTCGGAGACTGATACGCAAGCCGCCATAAACAAGGAGATTCTATTCAAGGTACAACCGCCCCATACGCTTTCCTACTCGTTTGAGGAGGCGCAAGGATCTGTAACCGCTTCTATGGATGGCTCCACTATCGCTAATGGTGGTGAGATCGCTTACAATAAGCCAGCCGTATTGAAGATTGCCTCCAAGCCCGGTTATGTGTTGAGCAGACTTACCGTAGATAATAATGAGGTGACTTTGCCGAAAGGAACTTTTAATTCTTCTACGAATGAGACTTCCTATGTGGATTATACGACATCGGCGTTGACCGCTTCTACGGTTATTGACGTGCGATTTGCCGCGAAGAAAACCGTATCTGTAACAGCCAATCCATTATCTGCCACGAAGGATGAGGTTTTGGCTGGTAAGAATCTTCCGGTTATCACATTTACCCCCAATACGATAGCGGGGCAGAAGGTTCAATATAAGAACGCTTCCGGAGCTTTATCCGATAAACTTCCTGCGGCGGATGGTGTTTACACGATCGTCGCGACCAGTCCCGAGACCGCGGAATATGCCGCCTTGAAGGATGAGAACATGAAGTTTACGGTATCTAAAGCGAATGTATTAAATTATAACGTGGAAACGGCCGGACAAGGTACGGTTACCGCCAAGATGGACAACAAGGACATCATGAGCGGTGGTGAGATCGCTTACGGTAAGCCCGTCATTTTCTCGATCGTATCGAATGCCAACTATAGGCTAGGGGCTATTAAGCAAGGCTCTTCGGACGTGGATATCTCGAAGATCAAGGGAACGTATGCCAATGGAAATACCTCTTACACGTACACGACTCCTAGTCTGACGAGTGGCGATAGCTATACCTTTGCGTTCGTCTCCAAGGATACGGTGAGGTTCGTGGCTAACAACCTTGTCCAGACGGTCGGCTCCATCAAGCCGGTCACGGTAACAAGCGCTGTAGAGGATATCAAGATCGAATATCAATTGAGCGGTACGGCTTGGGTTACGACATTGCCTTCCACGCTGGCCGTGGGTTCTTATAAGGCCCGTTTGAGCCGTGCGGAGGACTTGACATACCGTAGCCTCTCTGATACGGTTACGTTAGTGGTGGAGAGTAAGAAAGAGGTGGAAAATCTGGTATTGCCCACTATCTCGGGTCGTATAGAGGAAGGACAGTCCTTGTCCGCTTACGTGTTGACGGGAGGCTCTACTTCCGGTACGTTCTCATGGAAGAACCCGAACGACACCATCTCCGCGGAGGAGTCAACGGAATATGGGTTGATATATGAGCCTAGCAGCCCGTTGTATGCGGTGAAAGATACGTTTATCAAGTTGAGAGGCGTCGTACCTGTCTATACGATGTTGGTAACGGCCGGCAGTAACGGAAGTGTCAAGCTGGAAGGCCGTACGGCCAATGACCGGTACGCGGGCGATTCCCGGTTGACAGCGACCGCCATCGCGGATAAGAACTATGTGTTCGTGAAGTGGAGCGATGGGAATACCTCCGCCAATCGTACGCTGGAGGCGACCAAGAACCGTAATATAAGCGCCGAGTTCGCCCCGATCGAGTATGTGGTGACTTTTGCTACCCCGTCAAATGTCTCGTTGATTGTATATGCCAATGGCGAGCGTGTCACGAGTGGAGAGAAGTGGTTGCAAGGAACCTTATTGACGATCACGGTCGAGCCGAAGGCCGGCTATAAGGTCCAAGCGGTAAAGGTAAACGACGCGTTGGTGAATAACGGCTCGTATACGCTGATCCAAGACGCGGATATCGCTGTGACTTTCGAGAGGATCGTGAGCGGTCATCTGGTAAAGGTGGGCTCATCTCTAAACGGTAGCGTAGCCTTGATAAACACGAAGACGAAGGCGCCTATCACTCCGGGTGACGCGGTGAATGAGGACGTGAAAGTGAAAGTGATCACGAAGGCGGATTATGGTTATGAGATGAACTCCGTAGAGGTGGATGGCGCGACTTACTCGCCCTCCGATAGCACATTCACGGTAGGCACGGGAGAGGTCAAGGTGGATGTCACGTTTTGACTTGCGCAATTCGAGGTCAAAAAGGCGATGAATCTTGAGCGTGCCGGAACGATCGTATTAAAGTCTGAAGGTGTGGAAGTCGATGAGAATTCAGGCATGGACTACAAAAAACCATTGACCGCCACGGTCACGGTCAATGAGGGGTATCGCTTCGTGAGCTTGATGGTGAACTCTACCGAGATCAAGTCCGGCGAGAGCTTCACGGTGACGGGCCCGATGACAGTCACCGCCAATTTCGTGGAGAAGAAGGATTTGTCAGACTTGATAGAGAGGACACCCCAGACGCTTGTCTATAATAAGCTATCGAGAAGTTTCAGCGTAAGGCTGGAGGGATATTCCGGCCTGAATTTCGATGTCTCCTATAGCCTAGGCGGAGCGCCTTTGGACAACCCGAAATCGGCCGGCACGTATGACGTGACGATTAGTCGCGCCGAGGATGACTTATACAAGAAAGTAGAAAAAAACTCCCAATTGATAATCACTAAAGCGGACATGGCCTTGCTGGAGGAACCTTCCGTAGAAGGGAATACGGTAACAGCCGAGCTTACCCAAGATTTTGCGGGAGCGATCTGGAATCCATCAGAACAGAGATCGGCTCTCCGTGCGGCCACAGATGGCGAGATTTCCGGAAACCTCAAAGAGAATTCGGTTAACCGCTTGCGCTTTATGCCGCTTGACTCGAAAAATTACAATCCGGTTGATTATTCGATCGTGCGGGGATCTGTCGAAAACAGCTTTGCGCTAACCACGAAGAATACGGAAGTAACGAACGGCGGCTTGGTGGTCGCTACTCGTACCTTCCCCGAAGGTACGGAGTTAAGGTTGAGAGCGGTCCCGGGCGCAAACGAGCGGTTCATAAAATGGAAGGAAGATAACAGTACAAATGCTGAGCGGACGGTAACGATGAGGAATGCCATTACTCTCACCCCTCTATTTGAAAAAAAGCAGGAGGTGAAGATGAAGGATACCGAGCCCTTGTCGTTCACATACGACGGTTGGATCCATTGGGTCGGATTGGATGATATATTGGCAAAACCATATCCGAAAAACGTGACGGTTAAGTATACGAATCTGGACGGATCAGTGGCAACCCCGATGAATGCCGGCACTTACTTAGTGGTGGTATCGTATGCGGGTGATGATGATTGGGCACCTTTCGCTAATGACATCCAAGGAAAGAGAATGGTTATCAATAAGGCGAAGGTGGATTTGACCGCTCCGACCGCTTCGGAGATCACGGAAGGCCAAGCCCTCTCAGAGTCCGTATTGTCCGGTGGTGTAGCGAAAGCCAAAGATGGAACTACCATATCCGGTAAATTTGAATGGGCTGACGCGTCAGCTATATTGAAACCCGGCGATAGCCAGAAAAAGGAAGTGATCTTCACGTCGTATGATCCGAATTATGAGGATGCGACTACGAATGCGGAGGTTACGGTGAAAAGTTCGGATGCGTTAGTTGTCACGTTCGCTCAACCGGAAAATGGTTCTTTGAAAGTCTATATGTTGAAGGGTGAGGGCGAGAAGACCGAGATAACGAGTGGAACCGCTGTGGCGAAAGCGACTAAGCTAACCATTGAGGCGGAAGCCAATCCGGATTATGAATTGGCCGTTATTCAAATAGGCGAAGAGAAGTATACGACTTCGCCTGTAGAGATTGAAGTCGATAAGTCCTTGGCTATTATGGCAGAGTTCAAGCCGGTTTCTACACCTCCGGGAACAGATGTGGCTGTTACGGGAGTTTCCTTGAATATCACGTCCAAGGCATTGGCCGTAGGTGAATCTTTTGCCTTGCAAGCGAAAGTTACCCCTAATAACGCTACGATGAAAACTGTCTCTTGGAGCAGCAGCGACGAGACGGTGGCTACTGTTGACGCGGATGGTGTCGTTACCGCGCAGAAGATCGGTACCTGCAAGATTACCGTGGCTACCGATGATGGAAACAAGACGGCGTCTTGTGTGGTAACTGTCTCCGGCACGGTAGGTATCGAGCAAATCATCAACGATCATCAAATCTATTGCGAGCGAGGTGCGATAACCGTTCATCCGGCCCGTCCAATCTCGATCCGTATCATAGCGGTGACTGGAGTTAGCCTGTATGGCGACTCAATTATCGGAACTACCCGTATCCCGGTATCGACAGGAATCTATCTGATAGAGATCAACGAGAATGGTAAGCGTATAACAGTGAAAGTGAACGTTCGCTAACAACCTTATTTTAAGAAACTAACCCTTGAGTCTTTAATGTTGGGGAAGGCCGCTAGGAATACTCAGTTCCGGCGGTCTTCTTTTTTATCCTATAAGCTTTACTTTATCTGTTTTTGTTCTGATATAATTAAATAAAACGTTATCTTTGTATCATAGAAAATTAAAACAGAAAGCCTTATGGAAAAAAATGAAGAAAAGAAAAAGGAAGAAAATGCCAAAACTAAAACAACTGTGGCGAAGACTGGAAAAAGAAAGGTAAGTAAGACATGGGAAGCTATGCAGCGGTTAAAGGGAAGTCTGATTGTAAATGACCCTAAATTTTTACTGTAAATGCGATATCTCATTGACACGAATATTTTTGTATATATGGCATCTGATCCCGAATATCTAAATAGGGATATAGATGCTATTATCCAAGAACCGGAAACCCTTCTTTATATAAGTGCCGAGTCCGTACGTGAGCTGATTGTCGCTTATCGAAATAAAGGACTGTGTTCTAAACGATGGAAGTCGGCAGAAGCGATGATCGTCGCCATAGAAAAGGAGTTTTATGTGAAAATATTGCCATTGAAAAAAGAACATATGCAAACGTATGCGCATATGGAGATCAATGAGGCGCAGGGACACAAAGATCCCTCAGACCACGTAATTATTGCGCATGCCATAACGGAACATCTACCGCTTATATCAAGTGATACCCGTTTCGGATTCTATAGAAGTCAAGGGTTGGACTTGGTATTCAATCAGAAATAATCTATATATTGTATATGTACGAATGGCCTTTGTTAGAGTTGTAGAGGTTAAATATTCTAAAACCCTTTCGGCTTACTTATTTTATTCGTTCTTTTGCAAGAAAATTGGGAGGTGTGTTCTCTGTACGCATCTCCTTAATTTATTTAACGTTAATAAGTGAGAGTCTGATGGCTGAAAATAAAAAAGTTAGTTCTGTTTCTTTCTTTAACTCCCGGCTTACGTCTGTTATTAGTATCTCCTTGGTACTATTCTTGCTAGGACTCATTCTATTGATAGGGATGTTGGGTAATAAACTCTCCGTTTATGTGAAAGAGAACTTATCTTTCTCCATCGTGCTGAAAGATAACCAAAAAGAAACTGAGATAAAGAAAATGCAGAAGAGCTTGGATGCTCTTCCTTTTATAAAATCAACCGAGTATATATCGAAAGAGCAAGCCGCGAAAGAGTTGGAAGAAGAACTGGGCGAGAATCCGGAAACCTTCTTAGGCTTTAACCCTTTACAGGCCTCGATTGAGGTGAAACTGCATTCGGAGTACGCCAACCCCGATAGCCTCCAAGTGATAGAGAAGAAGATTAGAAACTATACGTCGGTCTCGGAGCTGCTTTACCGAAAGGATATGATGGAGATGGTCCATAATAATATGAAGCGGTTGGGCTTGATCCTGCTAACCTTGGCTGCGGTACTGATGATTATCTCGTTCGTGTTGATCAGTAATACGATTCGCCTGTTGATTTATTCCAAACGATTCTTAATTCATACGATGAAGCTAGTGGGGGCTACTTCCGGCTTTATACGTAGGCCTTTTGTGAAATATAACATAGTAAGTGGCATTTTCGCCTCTATCTTGGCAATATTGATGCTAACCGGAGCGTTATATTATTTGCAAAATGAATTGAAAGGTTTTATCCAGATATTGGATATGCAAACATTATTATTGGTTTATGTGGCAGTGTTTGCTTTAGGTATTGTCTTGTCCGTGATCGCGACCATTTTTGCCGTGAATAAATATTTGCGGATGGGGGTCGATAAGTTGTATTATATTTAATGTACGAATAATAAAGAGTTGAGAAAGATGGCTAAAAGAGATTTTGCTTTCGGAAAAGAGAATTTTATACTGATTGCGGTAGCGGTTGCCTGCATCGTGCTTGGTTTCATATTGATGAGTGGTGGAGGTTCCGGGGATAATACGTTCAATCCCGATATATTCAGCGCCCGCCGTATCGTGGTAGCTCCGGTGGTTACGGTTATTGGTTTCGTGATGATGATTTTTGGAATCTTGAAGAATAGCAAAGATAAAGAAGTAACAGAATGAGTTGGTTTGAGGCCTTGATACTGGGTATCGTACAGGGATTGACCGAATATCTGCCGGTGAGCAGTAGCGGTCATTTAGCGATTGGCTCAGCTTTGTTTGGTATAGAGGGAGAGGAGAATCTTGCGTTTACGATCGTCGTACATGTGGCGACCGTATTCAGTACGTTAGTGGTTTTATGGAAGGAAATCGATTGGATATTCCGTGGTTTGTTTAAATTTCAGATGAACGCGGAGACGAAGTATGTGATTAATATCTTGATTTCCATGATTCCGATCGGGATCGTTGGGGTATTCTTTAAAGATACGGTAGAACAAATCTTTGGATCAGGTTTATTGGTCGTTGGTTGTATGCTGCTATTGACGGCGGCTTTGCTGGCATTTTCGTATTATGCCAAACCACGCCAGAAAGAGTCGATCTCGATGAAAGACGCTTTTATTATCGGTCTGGCTCAGGCTTGCGCCGTGATGCCGGGTTTGTCACGTTCCGGATCAACGATCGCTACCGGTTTGTTATTGGGAAATAATAAGGCGAAACTAGCCCAGTTCTCTTTCTTGATGGTAATACCTCCGATCTTGGGAGAGGCGTTGTTGGATGTGATGAAGATGGTGAAAGGTGAAGATGTGGCCGGGAGCATTCCCGCATTATCATTAGCGGTAGGTTTCGTGGCCGCTTTTGTTTCCGGTTGCGTGGCCTGTAAATGGATGATCAACATCGTGAAAAAGGGGAAACTGATTTATTTCGCTATCTATTGCGCGATCGCGGGATTGGTGACAATTGCTTGTACATTACTGAAATAAAGAATGGATTTTATAGCTGGAGAGATTTTATATTTTAATAAACCGCTAACGTGGACTTCTTTTGACCTAGTTAATAAATTTCGCTATAAGCTAAGTCGGAAACTGAAGGTAAAGAAGATTAAAGTTGGACATGCGGGGACACTGGATCCCTTGGCTACAGGTGTGATGATCGTTTGTACCGGAAGGGCTACGAAGCGGATCGATGAGTTTCAATATCAGACGAAGGAATATATCGCTACGTTGAAGTTGGGAGAGACTACCCCGTCTTTCGATTTGGAGAAAGAGATAGACGCCGTGTATCCCACGGAACATATAACCCGTGAGCTCGTGGAGGAGGTTTTAAAGACATTCGTGGGTACGATCCAACAGATTCCCCCCGTGTTCTCCGCTTGCAAAATCGAAGGTAAACGTGCTTATGAGCTAGCCCGGAAAGGAGAGGAGGTTGAACTAAAATCCAAGACATTGGTTATAGACGAACTGGAGTTGCTGGAGTGCGATTTGCCTGTTATAAAGATACGGGTGGTATGTAGCAAAGGTACCTATATTCGTGCGTTGGCTCGTGATATCGGGAAGGCCTTGGATTCCGGCGCTCATTTGATTGGCTTGGAACGGACTCGCATCGGAGAGGTAACCTTGGATATGTGTATGTCTCCGGAGGAGATCGATGATTTCTTAGAGAAGAATGTGGTAAAAATAGAAGAAGAAAAATAAATAGAGTGCATTATGAAGCTTTCGAAATTCAAATTTAACTTACCGTCGGAATTAATCGCTTTACATCCGGCGAAGAACAGAGATGAGTCGAGGTTGATGGTCGTTCATCGTGATACAGGTGAGATCGAGCATCGCGAATTCAAGGATATTCTAGACTATTATGGAAAAGGTGACGTGTTTATCTTTAATAACACGAAAGTGTTCCCCGCTCGCTTGTACGGTAACAAGGAGAAAACAGGGGCGCGTATCGAGGTGTTCTTGTTGCGCGAGCTGAACGAGGACTTACGTTTGTGGGACGTATTGGTGGATCCGGCTCGTAAGATCCGTATCGGTAATAAGTTATACTTTGGCGAGGATGATTCCATGGTCGCGGAGGTAATTGATAATACGACTTCGCGTGGTCGTACGCTCCGTTTCTTATATGACGGGAACCACGACGAGTTTAAGAAGGCTTTGTATGCCTTGGGCGAGACTCCGCTGCCTAAGTATATCGAACGTGAGGTGGAACCGGAAGAAGAGGATCGTTATCAGAATATTTTTGCTGCGGAAGAAGGTGCGGTTGTGGCTCCTGCTGCGGGATTGCATTTTAGCCGTGAGTTGATGAAACGCTTGGAGATCAAGGATTGCCAGTTCGCTTTCTTGACATTGCATTCGGGCTTGGGTAATTTCCGTGAGATCGACGTGGAAGATTTGACAAAGCATAAGATGGATTCTGAGCAAATGGTCGTAAATGCCGATGTAGTGGATATCGTGAACAAGGGAAAGGATGAGGGGCACAAGGTTTGTGCGGTCGGAACTTCCGTGATGCGTGCGATCGAGACGGCCGTAAGTACGGATGGTCATCTGAAAGAGTTCGAGGGCTGGACGAATAAGTTTATCTTCCCTCCGTATGATTTCAGCGTGGCTACCAGCATGGTGACAAATTTCCACATGCCGTTGTCTACATTATTGATGATGACAGCTTCTTTCGGTGGTTATGAGTTGATCATGGACGCTTACGATATCGCTTTGAAAGAGAAATATCGTTTCGGTGCTTACGGCGACGCTATGCTAATCCTTTAATCCGGTTTCTATGGCGACAGCTTACCTTGGATTAGGTACGAACGTAGGTAATAAACGAGGAAATTTGGTGACAGCGGCGGCGCTGTTGGCTGAAAGGGTGGGAGATGTTCTTGCCCTTTCTGATATGTATGAGACGGAGCCTTGGGGATTTGAATCGGACAACACTTTCTTGAACGCCGTGATCGTTATGACGACGGAACTTTCCCCTATGGAATTATTAGACGCTACCCGTTTGATCGAGATCGAGATGGGACGTATCGAAAAAAGTGACGGTGCGTATCATGACCGTATCATCGATATCGATCTGTTAATGGTGGATGAGCAAATCCTGCATACGGAGCGGCTGACGCTACCGCACCCTCTGATGCACAAACGGTCGTTTGTAATGGAACCGTTGGCAGAAGTAGCTCCGTCGGTGAAACATCCTGTGTTTGGCAAGACGATGCGTGAACTTTTATCCGAATTATAAGTTTTAATTATGAACTACGAGATTTGAGTTATGAATAAAGAAATTAATAAAGCGATGACGCAAGGGATCGTCTTCAAGAAAGCGAAAGGCGAAGCGGAAGATTCGAATGGTAAGAAAATCAAGTTCTCTGATTTCTTGAAAGGGACACATGGCTCTGATTCAGCGAAATGGAAGGCCGGTTTTAAATATAAAAAAGCCTTACGTAATTCCAAAAAGAAGAAATAATTTTCAATTTTCAACTTTCAATTCTCAATTATTGCGTATCTTTGCGAATGAATTGACGTGGATAGATTTGTATTGCTTGCAACCACGGGAAAAAATGCTAAAAACATATCCTTTTCGTTGCCGTCCGGCAGAAAAATCCTTCCAAGTTCAATTCAGTTGTAGATTAGTAATCTTTTCAATTTAAAACGATGAGTTATTTATTCACCTCCGAATCGGTGTCTGAAGGGCACCCCGATAAAGTAGCCGATCAAATATCGGATGCTTTGCTGGATGAGTTCTTGGCGTATGACAAGAATTCGAAAGTTGCTTGCGAAACCCTTGTTACAACCGGACAGGGTGTCTTGGCTGGAGAAGTTAAATCAAGTGCGTTTGTGGATGG
>ENA-ORLU01001950-ORLU01001950.1-human-gut-metagenome-genome-assembly--contig:-NODE-1950-length-13496-cov-4.912959_pt1 | contig 13496 bp, 11 predicted proteins | sample MGYA00243009_ERZ508833 | MGnify/ENA primary metagenome ERZ508833 (study PRJEB26277, sample SAMN04329763) | human gut metagenome | biome: human-associated habitat | host: Homo sapiens | place: USA...
TTGTTCTTAATAAAGTAGAATACAAATCATTAATTTGCTGTTTTAATTCTCCAACTTCATCATTAGAATTAACTTTTAACCGCGTTTCTTTATCAAGTTCCATCATTTTATCAGTAACAATTTTTATTTCCTGTATATTATTTTTTATTATTTTTGATTATTATATTTATCTAACTTACTCTCTAATATTAAACTATGATGTTAACCTTTATTATGAATTCATTGCTTTTTCTAATGCTTCTTTTTCTTCTTCTCCTAATGTAGCGTAAGCTTCACCTTTAATTATTTCTTTGATATATGTGTAACTTCCTTCTCTTCCATGCATTGTATTTAAAATAAATCCGGTATTTTCACTATCTAGCATACATAATGCAAAGCTTAAGTTTCCGCCCATTTCTTTAAATGCATTATATTTTACAATTCCTAACTTCTGGAACACTGAATTTATTCTATGAACAGATTCTTCTACTTTAATCATTGTCTTTTGATGTTCTACATTTATTTTTTCAATCTGTTTAAAACTCTCTCTTATTGCTCCATCAAGATTTTCTGCATTTTTTCCTTTCATAAACTTATCATATTTTTTCATTAACTTATTTAATTTCATACTTTGCTTAATGTATAAAATAAGAAAAATCAAAAACATTACTACAACTGTAATAATATATGTATATGCACTGCTAAATATTTCCTGTATCATTTTCTTTCTCCTTTATTTTTGATTTTTACATTATAAGACTGTTTTATTAATTTGTATATATTAATATTTTGCAAATTTACTCATGAATTCCACTGTATAATTCTATCAGTCTTTCTAATTCTTCACTTGAATAGTATTCTATTTCAATTTTTCCTTTACCATTCTTTTTTGGATTAATTGAAACTTTAGTTCCCATTACTTCTTTTAATCTATCCTGAATCTGATCATAAACAGCCTTATCAACAGGTGGAATTTCCATTCTTATTTGCTTTGGTTTAAGTATATTTTTTACCAATTTTTCTGTTTCTCTTACACTTAATCCCTTTTCAATTACAGTTTTTGCTGTATCTATCTGCAATTCTTCATGTTCAATTGCAAGTAATGCTCTTGCATGTCCGGTCGAGATCATGTCATCAATAATCATTTGCTGAACACGCTCGTCCAATTTCAGAAGTCGCATAGAGTTTGTGACTGCAGTTCTACTTTTTGATACACGCTCGGCCACTTCATCCTGTTTCAGATTAAATTCTTCCAACAATCTCTTAAATGCCATTGCTTCTTCAATTGGATTCAGGTTCTCTCTCTGGATATTTTCAATCAGACCGATTTCAAGAATTTCCTGATCTGTATATTCTTTTACAATTACAGGAACTTCCTTTACCCCGGCAAGTTTTGCAGCTCTCCATCTTCTTTCACCGGCAATGATTTCGTAGTAATCCTTTCTTTTCCGAACAAGCAACGGCTGTAATACACCAAACTGTTTGATGGAATCCGAAAGTTCAAGGAGAGCATCTTCATCAAAATTCTTTCTCGGCTGGTCTCTGTTTGGCTCAACCTCATTAATTTTCATTACCTGTACACCGGATTTAGCTGCTGCATCTTCTTTTGATTCCACAGTTTTTTCCGATGTAACAGACTTCATGCACTTATTATCAGGAATCAGACTGTCCAGTCCTTTCCCCAATCCTTTTTTCTTTATTGGCATTCGTTTCCTCCTACATTACATCTTTCATTTACTCTCTATTCATAACTTCATCCGCCAGTCTCTGATATGCGCTTGCTCCTGTAGACTTTGGATCATACAGATTAATCGGCATACCATAACTTGGTGCTTCAGCCAATCGGATATTTCTAGGAATAATCGTCTTATAGATGTTCTGTTGCAGGTTTTCCTTTACATTTTCCACTACCTGGAGTGAAAGATTGGTTCGTGCATCATACATAGTAAATACAACTCCTTCAATCTCCAGAACAGGATTCAGCCTTTCTTTTACAAGCTCCACTGTATGTATTAACTGGCTCAACCCTTCAAGTGCGTAATACTCACACTGAATCGGAACCAGTACAGAATCTGCTGTTGTCATTGCATTGATTGTCAGCATACTTAACGATGGCGGACAATCAATAATGATATAATCATAATCATCTTTGATCGGCTGAACCGCATTTCTTATAATAAATTCTATATCATCCACACCGATCAGTACAATTTCAGCAGCCGACAGGACAATCCTTGTCGGTATCACATCCAGATTTTCAATTGCTTCCTTTTGCAGAACTTCATCTACACCAGCCTGACCAATCATAAGATCATAGATATTCTTTTCAACTTCATCTTTGTCTATTCCTAATCCACTCGTCATATTGCCCTGCGGATCCATATCAATAGCAAGAACCTTTTGTCCTTTTTCAGCAAGACATGCCGACAGATTAATAGCTGTCGTTGTTTTTCCAACGCCACCTTTTTGGTTCGCAACGGCTATAACTCGTCCCATTTAATTATCACCTTCCCTTATTTCACATGATTCTAGTATATCACTTTTCAGAATACTTATCCAGAAAATGTTTCACGTGAAACATAGATTTTCCCTTTTCCATAAATATAAAACCGTTCTCTATATTATTTTCGTTATCTTTGTGTGACATACGATTTTTGTGAATGTTTCACGTGAAACATTTGTTTTTACCACTTGCTTTATTATTCGTGTCCCTTCTTTTCATATATTCCAAGTAAAATGTCCTATTTTCTTCACTTTGTTCATTTTATGTTCATTTTGTAAAGGCAATCTTCCAATTCATAAGTAAATATAGTATAATTAGGAAAAGAAAGTGAGGTATCAGCATGAACTGGAAAAAGACATTATTATTCATCTCAACAGCAATTGGAACGACAACCTTAGCATTCCATGTAATAAATAAATTCATATTCAACGCCTCCGATGAACATTCAGAAGAAGATGAATCCAATTACTATAATTGGAAATTTGGAAATATATATTATAAAAAAGAAGGAACTGGTTCTCCGGTTCTTCTTATTCATGATCTGAATCATTACAGTTCTTCTATGGAATGGGATAAAGTAATCGGTACTCTTTCCAAAGAACACACAGTATATACGATAGACCTTCTCGGATGCGGCAAATCCGACAAGCCCGCAATTACATATACCTGCTATCTGTATGTTCAACTGCTTACTGATTTTATTCGTGATATTATAGGCGAAAAGACAGATATCGTAGCTACCGGGGCTTCAGCCTCCTTTGTAACAGCTGCCTGTCAGAATATAGCCGACCAGATTGACCATATTATTCTGGTTTGTCCGGAAAGCACACATGCACTTGCAAAAGCTCCAAATCACAAATCAAAACTACTTGCAAAGATAATAAATATCCCTATATACGGAACATTTATTTATAATGTAGGCGCACGCAACACCGCTCTTTCCGACTCAGCAGAGTGTAGATATCTCTACGCCAGCATTTTAGGACATTACACAACTGTAAATGTTGCCCACTGTCTCGAAGGACTTACAACCTCAATCGCAGTAATCACAGGTAAAAACGCAACAGTAACATCACAGAAAGCCACCGAATACTGCCACATACTTCCATCTATCGAACACCTCGAAGTCCCAGGCAGCGGATTACTTCCACAACGCGAAAATGTCAATGCATTTTTGGAGCAACTAGACCTACTATTAAGTGACAACTGCTAATTCAAGGATTTGCACTAATATAGTATAAGCCAATTACTATTTCAAAGACTATCATTAACATTCATAAACAAACGCAGTTATTATTATACATTCCATCCATCACTTTCGACAAGCAGAGAAAGATACTGATCTTTGGACCATCCCTGCTGAAATCTATAAGGGCATCATGAATGAATCTGCTCCCGTCGCAAACTATACCAATGAGTTAATGGCTACCCGTTTTTCTGTAACATTCATACTATGCTAATGAAAACAATCTCTCATTTTACGTGAAATATCTGCATCCACAAAACCTTTTTCTGCCATTTCATCAAGTATATCACATGTTTTTTCATGCGACATTCCTTTCTTATATGGACGTTCTTCCGTAAGCGCCTGATAAATATCAACACATGCCATAATTCGTTCTTGTTCATTTAATTCATCTGCAGTTTTTCCAAATGGATACCCTTTCCCATTTAGTTTTTCATGATGTAGTGCAGCCCAATCTCGTATATCTTCAAAACCATCTACTTGTGACAACATAAGATATGTGTAGCCCGCATGGTTTTTCATTTTATCAAATTCTTCATCCGTAAGTTTATCCGGTTTTTCTAATATTTCATTACCGACCGCCATTTTTCCGATATCATGCAATGCTCCCGCCAGATACATTTTTTCGATATCTGAAACATCATATCCAATATACTTTGCAAACTGCGCAGCCTTTTCTGCAACACCAATAGAGTGTCTACTTGTAAAGGGAGATTTATAATCAACAATATTCGCAAAGAAATCTGCAATATTTTTACAAGTATTCCAATCAAACATCTGTTTTTTTCTTGGAACGATCTCCCATAACTTTGACTCAAAAGATCCATCCTCTAACGAAACAAATGTTTCTTTTGATATCATTTCAAAAAAGGCTTCTACACACTCATCATCAAATAATAATCCTTTTTGTTGTACAAGAAATTCACAACATTTATCCCATTTTTCCTGTCTACATTTTATGTTGTTAGCAATCGCATCTATTACATCCGCAAGATGAATAATCCTTGCAAATAAAGGAACCTCCTGCCAAACCAACGATATCTATGCTTAACTGTTTTTCATCCATAAATCTCTTTCATAAACTCCTATATATCACATTATTCCTGTGGAATCTGTCCATCAACATACAAAATATGATTTACTAACCATTCCGTAAGGTATGTCAAAATCTTCATAATCTGCTATATGCTTCATCCGCATATGTAAACAACTGTTTATGTTGTTCATCAATCATTTTTATTCCAATGTAATACTCTGGTTTCATCTCAAACATAATCTTACCCCTTTTCTTCTATTTTTTAGTTGTTTCTATCCAGCTCATTATTAGGAACAATTCTTAATATCAATTATAAAACCTATCTAATTTTTGTCAATCAAATAATAGTAATAACATTATCCCGTTCCAGAAAAAGCAACCGCATACTTTTCGTATTTCCCAGCACTCATTATCTAAGTTCAAGGGAACTAGAAATATAAAAATGGAAGTCTTGCTCCTTGCAGTATTCTTTTATTTTTTGGATTAGTTTTGGGTTCGTTGTATATTCCAACAGATATACTTCCATTCCATCTGCTTTGCACGCTTCCAAATATTTGCAGAATAGCTGTAAGACCTTCAAAAATACTCTCGCGTGGAGCGTAATAATATACATCACAATTATCTATAAAGAACCCATCAACACCTTTTTCATATAGTTCCTGAGAAAGCTGTCCTATAAACTTCTGCCAGTCTGGGTTTGCTACATCCACCCATTGTTCTTCCTCCCAATGCTCATACTCACCGATTGCCAGTTCCGCATAGGTTGTATAGTACTCCCTGAAGTTTTCAATCGACCCAATATTTAGATATGTATATACGACTGTTCCATTTTGATGGAGCAATTCAATATCCCTTTTTGTAAAATACTGTGCATCAATTACAATCGTTTCATACATTTTAAATCGTTCCAAAGATGAGGCGTCCGCATTTAAAAACACCCCATAATCGTTTTTCTCAAATTCCTTTGCCTGATTGGCTTTCACAAAAAAACATCCACCAATAAACATTAGAACAAATAATACAGCCAAGGCTGCTGGTTGTTTGATTCTCTTCCCGCACAATGCCTCCCACATCCTTTCGGTGATTCTCGTTTTTTCCTCATGACTATCACATTTTACACATTGATGATTATGTTTTCCCAGATTTGTTGCTCAATTTGTATTCAAATTATACCATAAAACTTGTGAACAGTTCTACCGTCATTTTGGAATATATGAGAAAAGGACGAACTCATCTTCTAAAATGAATTCGTCCTTTAAGGCACAGTTATTAGGTTGTTTCAATACATCTTGATGTACTATTTCAGGAAGAAAAACCCTTTTATTCTTCTGCAAAAAGTTTCTGCTTCCGCTCAATCATCTCATCAATCCTTGCGATATACTGCGCTACATCCTTGACATTCTCGCATCTTTCGATCCGATGAGTGCCGTCCGGATTTGGCTCATTCCAGACACGTTTTGTCGAAGCTCCCGCTCCACACGCCACGATGGTCTGTTTCTCTTCCATGATCAGAATGTTATAAATTCCTGCTTTCCCCGGACTTGCGTAACCGACATTTTCCAGATTGCCAGCCATGCTCTTCTGCCGATACAGATAATATGGTTCTAATCCCATCTTCTTTGCATATTCTGCGGTGAGGTTCATATGCTCTGTGGTGTTGACCATCTTGTAATCTTTATAATCTTCCTTAAACATGTTAAGCCGTGCCGCCCTCTTTAATGCAAGTGAATGCACGGTAAGATTATCCGGTTTTAACGCTTTTACCTGCTCTAAGGTATCCCTGACATCCTCAAGGCTTTCCTCCGGCAGTCCCATGATAAGATCCATGTTAATATCATCGAATCCAAGCTCTCTCGCAAGCTGAAAACTCTCCACGGTCTGTGCCACGGTATGTCTGCGCCCGATGATTTTTAATGTCTCATCCTTCATCGTCTGCGGATTGATGGAAATTCTTGTGATGTCCCATTTTTTCAACGTTTCTAATTTTTCTCTTGTGATGCTGTCCGGACGTCCGGCTTCCACTGTAAACTCCAGACAGTGTGACAGATCAAAGCTGCATCGGATTTTACGGATCAGCCGGTCAAGCTGATATGGCTCCAATGTTGTCGGTGTGCCCCCTCCAATGTAGATGGAATTCAGATGTTTTTTTCCAAATTTTACTGCAACATAATCCAGTTCTTTTTCCAAAGCATCCAGATAGCTGTCCACTTTCTGTCTCCAGCTCACTAATGGGTAGGATGTAAATGAACAATACAGGCAGGTTGTCGGACAGAATGGGATTCCGATATAAAGACTGTAGCCGTTCTCGTAATCGATCTTTTTTAAGATTTCTAGCTCACGCTCTGCAATATCAATGGAAAGATCGATTTTCTCATCGGATGCAAAGTACGTTTTTTGCATGTAGGTTCTGATCTCTTCCTCCGTTTTTCCTTCCTCTAAAAATTTCATCGGGATTTTCGTTGGCCGGATTCCTGTCAGCGTTCCCCACGGAAGCTTTTTGCCCGTGATCTCTGATAAAATCTGATAAAAATTCTGTTTCAGTTCGTTTTTCGTTTCCGTGCGGTCTGAAAAATCTACCGGAAAACTTCGGTCATGACTTTCCTGACCATTTTCCTTCCACTCAATTTTTATCTGCTGTGGCTCATACTCCACCTGAAACTGTAAGGTGATCTCTTCCTCATATTTTTTATCTTCTGCCGTTGCACTCACATTTTCCTCCGGGAAAAATGCTTTGATGAGCGAATATATGTCATACTCAAATTCCGGCTTGCTTAACTTTGCTAATATCATCGTTTCCTCCTACAAATAGGGATTGTACATCCGCTCTGTTCCGATCGTTGTCATATCTCCATGCCCTGTATACACGGCGGTCTCATCAGGAAGCGGCATGAGTTTTTCCCGGATCGCATGGATCAGCTGGGATGCACTTCCCTTCGGGAAATCAGTCCTTCCAATAGAAGTCTGGAAGAGGCTGTCTCCGCTGAATAACGTGTTCTGATATGGGAAATAATAGCAGCAGCCTCCCACCGTATGTCCCGGTGTTAAAAATACCCGTATATGAAATCCTGCAAGATCTATTTCCTGCTCATCTTTTAAATATTCATCGGCATAGAACACAAGCTCGCTTCCCTGCCATCCGCTCAGATTCAACTGCGGATTGTCCAGTGTCTCTTTTTCTTTTTCCTGCGCGTATATTTTTATATGCAAAAGCTGCGCCAGCTCCCCTGCCCCTGTCGCATGGTCAAAATGTCCATGTGTCAGAAGAATTGCCACAGGTTTCAATCCCTGCTCTTTCACTTTCTCTGCAAGTTGTTTTGCACTTGCACCCGGATCAATGATCAGTACTTCTTTTGTGTCATCATTGATCGCAAAATAGCAATTGGTCTGTACCGGACCTACTACATATATCTGTATACTTAATGGTGCCATCTTTTTCTTCCTCCATAAAAAGATGAAAGAAACCACCTGAGCCAGATCAGCCGGTGGTTCTCTCAATATCAATAATACTGTCTATCTGACGAAGCTTGTCGATCACGCTCGTCAACTCTGCTTTTCCTTTTGTGTTAAATGAAATATCAATGGTTGCGATTCCCTGCTTACTCGTCTTGGAATGGATCGCATTGATATCAATCGCACGCTCTGTAAAGGCTCTTGTGATATCCACGAGAAGCCCGGTACGGTTATTGCAGAATACTTTGATCTCTGCCAGATAAAGACCGGAATTGCCGGATTCTTCATCATGCTGCCACTCTGCATCGATGAGACGTTCTCTCTCCATATCTGAAAGATTGATGATGTTGATGCAATCTGTCCGGTGAATGGAAACACCGCGTCCTCTTGTCACAAATCCTACGATCTCGTCCCCCGGAACCGGACTGCAGCATTTTGAAAAATGGACTGCCACGTCATAAAGTCCCTTTACAATGATACCGCTCTTTGATTTTTTCTCCGGGACTTTTTCTTTATTTTCGGAGATTGTCTCAAGAACTTCCTCGTCTGTAATACGTGCAAGGTGGTCTTTCTTATATTCCTCGTACATGCGGTTCACGATCTGACCTTCTTTTAAACCGCCATGACCAACAGTTGCAAGGCAGGAATTCCAGTCGTGAAAACCATACTTTCGCATGATTTTATCCTGATACTCTGGTCTGTTGATATCGGAAAGGTTGATCCCCTTTGATTTACAACAGGATGCAAGCAGTTCTTTTCCTCTTACGATATTTTCTTCCTTCAACTCACTTCGGAACCACTGATTGATCTTATTCTTTGCCTGCGTGCTCTTTACAATATTCAGCCAGTCGCGGCTTGGTCCCTTGGAATTCTGAGAAGTCAACACCTCAATCCGGTCACCATTCTGGATCACATAATCAATCGGAACAAGCTTTCCGTTGACTTTGGCTCCGATCATTTTGTTTCCGACCGCCGAATGGATGCTGTACGCAAAATCAATTGGCGTAGAACCGTTTGGCAGGTTTTTTACATCTCCTGTCGGTGTGAAGCAGAAAACCGTATCCGAAAACAGGTCGAGATCACTTTTTAACAGACTCATAAACTCCTTGTTATCGGACATATCCCTCTGCCACTCTAAAATCTGTCTCAGCCAGCTTAACTTCTCTTCCTCGGTAACGGTCATTGGTGCTGCAGCACCGCCATTATTGCTTGCCTCTTTGTATTTCCAGTGAGCGGCGATACCGTACTCAGCAGTGCGGTGCATCTCATAGGTACGGATCTGGATCTCGAACGGCTGTCCTGTCGGTCCGATCAATGTCGTGTGAAGTGACTGATACATGTTCGGTTTTGGCATGGCAATGTAATCTTTGAACCGGCCAGGGATCGGTTTATACATCTCATGGATGACACCAAGTGCCGCATAACAGTCTTTTACGGAATCCACGATAATACGGATTGCAAACAGATCATAAATCTGATCCAGCGTTTTATCCTGATTCTTCATTTTCTTATAAATACTGAAAAAGTGCTTTGCCCGCCCATCGATCTGCGCCGGAATTCCGGCTTCGTGAATATGTTTTTTTACCTCTTCCACAAGGCTCTGGACATAATCATCCCTGACACTTTTTCTCTGGGCGATCTGATGAACCAGATCATAGTATGCTTCCGGCTCTAAATATTTTAAAGACAGATCGTCTAATTCGATCTTAATTTTGGAAATACCAAGACGCTGGGCGATCGGCGCATAGATATCCATTGTCTCGCGCGCTTTTTCCTTCTGTTTCTCCGGCGTCATGTATTTCAGTGTCCGCATATTATGCAGGCGGTCTGCCAGTTTGATCAGGATCACACGGATATCCTTTGCCATGGCAAGGAACATTTTTCTTAAATTCTCTGCCTGAACTTCCACCTTATCCGCATCGTAGGACAACTGCCCTAATTTTGTGACACCATCTACCAGCAGTGCAACCTCTGCACCAAACTCCTGTTTGATCTCCTCGTCGGTCATAACGGTATCTTCCACCACATCATGCAAAAGTCCCGCTACGATCGTCTCCTTATCAAGCTCTAACTCTGCCAAAATAATCGCAACGCACAATGGATGGATGATATACGGTTCTCCCGATTTTCTTACCTGCCCCTTATGTGCCTCGTATGCAATGTTGTATGCCTTCTCTATCAGACTGATATCCGTAGATGGATGATACTTACGGACACTGGCGATCAATTCCTGATATAATTTTTCGGGACTCTCAAACTCCTTCATTGGTTTGATACTATTGTCCTCTTCTTTTACGATTTTCTCTAATTCTTCTGACGAAAGTTCTGCCATGTAGATCACCCACTTTTATCTATGCTTTTGTGTATAATATATGATTATATTTTATTTTCTATCAAAAATCAACGCTTAAACTTTGCATCCGGCTTCCATCACCATTCTATCTGATAATCTGACATCAGGATGCCGTCTATTTCCCGGTCACCGCAATATGAAAAGCCTAATTTTATGGCAAGTTTTTCAGAAAGAGTATTTTCTTTTTGAATCAGACAGTGCAAGAGATGTACCTGCAGCTCCTCTCCTGCATATTGCATGATCGCCTGACAGACTTCATAGGCATAACCCTGATGTTGAAAGGATGTCCGGATCGCATACCCCAATTCCATATCTCCATTTAACTCTTCCCGATGTTCCACACCAGCCCTGCCGATCAGCGTACCCGTTTTTTTCTCAAAAACGAGCCACATTCCATATCCGTAAAAACGATACATATTTTCGATATAGGCTTTCTGATATTCCAGCTCTTCCTCATATTCATATAACCCCTCCATATAATCGGTCATTCCGGGTTCTGCATACATGGAAAAAAGGTCATCCAGATCAGAAAGTTCCAGTTCTCTCACAATACAGCGTTCCGTCTCCAGAATCGTCCATGGAATGTTGAAATGTCTCTCATACACACGCTGTAAAAACGTCATATCGACTTCCTCGAACCCCTCGACGACCATATCGGCATGAAGAAATGTATCCGTTTCCGGCTTCTGATAGGCAATCGCCGGGACATCCACATCTCTGGCAAGGTCTAAAAGAGACTGATTCGAAGACAGAAAAATGATATCTCTGCTCCGCTTCTCTGACAGCTGATGAAAGTCTTCCTCTTTTTTCATTAATACAAATGTAGTTTGTTTGATCCCTGCAAGATTTTCTCTTAACAAAGAAACTTCCCGCTCCGGTATCTGCGACACCCATATCTGTTTTGGATACTCTTTCTTATTATAATATGGCAAACCTGTTCTCCTTATTGATTGTTATGCACAAAACAACCGGTATCTGAACAGATACCGGTCATTCTTTTAAAACCCATGAATTAATATGCAATATTTACATCGACATTTCCCTTGATTCCTGGAACACTTCCCTTGGAAGAATACTGCCACATGTTATATTTTCCTTTGTAATTGCAGGTTGTGTTGTACTGTGCAACCCAGATAAAGTAGTTACTGAATGCAGATGCATCAATTTTATTATTGTACCAGCTCTTGCTTGCGTAAACACCTGCTTTTCTTCCACCGTTTGCAATGGTCTTACAGAACGCAGCCACGCATGCTGTTCTGGTGCCTTTATCTAATCCGTTGGCACGGGCTGCTCCGCTTCCGTTCTCTGTATCAACAAAGATCGGGTAAGAAAGATTGTAGCCGGAGCATAAGGTCAATGCCATACTTGCCTCCTCAACAGCTTCTGCCTCAGTTGTAGCCTGTGTGAAGAAGTAAACACCAACGTTAATGCCGTTTGCAGTTGCACCCTGAATATTTTTCTTGAAGCAGGAATCCTCTACCAATGCTCCTGTCTGTGATCCGCGGTAACCGACACGGATAATTGCAAAGTTGATACCTGCTGCCTTTACAGATGCCCAGTCAATATTTCCCTGATGGCTGGATACATCAATACCGTTCTTTCCTGAACCCTGCTGTAATGCTCCATCACTTCCGAAGTTGTAAGAGATACCGCTGATCACCTGACTTCCTGTTACACGCTGATGGTTGCTGGTATAGTAATATACTTTTCCATCAATGGTCTGCCATCCGGTGTAAACCGGCTCGGTGTAGTAAGTTCCGTTTGCATTGTAATCTGCCACGGTTGCTGGTTTTTTACACTCGGAATCTTTGTAAAGTAATCTACCGGATTTATCTTTTAACTGGGTTGTTGTATTTCCAGTAAAATCATTCACGGTAACTGTACATGTGATTTTCTTGTCACTTGCGGTTGTCTTGGTATCGCCCGGTTTGGATAAGTATGTGATCGTACCTGTTACAGTTGCACTTCCTTTTCCAACTGCTGTCAGTGTACATCCTGTTTTCGCTCCATTAGATACCTTTACAACTTTTTCGTTGCTGCTAGCCCATGTAATATTTGTGATAATATTGCCTGCGTCTGTCAATGTTGCTGTGAGACCAATTGCATTTGCATTATTAATAGTGCTGTTATATAAAGCTGCCGTCTGTGGTACTGTGACAGATGCACTGGCTGCGGCTGCAGCTTTTACCCAGTTTAATGTGTATGCTGTTGTGCCTGCTGCCACTTTGATCTTCGTGGAACCTTCTACCAGTTTATATCCCTGTGCTTCATAAGAAGATGCCTGTATCTCAGTAGCAGTAGCATCTACTGTGATATCTTCACTTTTGGATTCTTCTGCTTTGGTCTTTCCATCAGCCTGAAAGAAATTATGTGTTACCTTATAAGTAGCCTTATCTGCTGCTGTTGCAACCCACATGATGGTATATTCTTTTGCACCATCCTGAATCGTAAGGGTTGTACCGTTGGAAGCTTTATATCCGTCATATGTTTTTGCAGATGACACCGTTTTCGCATCCTTTGCAACAGTTACTGTCTCTTTTTCATCTGCTTTGTCTGCTTTTGTTTTTCCATCGTTTTTATAAAACATATGGACAATGGTAATTTCATATTTATCTGGTTTCGTATCATCCGGCTTTGTCTCTGTACCATCTGTTTTGTCTCCAGATGTTCCATTCTGATCACCTGTACTCTCACCATTTCCACTATTTCCAGAACCAGAATTCTGATCACCGCCAGTTCCCTGACCGCCTTCACTCGGTGTTGTCGTTTCCGATGGTGTTGTTGTTTCTGATGATTTTGGTACTGTTGTTTCTGATGATTTTGGTGTTGCTGTTTCTGATGATTTTGGTGTTGCTGTTTCCGATGATGTCTCGGATGATGTAGTCACACCAGATGATTCCGTTCCTGTAGCATGGTATCCCACACGTTT
>ENA-ORLU01001953-ORLU01001953.1-human-gut-metagenome-genome-assembly--contig:-NODE-1953-length-13458-cov-2.411927_pt1 | contig 13458 bp, 9 predicted proteins | sample MGYA00243009_ERZ508833 | MGnify/ENA primary metagenome ERZ508833 (study PRJEB26277, sample SAMN04329763) | human gut metagenome | biome: human-associated habitat | host: Homo sapiens | place: USA...
ACTATGTCTATTAAATCTTGCCACACATACTCGAATCTACTACTTTTTATTCCTGTATGTTTTTCTTCTACCTCTAAGAAATTCACTTTTTTTATAAAATCTTTTAATAGTCTTAATGTTTCTAATTGTTCATCTTGGTTAGTTTGTGCTAAAGCTTTTTCTAATATCGATATCATTTGTTTTTTTCCATAATTCAGTTTAACATCTGGATATTTAAATGAAAAAAATATTCCTATACGTATTGTTGATGGCTGCACTCCCGGCTGCCGCTCAAACGAAGCTGTCGCTCAACGAATGCATCAATCTTGCAAAAGAAAACAACAAGTCAATCCGTGCGGCCGAATACGGGCTGCAAGCAGCCTCCCTGGGCGTAAAGACCACCAAAGGTTTGTTTTTCCCTTCGGTTGAGCTTTCCGGCAGTTTCTTCTATACGGATGCCAAGGGCAGTCTCGACGTGGCGGGCGGCAATCTGCCGGCATTCGGCCCTGCCGGCAACATCATCGGCTCTGCTTACTTTCCCGGACTCAACCTTGGTTATGACATCAATGCAGTCTACAGCGCAAATATAATTCTCAGACAACCGATATTCATGGGCGGAAAAATCCGCGCGGGCTACGAAATGTCGAAAAGCGGCCGGCAGCTGGCTTTTCAGAATCGGAGGCTGACGGAATCGGAAGTGATTGTCGAAACTTCGCGCGCTTACGCCGGACTGGTAAGAGCCAACGAGATGCACCGTGTAGCGGAGGCATACCATAAATTACTGTCGGAGCTGATGCGTAATGTGGAAAGCGCCAAGAAGCACGGCTTGAAACCGCAAAACGACGTACTGAAAGTAAAAGTGAAGCTCAACGAAAGTCTGCTCAACCTGAAAAAGACTGACAACGCCAGCCGATTGGCCGCAATGAACCTTTGTCACTACATCGGCCGTCCGTTATCAGAAAGGATAGCTACTGTTGACTCTCTGCCGGACATCTCCGGTTCTGGAAATGAGAGAACCGACATCATGGCGCGACCGGAATATGCCATGCTTCAGGAACAATGCGCCATTGCCGCCAGACAAGTTCAGACTGCACGAAGCGAATATCTTCCGCAAATCGGACTGTTCGGACAATACGGTTATGCGAACGGCATCGACTTCAACGGAAGCCGGCTTCTTGACGACTGGAGCTTTATGGTCGGACTGCAAGTGTCAATCCCCTTATTCGACTGCGGTCACAAAATCAACAAAATCAAGACAGCCAAGGCTAAACGAATGCAGTTGGAAGCTGAACGCGAAAACACAGTGGAATTGCTGACGCTGGAAATGACGCAAACGCGCAACAATCTCGAAGAGGCGCAGCTCGAACTTGAACTGGCCGATTTGTCGGTCACGTCAGCCGACGAAAACCTCCGCATGAGCCAACGGCAATATGAGGCCGGAATGGAAACACTCACCGACCTGCTCGAAGCCCAGGCTCTTTGGCAACAAGCGCGACAAACGCAAGTAGACGCACGGGTCAATTGCTATCTCCAGTGGCTTGAATTCCGTAAAGCAACCGGACAAATCAACTGATTTTTCCGAACGGAATCAAACAAATTAAAGACAGGCGGCACCACAATGATGCCGCCTGTCTCCTTCATAGTGACTATGTTCGCGATTTTATCGCTTCACGACCTTTGTGATTTGGCTTCCGCCATCTGACAAGGTAATTCTGACAAGGTAAACGCCGGAAGGCAATCCGCTCATATCAAGCGACTCGACAGCTCCGGCAGACACCACCGGACGTCCCATAAAATCCGACACCACCACAGACGAAACATCTCCGGCAAAACGCAACACGTCAGTCACCGGATTCGGATAGACTTTCACCCGGCTCCCCACTTCTACTGTTTGAACTCCGCCTTGTGCGTCTGTGAAGAGAAGTTTTGTGACCGGCCAAATCGTACCGCCGGAATACCCGAGAGGAACCGCATCGGGATCCATCGGTTGTGCAGATGTGGAGGAATAAAATCGCGACCGCTGCGGATCTTCTTTTGAGCCATAGGTCCCTGCATAAGCGATATCATACGAAGTGGCTCCTTCTTTCTTTTTATAAATCAAGACAACAAGCGTTCCTCCCCGATAGGTATATGGAGTATGCAATTGAAACGTCAGTTCGGAATCTCCCACTTTCACATCAACATTTCCATCAAACACTAAAGTCAAATCCTTTGAGGGAATAGATGTCTCTGACAAATCGGACATATCAGTCTCTCCAACCCAAATCCTAACAGGCACATCCGCATAGTTTGTCCCAACTTGAAGCAAGTCATAGCTGATAGTTTTCAGCAGTCCTTCCGAAAGGTTGATTTCATTCGAATAGTAGAGCACCTCGGTCAGCGACTCTTCCATCATAAACGACACCGGAGACACGCTCACTTCGCCGGCGTTAGTGCCAATTTCAACAAAGCGACTGTCTGCGTCCAAAATTGTAATCGGCAGAGCGCTTGTCATATTGTTGGCCACATCTTCGTCTGAAGCAAATACAACTTCAGCTGTCAGCGTCATATCGCCGGCCTGCGACAATTGCATCTTCACTTCGACCGTACCCGCTTGCATGGTAGACAAAGCGACTCCGGGAGCCTATCCAACCACTGTTCCGGCTGCATCCTTCAACTGCACTTTATAGTCCGCCGATTCGACCGCCGCCGTTCCTTTATTCACAACTTCTACAGAATAAGCCTCCTCTGCACCCTCCGACGGGAAACGATTCCCCGTCAAGCGAATCGCAGCAAGATCATAAGCCTTTTTCTTGACGACTGTCACTTCTGCCTCCCAACCTTCATAACGCATCATGATATCTGAGAAAAATTCGAACGTTAAGGCTCCGTCTACACTCGACGACTCCAGTGCTACCAAATCCGACGGAACGGCCATAGCCGCATATTGTCCAATCTTAGGCGCTGATGTGCCAATGCCGTTATAAACAGCCAGATAATCTCCATAAGTATCCAAATCAAACGCTTTAAACGCAACAGTCACCTTTCCATCCGAATCTTTCGGCTTAAGGGTCAGCACTTCATGAATGGAATTGGAATACGACGCATTAGGACCCGCATCATCATAAAAATGATAGACCTTTCCCGACTCAAGACTTATTTCGCCTGTAGTCATCACAATCCAATCGGCAGGCTTCACCAGCACAGGGATTGCCTCAGACGGCAACCCGTCTCCAACATTATTCACGGCGTAGACAGAATAACTGAATTTTCCGAAACCGGGCTTGTCGGTATAGCTTGTCGCCTGCGGGTCTACAATGTCAATCTTCTGAATCGCCGAACCCGAATGACGCTGTACAACATACTTGATGACAGATGCCGGATCGTAGTCACCTCCATACATGCCTCCTTCCGGAGCAGTCCATGTCAGTTCTGCACTATTGTCACCGGCAACAACTTTAAAATTTCCGACTGCCGCAGGTGCATTTTTCCCGACTACAATTTCAAGGTCGTCAGTCTCTACGCCCCCTTTTCCCTTACCATTCACAGGAACAATGCGATAGGTCTGCATTCCGTCGGCCACTCCCGCATCATCAAATTGCATCGCATTGCCGATGCCTAATCCTTCTGTAAGAGTCTTGAGAAGACTTCCATTCCGATAAATCTCCACTGCGGACAACTCTGCCAAAGGTTTGCCTTGCGCATCCGTCGACGGGTTTTTCCAAGTCAGCGTCACAACGTTGCCCGTCGACGAAGCCTTTCGATCCGTCACGCGGTCAGGCGCACCCTTTGCAACATGGATATAAGGAATGACAATCCCGGCAAGGCTGTCGTCGCCCGACTCTCCGATACCTCCGACCAAAGTTGCCTGTCCGGTCGAAGTATTTACCGTGTAAAGTTTGTAGTCGCCACAGTTAGCCCAATAAAGCACTCCCGTATTACGATCAAAATCCATACTCTGCGTAAAAGCGGCATTGACTCCGGTAAAGCCAATCAATGAACAAGCTGCCGTCGACTTGTCAATCTCATAAAGATTGTCGTTGGTAGCTATACCAAATAGCTTTCCCTGCAAATCACAAGCCAACGCAAGCATACTGATGTCTTCTTCTGCCGTTTTAAACACCCCGATTTTAACAGTCTCTCCCGTCTCCAAGTCAATCGACATCAAATCACTTGCGCCGGAACGGATTCCGTAGACTTTCCCGGAAGTGTAATCATACGTCATCTCCACCAGATGCTGTCCGGCAGCTGCCACAAGCGTTCGATCTCCGGTGTCCATATCAATCGTATACAGGCCTTCAAGCGAAGTCTGGGTACCGGGTTTGGTCACTTGCGCATACCATTTGTAATTGAAATAAGTCGCCGCATAGACTGCTCCCATTTTAGTCTGGTCGGCAATCAACTCCACTTCGCCCGGTTTGTCGGCGGAAAACCGAACCGGACCTTTCTTGCAAAAATCAGGATTACTCTGCTGCCAATTCCGATAGCCATAGACAGTCGGTTGTGCTTGCGCTGTAAAAGCCAGCAAAATCATCACCCAAAATAAAACGTAGATTTTTTTCATAGGAATAAAGATTAATAAGTTAAACACCCAGAATATAAAGTATATATCACAAATATAGATAATCTTTTTATATTTAATCATATTTTTGAATATTTTTATATCAAATCCGCATATTCACAAATATCCTTCAATCTGTGGTTACGCTGTCCTAAATCCGCATTGCTTTGCTATTGCCCTCGATTTGCACTAACTTTGCCTGCCAAAAATCTAGCAACAATCGAAATGTGGCTTTCTCTCGCTTTTCTCTCGGCAGCGATGCTGGGATTCTACGACGTTTTCAAAAAATATTCCCTTCGCAATAACGCGGTGCTTCCCGTGTTGTTTTTCAACACATTGTTCAGTGCATTGCTGTTTGTGCCGGTTTTCATATTGTCGGATATTGGAATTACCGACAACTCCCACCCGCTTTACATTGCGCCATGGGTTTGGGACGAACAGCTGTTTATCCTCGCAAAAGCAGTCATCGTACTCTCCTCGTGGATTTTCGGCTACTTTGCCATCAAGCACCTACCCATTACAATCGTAGGGCCGGTCAACGCCACCCGCCCGGTTCTGACCCTGACGGGTGCCATGCTGGTGTTCGGCGAATCGCTTAACCTCTGGCAATGGGCAGGAGTGACGCTTGCGATTGTCTCATTCTACCTGCTAAGCAAAAGTGGCAAAAAAGAAGGCATACGCTTCGCCCACAACCGCTGGATCTATTTTCTCGTTGCGGCCGCACTCATCGGCGCATGCAGCGGACTTTACGACAAGTTTCTGATGGCTCCTGCCGAAAATGGGGGAATAGCGTTACACCGTCTGACAGTTCAGGCATGGCACAACATATACCAATGCGGAATCATGGCAATCATCCTGCTCGTGCTATGGTTGCCACGACGCAGCTCCACCACCCCTTTTCGCTGGACCTGGGCCATTCCGATGATTTCCGTTTTCATCACTTTCGCCGATTTCGTCTACTTTCAGGCACTGAGCGAACCGGAAGCCATGGTATCGATTGTGTCGATGGTACGCCGAGGCAGTGTCATCGTGTCATTCTGTTTCGGAGCCATGATTTTCCATGAAAAAAATCTTCGTGCGAAAGCATTCGACCTGCTCTTGGTAGCAGCCGGACTGTTCTGTCTTTGGATGGGTGGACAATAAAAATTATCTCACAGACCTATTGCATATTACAAAAATTGTAGATAACTTTGCACCACTTTTCGTAATCTCTGACAAGACAAGTGGCTTGTGAATATTGCGACAACTATTAACTAATTAATTCATAAGAAAATGGACTTGATTAAAGTTGCCGAAGAGGCATTTGCTACAGGCAAGCAACATCCGGAGTTCGGACCGGGCGACACTATCACAGTGGCATACCGAATCAAAGAAGGAAACAAGGAACGTATCCAGCAATACCGCGGTGTGGTTATCCGCATCTCCGGCGAAGGCTCCAAGAAGCGTTTCACTGTTCGCAAAATGAGCGACAACATCGGCGTTGAGCGTATCTTCCCGATTGAGTCTCCGTTTATCGACAGCATCACTGTAAACAAATACGGTAAAGTTCGCCGTGCAAAATTGTACTACTTGCGCAATCTTACCGGCAAGAAAGCCGGCATCAAAGAACGCCGCGTCAACACGAAGTAATTCTGACGACTCAATTCGTTCAAAAACAACAGACAGGATATGCACAATCGCATATCCTGTCTGTTGTTTTATACACCGGCTACCTCCCCGGAATCTTTTCCAATGCAAACACGTAAACTTTATGGCCTAAAAAAATATAAAATGTAAAATTATTGCACCGGAATGTTAATATTAATCCGTATATTCGTGTGCTAAAATACAATCCTATATGAAACTGACAAAATTAATGGCTTCGGCCATTCTTCTTTTCTCAATACCCTATGCGTCAGCCGACCGTCTGGTCATTATGCACACCAATGACGTGCACGGCAACGTCCGCCCCGACCGGCCGAAGGACCGAGGCGGAATGCTACGCGCAAAAGTGGCCATCGACAGCATTCGCCGGGCCGAAGAGCATACGCTATTCGGAGGCCGTGTGGAATATGAAATGATTAACCGTATGGGATATGAGATAACGTCTATCGGCAACCACGAATTTGACAACGGACTCGACTCGCTGCAGCGCAACTACAGCATTCTGAAAGCCGCCGTCGTCAACGCCAATTATGACTTCTCAGACACCCCTCTCGAAGGACGCATTCAGCCGTATGCCATCCGCGAATACGACGGCAAACGGATTGCCGTAATCGGGGTCGGAGCATCTCCAGAAGGACTGATTGTGGACAAAAACTTTGAAGGCGTTGGTTATAAACACCCTTACCGGATTGCCGACAACATTGCCGCACGCCTGAAAGCCAACCGACAAGCTGATTACGCCATCGTTCTTTCGCACATCGGATACAGCGCCGACACGCCATCGCTTCCATGCGACACGGCCATGGCAAAAGCCACCTCTCACATCGATCTGATTGTTGGCGGGCATTCACACACGGAAATCAATCCCCAGAAGGGCAATATCAAACATATATTTACCAATGCCGCAGGCAAACAGGTTCTGGTCGCCCAAACCGGCTCACAAGGAGCCTCAATCGGGAAAATCACCCTCGATCTCGACAATCCGGAACGCATCCCTGACTATGAACTGATACCCGTCGACAACCGTTACGACTCCCGAATCGACCCCGAGACAGAGCTCTGGCTAAAACCCTACGATGCAGCCGTAGATGCCCTGATGCCGAAAGGTCAGGTTTCGTATGGCAACGTGATGCCCATCGTGCCTTTTGAAAACTCTGTTCTTGTCGTGGAAATGGACGGCAAAAACCTACAGAGCTGTCTTGATGAAGTTGTTGCTACCGGAGGGCAAGCTGTCAGCAAGCAGCTGAGTTTCGCCGCCGACAAAGGGAAAGCCGCCGACGTGCGCATCAACGGAAAGCCCCTCAATCCGAACGCCACTTATCGCATAGCGACAATAGACTTCGTTGCAAACGGCGGCGACCACCTCGCATCATTCCGAAACGCTAAAGTCATCGCAAAAAGCGATTCATTCATGAAAATGGACTTCATCAATCTGCTCAAGAAGAAAGCTCAAAAAGGAGAAAAAATCAAAGCGGACAAAACAGAAAGAATCTACCATAAAAATTAATACATAATGAAAAAGTACCTGATAGCCTTAGGACTTTGGATGTTGGCTGCCGGCATAAACGTTCATGCCAAAACGCCAATCCTACTCCACAAAGCACCCCGGCAAGAAATGAACGCATGGGTCGACTCTGTCTACAACTCGATGTCTGTCGAACAACGCGTAGGACAACTCATCGCCCAAGCGTTTCAACTGAAAGACATGAATGCCGCAAAAGCTGAAATCAAAAGAATCGTCGACCGATACCACATCGGTTGTATTTATTTCGCTTCCGGTCCGGCTAAAAACCATTCAGAACTCGCAAACTATGCCAACAGCCTGTCAGCAACACCAATTATGGTGGCAATCGACGGAGAATGGGGGCTTTCCATGCGACTGAAGGACACGCCTCGCTTCCCGAAAAACATGATGCTTGGCGCCATACAAGACGACCGGCTGATTTACGAATACGGTTTAGAAATGGCTCGTGAATGCAGAGAAACCGGCATTCATATCAACTTCGCCCCTACAGTTGACGTCAACAGCAACCCCCACAACCCGGTCATCGGCACCCGCTCTTTCGGAGAAGACCCGGTCAATGTGTCGCGTAAGGCTGTCGCTTATTCCAAAGGACTGGAAGACGGTGGCGTGCTTTCCGTTTCGAAACACTTCCCAGGTCACGGCGATACAAAAGAAGACTCCCACAAGACGCTTCCTACCGTAAGCCGTCCGCTCGCAAGCATACAAGCCATCGACCTTTTGCCGTTCAAGAACTACGCAGACGCCGGTCTTGGCGGCGTTATGGTAGCACACCTGAATATTCCGGCCCTTAATACCGGAACTCAGCCGTCATCGCTCTCGAAAGATGTTGTAACAGGTCTGTTGAAAGAAAAAATGGAGTTTGAGGGACTGGTATTCACGGATGCCTTAGTCATGAAAGGCGCACGTCAGGACGGCAAGGCAAACGGCCTGGCCGCTTTCAAAGCCGGGAATGACGTACTGCTTGAACCGTACAAACTTGATCAAAGCGTCAAAGATTTGATTGCGTACTATAACAATAGCGAAGAAGGTCGACAAGCTATCGAAAAAGCGTGTAAGAAAGTCTTAGCCTTCAAATATGCTTTAGGACTGAGCGACTATCGTCCCGCAGCAACAGACAGCCTGCTTGAACGAATCAACACAAGAGAAGCGGAACTGACTCTGCGAAAGCTATATGCCGCATCAATCACATTGCTGAAAAACAAAGAGTCGGCACTCCCGGCGAAACACCTGGAAAAGACAACGTGCGTTGCCGTCATCGGCGGAAAAGAGCCACACAAAGAGTTTGTAGACGCATGCCGTCGCTACACCCAATTGTCATCCGCCCGCATCACAAGCCCGGCAGAAGCCTCCAACTGGGCGGCAAAACACAAAGATGCAGGAAATATCATCCTTGCCGTTGCCGATCGCTCTGAGGCATCAAGAATTGCAGTCAAAAACATACTGCACAAAGCCGGTGCCGACAAAGTGACACTCGTGTTCTTCATCCGCCCCTACGATTTGACAGTCTACAAGCAAGCGATCGACGACAGCCGCGCAGTAGTGCTGGCCTATGAATCGCATCCGTATGCGCAAGACTTCGCCGCACAAGTCGTATTTGGCGGATCTGACGCTACCGGCCGAATCCCCGTCACGGTCGAAGGCGTAGCTCATGCCGGCGACGGACTGACGCTACGCGCATCTCGCCTTGGCTATGCGATGCCGGAAGAAGTGGGACTCGACACCCGCTTGCTGGAGCAAATCGACTCTATCTCAAACCTGGGAGTGCAGGAAGGATCGTTCGGCGGATGCCAAGTGCTGGTAGCGCGCCACGGAAAAGTGGTGGTCAATAAAACTTACGGTTATATGGATGCGGGAAAAACCATACCAATGTCCGACAACACCATCTTCGACCTTGCATCCGTATCAAAAGCCTCAGGCATGCTGTCAGGCGTCATGAAGGCCGTCGACGACAAGAAGCTGTCGCTCGATGCAAAATTAGCCACCTATATTCCGGAATTGAAAGACTCCGAAAAAGGCGAAATCACCATTCGCAACCTGCTTTATCACGAGACCGGCATGCAACCTGCAATCAACGTTTACCAGCTCTTCTCCGACTCGACAAGCTACAACGCCGCACTCGTCAAGGGGAAACGGCAACCGGGCTATAAGCGCTTCGCAGGAGGGGGATTCATCAATGACACTGCACGGGTGCGCACAGACATCACATCGCCCGTCCGCACCAAAGACTTCGACGTGCAAATCGGCAAGAATCTCTTTGTCGGCAAAATTACCGCCGATTCGGTTATGCAGATGATTTACAACACCACACAACGCGACGACCGCAATTACAAATACAGCTGTCTCAACTTCTGCATGCTTCGCCAGGCTGAAGAAAACGCAACAGGAATCCGGCACGACCGATACGTCTACGACAACATCTTCCACCGCCTTGGCGCATACCGCTCTGTCTATCGCCCTCTCGACATCTTCAAAAAAAGCGAAATAGCTCCGACAGAACGCGACGAGTATTTTCGCGGAGGCATCGTACAAGGCGTTGTCCACGACGAAACGGCGGCCGTCTCCGGTGGAATCCAGGGCAACGCCGGATTTTTCTCGAACGCAAACGATTTGGCAAAACTTTGCCAGATGTGGCTCAACCGCGGAATGTATGGAGGCGAACAGATTCTGACAAAAGCAACTGTCGACATGTTCCTTACGTCAAAATCCGCCAATTCCCACCGCGGTCTTGGTTTTGACAAGCCGAACACAGAAAGACCGGAATACTCGTCGACCTGTGAAGAAGCCAGCCCGGAAGTTGTAGGACATACAGGTTTCACAGGCACGTCTTTTTGGATAGATCCTAAGACCGATGTCATCTACATATTCCTGTCGAACCGGGTCTTTCCAAGTCGAGTCAACCCGGCCTTCTCCCGCGTCGGTGCCCGTGCAAACATCTTTAAATACGTCTACGAATCGCTCGACAGAAATGCCAGATAAGCTATAAAGAAAATTCTTGACGGCGGCACAACGGACTCACCCCCGTTGCGCCGCTTTTTTCAATACGCTAACTTTTCATTTCGTCACATATCCGCCAATAATCAAACTAAATACAAATATTTAAATCGTTTTTCAACCATTTGTCCACACAAAAGTGGATTTGCTTGGATTTTTTCCATAACTTTGCACCCGTCTTAGATAAGTTTAACTTTATTGAATAGCAAAATATGAAAGCAACAGAAGTAATCGACGATTTGCGCCGCAGATTTCCAAACGAACCGGAATACCTGCAAGCCGTAGAAGAGGTGCTGACATCCATCGAAGAGGTCTACAACGAGCATCCGGAATTCGAACGCTACAACCTCATCGAACGTCTGTGCCTTCCGGACCGCATTATCTCGTTCCGCGTTTCATGGGTAGACGATAAGGGTCAGGTGCAAAACAATATGGGCTACCGCGTACAGCACAATAACGCCATCGGTCCTTACAAAGGCGGCATCCGTTTTCACGCATCAGTCAACCAGTCGATTCTCAAATTCCTTGCTTTCGAACAGACTTTCAAGAACTCACTGACAACGCTTCCGATGGGTGGAGGCAAAGGCGGTTCCGACTTCAGTCCCAAAGGCAAGTCTGACATGGAAGTAATGCGTTTCTGCCAGGCATTTATCGCCGAGTTGTGGCGCAATCTCGGAGCCGACCGCGACGTTCCCGCCGGGGATATCGGCGTAGGCGGACGCGAAGTGGGTTACATGTATGGCATGTATAAGAAAATGGCCCGTGAAAACACAGGTACATTTACCGGAAAAGGTCTTGAATTCGGAGGCTCTCTCGTACGTCCGGAAGCAACCGGCTACGGCAACGTCTATTTCCTGCTCAACATGCTCGCCACACGCGGCATCGACATCAAAGACAAGCGCGGGGCCATCTCCGGCTCGGGAAATGGAGCGCGCTATACTGCTAAAAAACTCCTGAGCCTGGGAGCAAAAGTGGTTACGATGAGCGACTCCGACGGCACAATCCACGTGCCGGAAGGCATCACGGAAGAACAGCTCGACTTTATTTTCGAACTCAAGAACATTTACCGTGGCCGAATCCGTGAATTTGCCGAGAAATACGGATGCGAATATGTTCCCGGCGGACGTCCATGGGGATTTCCCTGTGACATTGCAATGCCTTCCGCCACCCAAAACGAGCTTGACGGCGAAGACGCCCGCACACTGCTTGCCAACGGATGCATTGCCGTCTCAGAAGGAGCGAATATGCCCTCTACGCCGGACGCAGTCCGCGAGTTTGTCAAGGCTCGCATTCTATATGCCCCCGGAAAGGCCGCCAATGCGGGGGGAGTATCGGTATCGGGTCTGGAGATGGCGCAAAACTCTCAGAAACTCACATGGACTGCGGACGAAGTCGACCAACGGCTGCGTCGCATCATGACTGAAATACACGAACAATGCCGCAAATACGGCGAAGAGACAGATGGCTATATCAACTACGTGAAAGGCGCAAATGTCGCCGGATTCATGAAAGTGGCCCGCGCCATGATGTCGCAAGGCATCATCTGATCACAAAGCGACCATATGCCGGCGACCGCCTGAACCAGTTAGGATTCAAGCGGTCGCCTTGCTTTTTCCATAAAAAAAACCTCTTCCCGTCAGATGCCGGGAAGAGGTTTTCGAGCGGTAAACGAGGCTCGAACTCGCGACCCTCAGCTTGGGAAGCTGATGCTCTACCAACTGAGCTATTACCGCAATTCGGTGCAAATGTACAAAATTTTATTTTCACAGAACAATTTTTCATCGTTTTTTCCAATATATTTCATACGACACGATACAGACAAATGGCGAAAAACATCCTAATCGAATAGATTAAATGCGTCAAAAATATGCTGCACAACATACTTAAATACCATTTGTTAATTTTTAAAATGTTAAATTTTAACACTTATCGTTTCCCGTATTATTTGATACCGGACATTTCCCAAGGTAAGCGTCACGCCATACTCCCCTTCGTTGACATCGTAAACTACCAACTAACACACAACGCCTTACACATTCAGCCCCATCTGCCCTACATGACAGCAAGCAACAAGAAGCCACGGGTATAATACATTGCAAAATGAAAGCAAAACAAAGAATATACAATCATTTTTGTCCACAAATGAGCTACAAATTCACTCAATATGCTACACAACGTTAATGTTTTCAATTCTTTTGTCTGTTTTAAAAAAATATATGTAATTTTGCAACGAATCCCGGATAAGGAGAAGGCATTAAAAAAGAAGCAAGCCTTAGACGGAAGATTCAGCGGTAAAAAAGATTGTTTTTTTAAAGAAAAATGAAGAAGCCGTGAGAACGGCAGGCTTCACTATAAATCAAACATATATATTTTTTTAATCATTCAAAATGAAAAAGCTGTTTTTATTTCTACTGGCAACTTTCTCAATCACGCTTAGCGCAATGGCGCAGACTACTGTGAGCGGACAAGTTGTCTACGAGGCCGACGGAGAGCCGATGATCGGAGCTTCTGTCGTGCCTGTGGGAGGCGGCAATGGCGTGGCTACCGATTTCGACGGTAATTTCACAATCACGTTGCCCGAAGGTGTTAATTCCATTACGGTGTCTTACGTTGGCATGAAAGCCAAAACCGTAAAAGCTACCGACAACATGATTGTCCGACTCGAGGACAACACTACCCAACTCGGGGAAGTTGTCGTGACAGCATTTGGAATGAAACGCGAGCGCAAAGCCCTTGGCTACGCCGTGCAGGATTTGAAATCTGATGATTTGAACACAAA
>ENA-ORLU01001958-ORLU01001958.1-human-gut-metagenome-genome-assembly--contig:-NODE-1958-length-13409-cov-3.041854_pt1 | contig 13409 bp, 12 predicted proteins | sample MGYA00243009_ERZ508833 | MGnify/ENA primary metagenome ERZ508833 (study PRJEB26277, sample SAMN04329763) | human gut metagenome | biome: human-associated habitat | host: Homo sapiens | place: USA...
ATTCAGGTCCGTCGGAATATGGCAACTCAGTCGACAGCGATGTTTTCGAACTCTACCGAACGCATTTCAACGACACCGGAAATGACGTAAGCGGAGCACTAAGCTGGTTTTTCTCCGGACGGCCGCTCGCAGGCGGAAAACAAAGCCCGGCGTACTTTAAGGACCTTGTCGGCGAGAACGAATTTGTGGCGACTGTCGTGCCAATCTACACAAGCCGCTCGCTCAGCGACGAACTGAAGGCTATTTTCAAGTCGGAAAAAGCCATCGAATGCACTATCTCCACAGCAAGGCTGATTCATGCCGTCAACATCTGGGGGGCAGAGTTCGACGAAACAGGGGAAGTTTGCGCTTTGTATGTCACCGACAACAACGACACCGACCTCTACCGACAGACGGAAGGCTTCGATTTTTTAGGACGGAAAAAAACGCAAGCCGGACTGCTATACAAACCGGTAAAACGCATCGACAACAAATATTATATGGAAGGCAGCGTAAAAGGCAAATACAGCTTCTACATCAACGAGCTGAACACGCTCGACCTGATGCGCGACAAATGGGAAGCGTTCTTCCATTAAAAACAGAATTCCGGCACAAGAAAAAGGGGAATGCGCACAATCCCCTTTTCTTTCTACTCTTCTATCAAATCTCCCAATTTTTCAAATCGGATACCTGAGTTTTTCCCGCAAACATACGCAATCGGCGCACGCCCTTCCTGCACCAAATTATCCAGGAACAACGGCTCTCCTTCAATCAGCAGACTGCACTGAAATGTGTCGCCAGACTTCAAACGGGTATTTTCCGAATAGACAACCTCAAAATTCAGATTACCGGAATACTGTATTCTACAAATGCGATCCGGCTGCCATGCAAGAAGCAATTGGTCACATTCCCTCAGCTCTTCCAATACGTTTAACTTTCTGCCAAGCACCGGTGAACTTTGCGGATCATTGCGCCCGAAAGATGCGACAAAATCGGAAAAATCCGAAAAACACAAAAACCTTGACAGAATATCCAGTGTCGACGTTCGCGGCTCCACTCCATCTTCCAGATAGCCCCATATACGCTTCAACGTGGTAGCGCTCACAAGGATATGCAACCGCGCATAAATACGCTCCCGCAAATACTCAAAATCTTTCGGCACTCGCAACTTCTTGCCTATGGCCTTCTCTATCTCAAGACACAATTGTTTTTTCATTTCGATTCTAATCTTATATGCTGAATTTTTTCAAACCATTCTTTTTGAATCTCTCCAATATAGAGATAAATCGCATTGGTAATCTGGCTCATTTCACTCTCAGAGAAAGACGGCCTGACAGATTCCAGATAGTGATTCGCTACGATGAAGCCATCATTCGAATGCTCATTATAGTAGACCGGAAAATACTTCATGTCACTCAATGTGTCCAGATACTCGTTGATTCTGACCACCGATTCGCTGCAATCTATTTGCGCCATTCCGTCTTGAATGGCTTTTTCCATCCGCTTCTGCTTGTTCTCTGTTTCCTGCAGACTTTTAGACTGGTCACTTATCACCTGCTCCATTTCCGTCTGCTTCCGCTCATAGCCATGCAGACTCCTGGCCTGATTCTCAATCAACGCTTTCATCCGGGATTGACTGTTCTCATATCCTTTGATTCTCCAAGTCTGTACTCCCACCCCGAGCGTAAGCGTCAAAAGCACAAACACCGATGCCACGAAAACCAGACGCCGACGCTGATGCTGAAGGCGAACTAAGGCGTCTCTCAGCTGCGAAACGTCTGCAAAACGTTTCTCGATGGGCGACAAGCATTTACCAATAATCTTACGAAAAGGTCGCTCTGGGAACAGCTGTTGTAAAATTCTACCGACACTGTAAATGTCGTTTCGAATATCAGGCAATGCCAGACAACTTTGCTCTGGAGAAATATAGCTAACCGTTCCTGCCGGCTGCTTCAGGATAGCCAAATGGTCGCTATCTGCCAGTCCGAAATCAATCAACTTTACGTTTTCCCCATTACGCGTTATCAGAATATTTCCGGGCTTCAAATCCCGATGGACAATTCCTTGCGAATGGATATATCCCAAAGCGTCAAGCAGCTGATTAATCAGTCTGAGCCTCCTTCCCTTCGATGATGACTCTTGCAGCCACTCCTCCATCGACATTCCGTCCACATACTCCATTACAATGCAAACGCCAAACTGGTCAACCTCTTCAATGCCAGAAACCTGAACAATATAAGGATGCTGCAACTTCATCATTATTTCCATTTCTTTCCGCAACATCTGACGGTAAAGCATCTGAGACGCAAACTCCGGCTTTACAGCCTTCAGCGTCCACCATCTTCCATAGCGCTTTGCCTTGACCAACAAGTTATATCCGGAATCACACAGCACCTCACAATCCGTGAAAGACGAGTCTATCCTGTCAAACACATCCTCCAGATATCCGGACTCCGAAGAGCTACATCCCAATATTTTCATTCCTCTTTTCACGATATTTCATAAGTAAACATTTCTTTGAAACAGACCTTATATGTATGCATAGCTGTCAACAAGAACCGGTATGTACCGCCATTCCGGTCGCGTTCCATCTAAAAATAATGCGTGAAAGTAAGCAAATTTCATATCATTTTTTTACAAATAGTAAATTAACCTTCAAAAGGACTGAAATGGACTTGTCTCAAATAACCCGCCCTTCATAATTTTGCCACTGTAAAAATAATTAAACATTTTTTTCAACAAAATTGTAAATACGTCTAAACATCAATTCTCACATTAACTCTAAAATTTATAAATTATGAAAAAACTATCTTTCGCGATTGTAGCATTGCTCGGCATCGGATTATTTTCATGTGCAGGAGGGACTTCATCTGAAGCCAACACTGAAGAAAATATAGAAAACACAGGAACAGAACTTAAAACAACACCTGATACACCTGCGCCAACAGAAATTGAAGAAAGCATAGACGCTGTTCCTGCTGAAATTTATGACACATTAGCAGCAGAGTTTGCTGACACATTAGCGACAGAAGTAGCTGACTCATTAGCTTATTGATAAGACAAATACAGAGATATGTAATTAGGTAGCCCTATCCAGAACAACAATTCTTCAGAAGAAAGGCAAAGCCTGTCTGTCAAAGAAGCGCCACTTTTAATTTCGCACACCGACAACAGCTGTTTAGTCAGCTACTTATATTTCATAAAATGAAAACAATTCAAACTTTTATTCTTTCCAGCTGTTTCCTGTTCATGTTCTCATGCGGAAACAAAATTGACAGAGGATTTGAAACAATCAACGAAAATCTTCATGAAATCCTGTCAATTTATCCAAAAGCAATAAATGGAGACGAAGAGGCAAAAGAAAAATTAGATGAACTGATCAAAGAAATTGATGAAACAGCCAAAGAAATTAAAGGGATTGCAAAAAAAGACAAACAACCAACAAAAGAGCAGAAAAAACAACGCAAGACTGTTTTCCAAAAGATTCGACTCATTAAAAACAGACTTAAACTTGAAAAAGATTTCAAAAGAGCAATGTCCTACGACAATTTACACAACAAAATAACTGTGTTAAAAAAATGCGTGGATTTCAATAAAAATTTGATGAATACGAATCTGTTAGAAGACGAAGACAAAGCTATAGAACTGGAAAGAATCAGTCAAAACATTTCCACAATAAAGGCTTCCATACTTACAAAGGCTTCTCAACTAAACGATGATGAAGAGCTAAAAAAACAGTATGAATTTATAATCAATTCCCTGTCACAACAGAAACGAATAGACTAACACTGAAAATATCAACTTATTATAAAAAACAACATTTACCAATTTTCTAACAAACTATTAAAAAACAAAAATTATGAAAAAAATTCAAGCACTTATCCTGACTGCATGCGCCTTGTTTATGGTGTCTTGCGGAAACGAAATCGACAAAGCTCTTGACGATTACGAAGACGCAGTGGAACAAGCGATTCCTCTTATGAAAAAAGCAGCAGAAGGTGACCAAAACGCCGCCACTGAACTCAAAGAATTGTCAGAAAAAGCCGCTAAAGCGCAAGAAACACTTGATGAGATGAAAGAAGAAATGAGCGATGAGCAAAAAGAACGATTTACGAATATCTATAAAAAAACAAAATTATAAAATAAACAGTAATCACAAAGCAATATTTATTTAGCGCATTAGCCACACAGTTTAATCTTGTGAAAAAAAGATGGTGTGTTTTCGGGACACTGATACACACCGTCTTGCTAACACAAGACTGAAAATTGTCATCATAATCTCAACGATTGGAACGGAAAAATTTTATTCCTGCAATTTTTAAATTAAAAATTCGCACTAAAGTAAATGAGGTTATAAGATCCAAAAAGACAAAAGGGAAAAAGACTAAAAAATACCATTAGTGACATTTACAGTCAAGGCGACATGATTTCGACACATGTCGCCTTGACTATTTAAAATCAGCAACCGGCTCTGCGACAGCATCAAAGCGTGCCTTGCTCGATGCGGGTGGCAATGCGGTCAATCAATGCGTCGCCGGCATCAGCTGCCGGATTCCAACCGGCTTTCAGATTGACACTGAAGATACGGCCGAAAGCTTGGTAGAACACGGCTCTAAACGAGCCGAGAAAAGCCTTGATGATTTCGTAGGACTGCTGATTGGTTTCACGGCTGATCAGCTTGACAAGAACGCGCGCCTGCCGACGCGAGAAACGCTTCAGCTCCGGCTTATACTGGGCAAATACCTCTTTTTCCATAGCTTTCAAATGTGCGTCACGCTCTTCCTTGGTAGGCAACGTGCTGATATACTCATATGTTTCAACAACAGTAGCAGCTATCAGCTTGGCATAAGGCAGTCCTTTCCTGACGTCGCGCACCATCCGCCAATAGAATTGCTCCTGCTTCTTGTCTTTGAAGCGTTCCGGCGGAAACACTGTGACATTATTGAGTACCAGCATCAATGCGCTGTCCCCCTCTTCCGTGCGAAACCGGTAGAATCCGCGATAAGTCTTGTTGCGCGCCGAAGGCAGCTCGTCGGTCTGAGCGAAAGCGCCGACAGCCAGCAACGACATTAATATGTAAAGCACACTTCGCATATTTCAGGATTCCGATGGTTTCTGCAAAAATACATTTTAGCTATATAATCGAAAAATATTTCTCCTTTTAATTGCAAAAAAAGGTTGCGCCGGCAGTTCGGCGCAACCTTAGTAATGTATGATTTTAAAGCGTTGTTTTATACGTTGCTGTCCTGTTATTTTTGCTCAGCAGCCTTTTCTGCCGTTGTCAGTTCGATATCGAACACAATCACGTCGTAAGGCTTCAACTGACCGCCTTGCGGGACAGCGACACCGACATTGACATAGAATTTATAGTGTCCGCCTTCCTGCATGGCTGTCACAGCCTCTGCCATTGCCGGGTTGACGTTGCCGAATGAGGAAGCAGGGAGCTGGATAGCCTTGCCTTGAGAAGAAGAAAGCTGTGTTCCGTCTTTTGCTGTCATTTCATAGACAGCGTAAACCATATCGGAAGCGTTGACTTTCTTCCCTTCGCCTTCCTTGATCACCTCATAAACCACACCGTTCTCGAGGCTTTTCACATTTTCTTTCTTTTTCAGCTCATTGAGGAATCCTTCAGTCGCCTTTTTGTTGGCAATAACCTCCGGATCGTTTGCCATCTTGATTTCCTTTGTCTTCATGATGGCCGTCATCATATTGTTGTAGGCAGTCTGCGGGTCAACGGCTATCGAATCGGGTGCAAGAGCCAGCTTGAGGGCATCGACGAGTTTCGCTTTGTCGATTGATGTGCCGGCCTGCATCTCGATGTTTTGAACGGCCTGCATGATATACATACCGAATTGCACACCATTCAGGTATGAACGTCCTTTCTTAGTTGTGTCGGCAGCCATGACCACCTTCACACCCTTAAGCAATTCAGCTGTCGGGCATCTGATTGAGCTGTTGTCCGATTTCTGCGGCAAATGCGTTTGCTACAGCTACGGTAAGGGAATCTTTTTGAGCGGCAAGGTCATTGTTTGCCTGTGAGCCGCCTTTACAGCCGGTAGCGACAAGCATCAGCGCCGCAACACCGGAAAAAATAAGTTTTTTCATTTCTTATCGATTAAAATTGTTTGTCATTTCATTTGATTACGCGGAGCAACTCAACATCGAAGATGAGCGTCATGTCCGGACCGATTACGCCACCGGCTCCATTCGGTCCATAAGCAAGATCGGATGGAATGTAAAGACGCCACTGGTCTCCCTCATGCATCAGCTGCTAAGGTTCTAACCAGCCGTTTATATCTTGCGTCACGCCGAACGTAGCGGGGACACCGCGCTCTTCAGAAGTGTCAAATACCGTGCCGTCGTTTAGCTTGCCGGTATAGTGCACCTCTACGCGGTCGGCCGCACTCGGACAGTCTCCTTTCCCTGAACGAAGCACCTCATACTGCAATCCCGATGCGGTGACCGTGATTCCTTCGCGTTTGGCATTTTCCGAAAGGAAAGCCTCCCCTATTTTCTTGTTCTCGGCTCCGGCTTTCGCTGCTTCTGCCTGCATCTCCTGTTCAAGTTTGGTGAAAAATTCCTGCACAGTGCGCTTTGCCTCGTCGAATGTCATTTCCGGCTTTGTCCCTTCGTAGACTGAAGCGACGCCTGCAGCAAAGTCTTCCACACTGAGCTTTTTGATTCCTGACCCCATAAAGTTGTGTCCCATGCTCATTCCAAGAGCATAACTGAGTTTATCCATTCTGTAAGATTTTCGATATTAATTTTTTAATCCGACTGCAAAATTAAGAGATTCTTGCAGTCGGATTAAATTTTATTCAACAAAAATTGCTAAAATGCAAATATTTGGAAACTATTTGACGCCTACCAGCTCCACTTCGAAAACAAGCGTCTCGTTGGGTCCGATTGGTCCGCCAGGTGTTCCGTTCGGACCATAAGCCAGATCACCGGGGATATAGAGCACATATTTAGAACCAGGATTCATCAGCATCAGACCCTCTCCGAAGCCTTTCACCACGCTTTGAGGCGAAAATTCAATCTCCCGACCGCCGCCATCGTCGAAAAGCGTTCCGTCAATATGCGTACCCTTGTATTTGACACGAGCCACGTCGGTCGGCTTCAGCGTCGCGCCTGTGCCTTTTTTGACGATGCGATAAGCCAGCCCGCTGGAAGTGGTCTTGACCGACGGATCGTTTTTCTTCAGATCCGCCATGAATTTCTCGCCGGCAGCCTTGTTTGCTTCTGCCTGTTTCTGACGGATTTCCATTTGTTTTTTCTGCATATCGGCAAAAAACAGATCAAGTCGTGCCTGATCGGAGGATGTGTCAACCTCCTTGCTGCCCTTAGCCACTTCCGACAATGCCTTAAACAGCTTGGCCTTGTCGACAATCAGTCCCATCGACTCAAAACTTTCGAACTGCTGGCTCATCATAGCGCCGTAGTTGATACCGTTCATTTGGCTGGTCAGCTTCGTTTTCTCGTCGCCCGTGGCCGTTCCCGCCTTTTTCTGCAATTCGGTAAACAATTGTTCGACAACACTGAGATCCGCCGCAAAAAGCGATTGCTTCATACCGTCGATAAACGCCGTTTTGTCGAGCTTCGTATCCTTTCTGATTTCCGACCCCATCACTCTTCCGAGCGACATCGAGATGCTGTCGTTGCCATTCTTTGTGGCTGTAGTCATTTCCACAGCTTCATTTTGCTTTTCGTCCTTTTTTTCCGTATTTCCGCAACCGGCCATAAGGACAACAGCCGCCACGAGAGAAGATAAAAGAATATTTTTCATTTCCTGACAAAGTTTTTAGATTATAGATATTTGTCGCCGAAGTTGGCTTTCACTTCGTTGACGTATTGCTTGATTTTCTGCTCTTCGGAAAGCGGACAAATGAGAAGAATGTCCTCATTGTCGGCAACGATGTAATCTTTCAGGCCGGAAGCGACAATCAGTTTTTCCGTTTTGGCGGCAAAAATGTTATTCTCGCAGTTGTTGAGCACCGTGCGACAATTGCGAATGACGTTGCGATGTTCTGCTTTAGGCGATTTTTCGTGGTATGCTCCCCACGATCCCAAATCGCTCCAGCCGAAGTCGACACACTGCACACTCACACTGTCGCTTTTCTCCATAATCGCATAGTCAATCGAAATGTTAGGACATGCAGGAAATTCCTTTTCGATAAATTCCCTTTCAGCTGCGGTGCCGAATTTGCCGAGACCTTTGTCAAACCGCATCGCGATGTCCGGACAATGCTCATGGAACGAATCGACAATGGCATTCGCCGACCACATGAAAATGCCGGAATTCCAAAAAAACTCCCCGCTTTGCATAAATACTTTCGCCAATTCGAGGTCCGGCTTCTCTGTGAATGTTTTCACCTTGACAATGTCGCCCATTTCCGCCTCTTTCTCGATTTGGATATAGCCGTAGCCGGTCTCCGGACGGGATGGCTTGATACCCATCGTCAGCAGACTCTTCGGATTGCTCCGCAAAAAAGAGAATCCGTTGTTCACACTGTTTTTGAACATATCCTCTTTCAAAATTAAGTGGTCGGAAGGTGCGACAAGCATCATCGCGTTGGGATTGATTGCCCGGATATGGTAGGCTGCCCACGCAATGCAAGGCGCCGTGTTCCGACGGTCTGGCTCCAAAAGAATCTGGTCGTCGGCAAGCTCAGGCAACTGCTCTCTGACAAGGGGCGCATATCGCTCATTGGTGATAGCCAGAATATTTCTGACCGGAATTATATCGGCAATGCGGTCGAAACTCATTTGTAGAAGAGTCCGCCCCGTTCCAAAGAAATCAATGAATTGTTTCGGAGCTGACGATTTGCTGAATGGCCAGAATCGACTGCCGACTCCGCCACACATAATCACGCAATATCTGTTTTCCATTATAAAAATGCTGTTTTTAATCTAACAATTCGCTAAGGTAAGTATTTATTATAACAATCAGGACGGGTTTTCGGTTTTTATGGTTTTTTTCGGTTATTTATCGAAGACTTAGCTTTCGGACAGGTACAAAAAAAATTGATTGTCTCACGACAACCAATCTTGTTAACCTTAAATCTAATACCATGAAAAACACATCACAAATGTAGCTATTTTTTTCCACATACAAACAGTTCTTCTTAAAAAACAATTTTTCGTTATGGTTTTTTAACCTATGAGGCAATATTTATTGCCCTGATATTATTATATCGTCCGCTATGCTTTCTGTTACATTCCATTTATAGATTCCTTATTTATAACACATTAAACCACTCAAAAAAATAATCATCATAAAAGTCAGATAAAATAGTCAGTACAAGATGCAGTATTTTCTTTTTCCGCAGGTTTATGGGATATAAAGGAAATTAACCGATAAAAGATTTGATTATGAAACAGAAAATGTGTATGCTTATGGCAGCGTTGAGCATGATGGCTGCCGGATTGCAAAGTTGTAACGACGACGAACCATTGGTCGTTCCGTCAGAAGTGCAGAAGTCATTCACCCAGATGTTCCCCGGAGAGGACAATGCCGGCTGGGGTACACGTGCCGGACACTACGTGGCAAGTTTTAAAAACTCCGGCAACAACGATGTTGACGCATGGTTCTCGCAAGACGGACAATGGTGGATGACCGAAACCGACATCCCGTTCAACGCTCTCCCTGCGGCAATTCAAGCAACGTTTGAAGCGAGTGAATATGCTGCTTGGAAAGTCGACGATGTAGATATGCTGGAACGCAACGGCCTTGAAACAGTCTACGTTGTGGAAGTAGAGCGAGGCGAACAGGAAATGGATTTGTATTTCAATATAAACGGTGTCCTGTTCAAGGAAGTTGCAGACGATGACGACAATTCAGAGCACTACCTGCCCGAAAGCCTGACAGAAACAGCAAAGGCATTCCTCGAAAGCAAATATCCCGACAGCCAGATGTTGGAAATAGACAGAACAAAAGAAGGACTCTTAGAAGTGGAAATCGTATTCCGTGGCGAAGAATTGGAAATCACCTTCGACGCGAATGGCAACTGGATGTCGACTGCCAGAGAAGTGAGAGAGGCCGACGTACCAAAAATCGTGCTGCAGGCGGCTATAGCTGAATATCCGGGATATGAAATCGACGATATCAATCTGGTAGAAACACCTGCTGCTGTGTTCTATGCCATCGAAATGGAAAAGGATGGAGCTGCCGACGTAGTGGTTCTCATCTCGGCCGACGGCAACGTCATCAAATAGCTTCGATAGTTTTATAGTGAAAAAGATTGTGTTTGGCGGATTCCGGATTTTCTGGAATCCGCCTTTTCATCCCGGCTTCTGAGCGACGGCGTGACGTTCGGCTCACGACATTTTTCACGCTATGTCAGAAGAAACGACGGCGTGCCTCTTTCGACACGCCGCCGCCACAGTACGATTAGTTTCCTTCTATTTCAGTTCGAATGCCACCTTGCCTCTGATGTCGGCAGAAGAAGCGCCGATGATTGCTTCGAACCGTCCCGGCTCCGCCACCCAACAATCTGCCGTGTCGTCGTAGAACGACAATGCGTCCCGACCTACCGTGAAGCTCACTTCTTTTGTTTCTCCAGGCAGAAGAGACACTTTCCTAAAGCCCTTCAATTCCTTGACGGGACGCGGAAGCGACGACTTCTTGTCGGAGATATAAAGTTGCACCACTTCCTGCCCGGCAACCGGTCCGCTATTTGTCACCCGAAGGCTTACTGTCAGTGAGTCGCCTGCTGCGATTTGCTTCTTGTCGGCGATTGGTTCGGAGTACTCAAACGTCGTGTACGACAATCCGTGACCGAAAGCGAACAACGGCTTGACGCGATGCTTTTCTGCCCAGCGGTAGCCCACAAAGATACCCTCTTCGTAAGTGACATCCCAGATATCACTTCCCTCGCGCCGGATGCCGGGATAGCTCTTTGCGCTGCGATGAGCCGGAGCGTCCGACAGACGGACTGGGAATGTGAAGGGCAATTTGCCGGACGGATTCACGTCCCCGGAAAGCACATCGGCCAAGGCGTTGCCGGTCTCGCTCCCAAGATACCAGGTCTGAACGATGGCGGGCACTTTGCCGGCCCATGGCATCGCCACGGCGTTGCCGGATATGTTCACAACTGCTAAATTGGGGTTTGCGGCGGCAAGCGCTTCTATGACGCGGTCTTGTCCGTAGGGCAGTTCAAGACCTTTGCGGTCAGAATCCTCACAATCTTGTTCCGCGCTTTTGTTGAGTCCGCCCACGAATATCACATAATCGGCTTTTTTGGCCTTTTCCACCGCCTCGGCAATCAGCTGTTCGGGGCTGCGGCTGTCAGTCAGGTCCTGCCCGGTGACAACGCCGCTGAATTCACCGGTCGTGTCGCCCACATAGCCACGGGCATAGTCCACTTCCGCAATGCCTTCGTAGCGCGCTTTCAACCCGTCGAGAGGCGAGATTTCACGCTCGACTTTCAGCGACGAACTTCCTCCGCCCACAGTCATCATCTTGATGGCGTTTTCTCCTACCACAAGGATGCGTTTCGCCTTATCCGGTCGGATTGGCAGCACGCCGCCTTCGTTTTTCAACAGCACGGTGCCTTCCGAGCCGATTCGCCGCGCCGCCGCGTAATGCGCTTCGTTGCAGAATGCCCCGTAAGGCTTGTTCCGGTTCATCGCCGTTTGAAAAGTAAGTCGAAGCACGCGGCGGACCTTGTCGTCGAGTTCTTTCGTCGTATATTTTCCGGATTTGATCAAGCGCTTGTAAGGATTGGCCAGGAAATAGTTGTCGTAGGCACTTTCCGCTCCCGACTTCAATCCGTCGGTCAACGAACCGAACTCCAAATCCATCCCGTTGACAATTGCCTCTTCCGTGTTGTGGACACCGCCCCAGTCGGAAATGACCGTGCCTTGGTAGCCCCACTCCCCGCGCAGCACGTCGACAAGCAGGAATTTGTTGTGGCAGGCATGCCGGCTGTCGTAAAGGTCATAAGCACCCATAACCGTCCAGGCATCGCCCCTTTGAACCGCCGCCTTGAAAGGAGGAAAATAGATTTCGCGCATCGCCCGTTCGTCAACTATGACATTCGTCGAATGGCGGCGCGTCTCCTGATTGTTGAAGGCATAGTGCTTCACGCATGCCGCCACTCCGTTCTCCTGAAGGCCGACAATATAGGGAACCGCCATTTCTGATGCCAGGAACGGATCCTCGCCCATATACTCAAAGTTGCGCCCGTTTAGCGGAGTGCGATAGATGTTGACTCCCGGTCCGAGCAGCACGTCCTTTTCGCGGAATCGCGCCTCTTCGCCGAGACTTTTTCCGTAAAGATGCGAAAGTCTTACATCCCATGTGGCCGCCAGACAGGTCAGCGCCGGAAACGCCACACACGAGTCGTTGGTCCATTCCGCCTGATCCCATTCGTCCCACATCACTTCCGGACGGATGCCGTGAGGGCCGTCGGTACACCAGATTTCCGCAATTCCGAGCCGCGGGACTCCGGGCGACGAAAACTTGGACTGTGCGTGGATAATGGCGATTTTCTCATCAAGGGTCATCCGCGAAAGTGCGTCTTCAACCCTTTCCGCCAATGGCTTCGTGTCGTCGAGATAGACAGGCGTCGACGCATGAGCTGAAGAAATCAACGCCATCGCCGCTATACCCGCAAACATTTTCTTTTTTAGAGACATTTCAAATAATGATTAAATAAATATTTTCAATTAGTTGCCTATTTTTCCGTGTGCCATTTCACACATCATAGGGTGATGTCACAAAATTATGGTTTTTCAGCGAAACAAGCAAGAATGTAAGGTAGTTTGTCGAACCGGATGTCAATATGTTGGGAAATGAAAAAAATATTGTATTTTTGACGCATGAAGAAATATGAAGTGACAGTTGTCGTGCCGGTCTACCGCACTGACTTGAATCCGTACGAACAAATTTCTCTCAACCAATTGTTCGCGACGCTCGGCCACCATCACATTGTCGTTGTAAAGCCAGAATCGCTCGACGTCGGCAGCCTTTTCAACGGACGGAATGTAGAAACTGAAAGTTTCGAAGACAGTTACTTTTCCGGCATACCTGGCTACAACCGGCTGATGCTCGGAGAAACGTTCTATCGACGGTTTGAAGATTCGGAATACATACTTATCTATCAACTGGATGCCTATGTATTCAGCGACCGGCTGTTGGAATGGTGTCGGAAAGGCTACGACTATGTCGGCGCTCCCTGGCCGGAAAAGCCGATCTATCGGTTTCCGCCCTACCGGCTTTGCTCATGGCTGAAAAAGAAATGGTGTACGGCAAAAGGCGTTCCCGACCGGCATGCGACTCGCAACAAAGTCGGCAACGGAGGGTTTTCGCTGCGACGGGTCGATGCCCATATCAAAGCCTTGCAGACGCTGAAAGGAGAGGTGACACGCTACCTGACAGCCGAACGCCACCACATGTACAACGAAGACGTGTTTTTCGGAGTGGAAGT
>ENA-ORLU01001969-ORLU01001969.1-human-gut-metagenome-genome-assembly--contig:-NODE-1969-length-13322-cov-4.555379_pt1 | contig 13322 bp, 9 predicted proteins | sample MGYA00243009_ERZ508833 | MGnify/ENA primary metagenome ERZ508833 (study PRJEB26277, sample SAMN04329763) | human gut metagenome | biome: human-associated habitat | host: Homo sapiens | place: USA...
AATTCCACTGCTATTTTAATAAAAATAAAACTGCGCCACAGCCTTGGCAGGCCATCGCGCAGCGATTTTGTTCAATCAAAATTTCTTTGACAAAAGACAAATTGCCTCCACATGTTTCGTGAACGGAAACATGTCGCAAGGCTGGCACTCGACAGCCTGATATCCATGTCTTGTGAGATATTTTAAATCCCTCGCAAGTGTCTCCGGGTTGCAGGACACGTAGACCACTTTTTTCGGTGCAAGTTTTACAACTGAGGATAAAAATGCCTCATCGCTTCCTGATCTCGGTGGATCCATGAAAACAACATCCACTTTTTCGTTCTGCTCTGCCAGCTCCACCATAAATTTTCCGGCATCTGCATTGTAAAACTGTTCATTTTGGATGTGGTTCCGTTTTGCGTTGATGATTGCATCCCTCACAGCATCACGGTTTAACTCCACGCCAATCACTTCTTTTGCCTGGGACGCAGCAATCAGTCCGATCGTTCCGGTTCCACAATATGCATCGATCACTTTCTCTTTTCCGGTCAGTCCCGCATATGTGATTGCTTTGTTATAAAGGATCTCTGTCTGTACCGGATTCACCTGATAAAATGATTTTGGTGAAATACGGAAGGTACAGCCGCAGAGCGTGTCCTCAATATAGCCTTTTCCATAAATGACGGTTTCTTTTTCTCCGAGAACCATGCTGGTCTGTTTATCATTTACGTTAACCACAACTGTAGTTATTTCTGGATGAAGTTTCCGCAGTGCTTTTACAAAATTGTTTTTGGATGGAAGAATCGGGGAACCGAGCACCAACACTACCATCACCTCGCCGCTGTGAAAACCGCGGCGCACGAGAACGTGCCGAAGCAGACCGTATCCGGTGTCCTCATCATATGTTTTTATTTTAAATGAATGAAGAAGTCCTCTGATATCGCGGATGATCGCACTCGATAACTCATCCTCGATTTCACAGGAATCAATATTGATGACTTCATGGGTTCCGGCCTTGTATACACCAGAGATCACGCCGCCCGGTGCTGCCTTCGCATGTCCGTTTCCTGCGGTACGTCTGCCTCCGTTTGCATGTTTTCCCCTGCGCTCCACATCAAACACTGCGTGTACTTTATTTCTGTAATGATACGGATTTTCCATTCCGATGATCGGCAGGACTTTACAGTAATCCCCAATGTTTTTGCGCACATAGGTCTGTTTTTCCTGCAGCTGTTGTTCATAGGACATTCCCTGATAATCACAGCCGCCACATTTTTTTGCATACGGACAGGCTGCTGCCGGTTTCTTTTTTTGTTTCTCTGATTTCCATGTGTATTTTTTCTGCAATGCTCCCGCATTATCTATGATTTTTTTCTTTCCTTTTTCCTGCATAACTGCTCCTTTTATTTTGGCTTGCTACTTTCATTTTGGCTTGTTACTTTTCATCTCTATGTGTTTATGCTATCATAGGAACCCGTAAGAATCAAAATATTTTTAGTGAGGTTATGAATATGAATTTTATTAAGAAGAATTGGAAAGGTGTGCTGTTATGCCTGATAATCGCGATTCCAAGCTGGATTTTAGGAAAAATTTTCCCAATTGTAGGCGGTCCTGTCTTTGCGATCCTCCTAGGAATGGTCATTACATTATTGGTCAGCGATAAATCTGCTCTACAGAGCGGCATCACATTTGTGTCCAAAAAGATCCTGCAATATGCTGTTATTTTACTTGGTTTTGGAATGAATCTCTCTGTCATCCTGCAGACAGGAAAACAATCGCTTCCAATCATTCTTGCAACGATCACAACATCCCTTGTTGTTGCCTGGGTATTACATAAAATCCTTCATGTTCCCGGAAAAATCTCCACACTCATCGGTGTAGGTTCCTCGATCTGTGGAGGCTCCGCAATTGCAGCTACTGCTCCTGTCATTGACGCTGATGATGAGGAAGTTGCACAATCAATTTCTGTCATTTTCTTTTTCAATATGCTTGCCGCTTTATTTTTTCCTATGCTTGGCACCGTTCTTGGTTTTTCCCAGACAAGCGGAGAAGCTTTCGGTATTTTTGCCGGAACTGCTGTGAATGACACCTCTTCCGTTACCGCTGCTGCCTCCACCTGGGATTCCATGTACAACCTTGGTTCGGCGACTTTGGATAAAGCTGTCACCGTAAAACTTACAAGAACACTGGCAATTATTCCAATCACGCTTGTCCTTGCTTTTCTTCGAACCAGAAAGGAACAAACGGATCATAATAAAGTGGATTTTAAAAAGATTTTTCCAATGTTCATTCTCTATTTTATCATTGCATCCATTATTACAACAATAGCAGTGAACTTCGGTGTTCCTGCAGCTGTTTTCAATCCGCTAAAAACTTTGAGCAAGTTTTTCATCGTTCTTGCCATGAGTGCAATTGGTCTGAATACCAATATTGTGAAATTAGTGAAAACAGGAGCCAAGCCTTTGCTTCTTGGATTCAGCTGTTGGATCGGTATTACCTGTATGAGTTTGCTGATGCAACACGTATTAGGTCTATGGTAAAATTACGGATCATTTTGATAGGAGGAAGCGGTTTTCGCTCCTTCTATTTTTGTATTCTGGCAAATAGAAGCGCTATCACCATCAGAAAGCATCCCACAAACACAAAACACCACTGTATTCCGATTTTTGTCAAAAATGCTGAGGCTGACAGCGTCAGAATCTCCACCAGATTCACTCCCATATTAAGCACAGACAGCGTTGCCGCACGCTGGCTGCCACACTCCGCTTCGTCCACAAACTGATTTTCCAGATTCATCAGCAAATATTCCGGAAGATTTAAAAGCAACGGTAATATCAGCATTAGAAGCAGTACGGCTGCCCTGAATTTTACCACTCCAAAAAGAAGAAATGCCACCCCTGCTGCGGCAGCTGTAACTGCGGGCAGTTTTTCCCTACTGGACTTTCCGTTTTTTCCGTCAGACAATTTTCCTAAAATGGGTTCTGCCAGCATCTGTACGGCTGAATAGCTCAAAATGATCAATGACATCCATTCTACCGGCAAACCGCAGTTTTCAAGTTTTACCACATAAAAGAAGTTGATCAGAAGCCATGCGATACTGAAAATCGCCAGCGAAATCACAAACAGAAATGCTTTTTTGTTTTTAAATATCGCTAAAATCTGCCGTATCGAATCCTTTTCCTGCTTTTTCTGCATAGTATCACCGCTATTCTCCTGCTGTCTGATGTCTGCCTGAAGCCGCATTTCTTTTCTATCTGCAATTATGGTTTTACTGCTTTCACTTCTCAGGAAGAACGAGCATACAACCGCTATAATATCCATGACTACAGTTGTAATCAGTAGACCTTCCATACCGCTTATTTTATAAATCCCGGCATACGCAACTGTACTGATGATAAAACCTGCTGTTCCGAAATTTCCTGCGTGTGCCGTTTTTGCAAGATATCCGTTTTCTCCATACAGAGCGTACAAATACGCGCTTCCCGTCCCGGAGGTAAAGCACGCCGCAATTCCCTCTACAACTGCCTCCACGACAAACAGTACAAGCGACCGGCTCACAAAGGCTGCAAGCAATAAACTTCTCGCGCCAAGCAGCAACACCTGTGCCAGGATCAGGGATTTCCGGTATCCAATTTTATCTGTTATAAATCCTGTTGGAATTTCCCCCAGAAAAATCACGCCTGACAATAATGCCTGAAGGATGAAAAATACGTGTTCCGACACACCAGCCTGCGTTCTTACCAGCAACGCAACCGGCGCAAAAAAGACAAGTCCATTCAAAAAACAGACTCCATCATAACTATCAAATTTTAATTTTTTCATGAGATATCTCCTTTTTTTCTAATTCGTAATCAGTTGACCGATCTTCTTTTTTGTAACCCAAAAAAAGATTACATCTGTCTGTAACCTGATCTAAAAACTGTGCCATCTTTGATCTCTGCCAGTTTTTCCATCATTGAATTAGAAAAATATCAATGTCTCATGTATCTGATAACCTCCGGAGTCTTACTTTTAAAATATACTGTTATTTAAAAACTGTATCAGTGAGAAATGTTCACTGACGTAATTTATACTAACATAACGTATTTCAAATTACAAGTTTCAGTGCCCCTCCTTTTCATCAAACTATCTTTATTTTTCTTCATAGAACTCTTTTCTATTTTACATTTATCTAATTTTTGCTTTCAAAAAAGACTTCCAAAATTTACTCAGAAGTCTTTTTTGAAACATCTTATCTTCTATAAAATAAGCTTAGTTTATTTGCTTAATGCATCCTGTACTGCAAGTATTAACATTCCTGCACAGTCTGTGCAGCCCTCCGGAATTACATCGAGATTGAAACCTTCTATTTTGGTTGGAATACCATTATCATCTGCAGTTATTTTAATTTCTGCAATTTTATCCGGTCCCATATTCTGAAGTTCCTGAAGAACCATAGTCTGCTTTGTTGGCCACATCATCTGGAATGCATCCGGATCAGTCAGGGAATACTCAGAATCCATGTCATTTACAACGATGGTTGTGATCTTATCACCCTCAAGGTTAATATCTACGTCTGTACCTCTCTTGTATCCATTGGCTTCCGTGTGATAGCTTCCGGATACATTTCGCTTCTCATTGCTCTTACCGCAGCCAGCAAATGCAAGAAGCATTATGCATCCTAGCAAAAGTGTAATAACCGCCTTATGAATTAACTGTTTCCTCATTTTTCTTCTCCCCCTTTTTTCCTCTGAATCCAGGAATCACAAGGAATATAATACTTAATGCCATTCCAAGGATTAAGATTGCATTAGCACCACCAACAACAAGTTTCCATGTATTGCCCTCCTGCATCTCAAGACCTACACCTGATGTATTGGCAAATACATATAACTGTCTGTGTGCTGATTCCTGTAACATGCGGATACCGTAATCTGTTCCGTATAAATTTTTTGTCGTTACAGCTGTCTGTGGAGCAAGCCACATGTCAAGACCTGCAAGTACACCTGTATCAGGAACATAGATTGTAAAATCCATAGCCGCATCTGTGATCATACGTCCATGTGATCCCCACTCACCTCTCGCAAGATCTGTCACTAATGGTTTGCTTGCACCTGTCCAGCCTGTTCCGATATAGTTATAACTTGTCATATATCCATTGCAGTCTGCTTCTTTTGTAACAATCTCAAATGGTCGGCAATAGATTTCTCTTAATGCCTGCTCATCTACCCAGGTATGTACCCCACCACGGTTTGTCTCCTGATCATTGGCTACAAAATGTTTTAAGTATACCGCAATCTTTTTATCCTGTAACCCTCTGATCTCCTCTGCTGCTATTTTTCCGGAAAGTGTCGGATCTTCTGAATAGGCCTCGAAGCATCTTCCACCAAATGGAGATCTGTGGATATTAACAGTCATACCATACATACCGGAAATTCCGTTTGCAAGGCATTCATCTCCATAAATAGTTCCCATTCTGTAAGCAAGCTCTTTATTCCATGTTGCTGCACGCACAGTTGAGCCTACATACTGATTAGCTGTTTTATCGGATGTCAGATTGTGGAGTCCTTCTGCACCGTCCATATCAATTGCAGCTGCCTTGTTGATGGAAAGGATTGCCGGGTTGCTCCAGCCACAGGTTCCATATAATCTTCTAAGTTCATCCACTGACATTTCTTCTACTAACTGCTGCCACTTCGGATCATCAAATTCAAGACCTGTCATGTCTGAGATTTCCAGTCCACTGTCTACTCCGGTAACAGCCGGTTCTGCGTCCGGCAGATTATCAAGATCATACTCCCATCCAGAAGTATTATTCGTCATAAGTGCAACTGTTTCATCGGAAGCTGCCACATTCATATTTGTCTCTCTGGATGTCGGCATCGTTCCTGCCCAGTCAGAACGGGATACATATCCGACTGTTCCGTCTGCTCCAAAGTATCCGTCACCAGCTGTGACTGCATCAAACAGGTTCTCTGCTGCCACTTCATCTGTGGAACGTTTGCCCTGGTTTGCGTCATTGTATACAACTTTACTGTCTACTGTGTAGGCAATTGGCTCTACAGCCGTTCCATCACTGTTAACCTTCATGTTATGAGAATCTGTCTGAAGCCTGAATTCATAATCACCGGCACTTAATACATAGCATTTGTTATTCTTATAGTCATAAGATGCCATGTCATCTACATTCATAGTAAGTGTCACCGTCTCAGATTCACCTGGTTTTAGTGTATTTGTTTTTTCAAATGCTCCAAGTACTACAGATGATTTTTCAATCTCCTCTGCCGGGTCATATGGTGCTGCATAGTAGAGCTCTACGACATCTTTTCCTGCAACATCGCCGGTATTGGTAACTTTTACATCGATATTGATTGTTCCACCAATATCTCCTAACTCTGTTTTCTCAACTTCCCAGTCGAAGTTTGTGTAAGACAAACCATAACCAAATGGGAACTGAACAGTTGTGTCATAATCAATATAACCATCAGCTGCTGCTGTCTCATAATAGCGATATCCAACATAAATACCTTCCTGATAGTAAACATATTTGTTGTTTCCATCAAAGTTAGAATATGTGTAATCGCCAAAATTGTAATAAGAAGGAGCTGTTGTAAGGTCATATGCATAAATATCAGCAAGATGTCCGGATGGATTTACTTCACCGGCAAGGATATTTCCGAGAGATCCACATCCTCTGGAACCCGGCATTCCGATCCAGAGTGCTGCATCAATTGCCTCATCATCCAGAAATCCTGTTTCCATTACCATAGCTGTATTCAATACAACGATGACTTTGTCATAATGCTCTTCTACATAGCTTAAAAGTTCCTGTTCTACGCTCTGGAGCTCCAGATAATGTTTGCCGGCATCTCCTCCGACATAGCCGTCCATCTCCATCGTTGCATCCGATCCTTCTCCACCTGCACGTCCGATCACTACCATTGCCACATCCGAATAGTTCTCTGAATATGTCAGAACATTTTCACCTTCGTAATCGTATGCTTCATACTCATCTAAGGACTGCTCTAAGATACTGTGATCTGCTCCTGACATATCTGTCATTCCACCTTCCTGATCACTTCTCTCTTTGTAATTGTCCTCATAGAACTGCCACAGTCCAGGGTTTACTTCGAATCCGGCATCTTCCAGACCTTTTTTCATATTTGTGTTCAGATCCTGCTTGAACCAGCTCGATGCAGAACCGGAACCCTGATATAATGTCTGATAAGATGCAATACCAAACAGATTAATCTTCGTTCCTGCTGCCAGTGGCAGAGAAGCATTGTCCTTGTTCTTTAGCAATACGATACCTTCATTTCCAAGTTCCTCTGTGAGATCTGCGGCCTGCGACAATGCTTCGTCTGCTGACATCTCATAAACAGAATTACTGTCATCCCTGAAATAAAGCTTGATCATTGTGATGTATCTTGATACAAGCAGGTCAGCGACTACGGTAACGATCAGCAGAATTGCGGTTATCGCAATACCAATGTACCCTTTTTTCTTTCCTTTGCTTTTCATATTTTTCCTCCTTTTTTCTGATGAACGAATCGTAGCATAAAAAAAAGAGGCAGATTGCCTCTTTTCACAACTGGTCATTTTCAATTCGTAATTTTAAGTTCTGGATTCTGTGTATGAAAACCAGAACTGACCGGTTATATTTATGCCATTTGTAGTTTTATCTTATGGGATTGGTATTGAAATCCGCTTGATCACAAGCGCATGCTCCTTATGTATCGTCATGCAGCCATCATATTTTTTCACAATCTCTTTCACACTCTTAATGGAATAATCAATTCCCTCTTCTCTCACTTCCTGTGCTTCCTTTGAGTCTTCGAAATAATTCTCAAGCTGTATCATAAGCAGTCCGTTCTTCTCCCAGACCGATAGTGCAATCTGCTTCTTGTCCGGCTCTTCCAGCATTTTGATGGAATAAAAGGTATCCTCGAAAAGTCCTGTAAAAAGTGCGTAGACATCCATTGTCTCCATAAAATCCATCTTCGCACCATCCACAATGCACGCCATTGTGATATGATTCGCCTGACAGTAAAAGTTCTTCTCCGTCAATACAACATCTAATACTTCGTTTCCAGTCTTCACAACCGCATCATAAATCTGAATGGAATCCTTAAGGTCCTCTAGCGAATCCTTAAGCTGTTCTGAAACCTGCATCTCCTGGATTCCTGTAATCTGCTGTTTTAACTCATGACACTTTAAGTTGATCGCGTTCATGTTTTCTTTCGCTACGGCATACTGCTCCTGCCGCTTCAGCCATAAATATTTTACCAGAGACAGTTCATTCTCATCCTGAATCCTACGGAAAATACCATCATCTAAAATCAGGATGAAAAGACAGCAGATCAGGGAATAAAAATGGCACACCAGTTCCAGACCATAGTATTCATTATTCGCATAGCTTTGTACCATTCTGCTCAAAACAAGCACGACAAAGAATACGCCTACTGAAAATCCAATAGTCTGTCTGACACTGATGTCAAACTCTCCTTTTCCTCTTTTTTTTCTCACAAAAAACAAATAACATGTTCCATATACCAGTGCGACTGTCAGAAACATCTTCAAGTTGATATCCGGTTCTGAATCTGTCGGTGCATGTGGAACATGAAACAGGATTCCACGGATACATTTTTCTATCATGCCAACGGTATAAGTCAAATGCTGTACGGCATAAGCACAGACAGCCGTGTAAGTAGCCTTTCTCCATGAGATCACATACACACGGTAGGCAATAAATCCGATCATCGCTGTTTCCAGAATAAATTTGATATTCGAATTTGTGTCCATTGCAGCGATCACACTTCCTGCAAGCACAAGCAGGACTCCCTGCTGCCAGAAATGCTCTCTCTTTTTCATCGGAATCATAAGAATCCACGTTATCACCAACATCTCGATAAAAAAAGATGCCTGTATCCATTCAATACGCAGCCCGTTCATTGCACTCCTCCGTAGTAATCTGTCAGTATCTCCATAAATTCCTGCCTTTTCAGCCGGCTGAGCAGAAGCTCGTCTTTATTGTCCATGATCACATGCTCTTTCTCTATGCGGAGAACATGCATCAGATTCAACAGATAACTGGAGCTGCATCTTGCAAAAGGAAGGCCTTCGAGATCTTTTTCTACTTTTTTCAAACTTCCTGTACACATATAATTTCCCTGCATCGTGTGAAATGTCAGTGAATGGTTCTGCACCTCAATATAAATAAGCTCTGTCGTGTGTACCTTATAAATGCACTCTTTGCCCTTGATAATAATACTTCGTTCTTCCCGCATGGAAACTCTGTCATAAGCCTTGTGCATCTTTTCCACAAACATATAATAACTGACCGGCTTAACCAGAAAATCAAGCGCACTGACTTCATAGCCTTTCATCACAAACTGTGCCATATTCGTGATAAAAATCAGAATCACTTCCTCATCCAGATTCCGAATCCATTCAGCCGCTTTCATCCCATCCATATGCTCCATCTCAATATCTAAAAGTATAACATCATATTTCTTTCCTGTATTATACTTTTCTACGATCTCAGTACCATCCGTTAAGGTTTCCACCTGAATTGGAATCCCCGATTCTTTTTCAAACATTTCAAGGTAGGATAAAATTTTTTTCCTGCTCAAAAGTTCATCTTCAACAACTGCTACTCTCACTTGTATACCACCTCTGGAGCTATTATAACAACTCTGCCATATATAATGCAAATAAATCCATACCGACAGAGAACACTTTGGACTTGGACTCTGCATTGCGAAAGAACTCACCGAAAAGCAAAATGGGAACATCCAGGTTGTGGATGCTCCCATTTCCGGCAGCTGCTTTATGGTACAATTGCCATGTGCACTTTAATTTTTATGTGATTTCTACGCTCTCCTGTCAGGTTATATTTTTCCTGTTATTCCACATTTTTCAGTGCCTGATCCATCGGAATACGCTTGATCCTTCTGAAATCCAATACCATGACAAGCAGATATCCGATCAGGATAAACAGGAACATTTTCACATAGCCCATCGTGCTTATGCGAAAAGCGTACCATCCACTGTAGGAAAAGAGCATGATTCTCCAGACAACCTTCATGATGACGACACCTAAAATCACGCTGGCAACATCAATCACCACAAGAACGATGGTCGTGGACAACAGATATAAGCTTGCAATCTCCCGGTTCTCATAGCCCAGGATTTTTGTCATGGAAATTTCATTTTCGTTCTTCTCGATGATCAGCTTCGTGAGCAGGTAAATCAATACTGCGGATAACAGGATGCACAGATACTGGAAGTAGGTCATATAAGAGCCCATGGAATGATCGAGCTGGTCACACATTTTCGTAATGTCGTGTTCTGTGATGACGGTTGCGATCTCATCCTCATCAATATCTGTAATCTCTGAATCCGAGAGATAGCCTGTGAATGCATCACTGTCCATGTCAAAGATTTCACAATACTGCTCATTGGACAGAAATACTGCCAGCGCCTGACTGTGATCATAGATTCCTGCAACCTCAAACTCATACTGTTTGTTCTCATATTTTTCGTCAAGAACCACTGTGTCACCCACACTCAGGCTGTATTTATCTGCATAGGAAGCAGAAATATATGCCTCGTTTCCTTTCAGGGCAGACAGGTTACTGATTTTCACATACCGGCTGTCATCCTCGATTCCGTAGACAGAAATCTCCTCATCTAACGTATCGCTCTTGTGCTGCTGAGATGTCATATTGAATTTCTCTGCATCCTTATTATCCGTTGTGATAATGTCTCCATCCTCATTCTCATAAGACTTTAACACATACTGATAGTTCGTGAACATCATATCTGAAACATTGGATTTGTAATAGTCGAGCGTCTCCGGCATACCGACCGCCATTGCGAGCATAATACCGATAAACCAGATCCCCACAAATAAAATCAGGTAATTCGTCACGTTCTGGAACATGATACGCAGGCGGAAACGACTTAAAAAGCTCCATTTTGGCAGGCGCATTGCTTTTTTACGTTTTGTTTTTTTCAGATCATGACGCAAAAACTGTAATGGTGTATGCCGCATCATTTTTATAATGACGACGAGATTGACCGCAAGCATTAAAACAACCGGGATGATTGTTGTCTTGAAAAAAGCATCCGGGTTCCAGACTGTCTGATAAGTTGGAAGACTGTAGCTGTTATAATACATGCCGACAACCACATTTTTAAATACGGTATAGCCGAGGATATTTCCAACGCACGCTGCGAGAAGTGTCACGATCACCGGCATGGAAATATAATGTCTGACCAGTTCACCTCTCGTATAACCGGAAGCTCTCAGTGTTCCGATCGTAGAAGCTTCCTTCACGATCGTGTTGCTGATGGTCACTGCAAAAATAAATGCAATGATCACAATCAAAATATCCAGTAAAACACCACCCATAGCTTTGTCTGAACCCATATCATCCGTTGCAAAATTAATAGCCGGATTTGCATAGCGCGGCATATAGTCCTCTAACTCTTTGTCAGCACACACAACCTGTGTGAGCAGTGCTTTCATGAAATCATCGGATTTTGCTTTCTGCTCCACTTCATCTGCAGGAGTATCCACATAATTCCATGTGTAAGAATAATGAACAGTTTTATGTAAACTATTAAATCCTTCCTGTGTGACCATAGCCACATCGAATTTGATCGCATCAAACATCATATCCGTTGACTTCTCATGCAGTGTCGCATAATTGACATAGGCAATCAGTCCGACAACTTTGAACCTCTGCCCGCTGACAGAAATCTCATCTCCCACTTTGACGCCGACATTGTCTGCATGCATACGGTCAATTGCGATCTCATCCGCTTTTTCTGGAAATGCTCCGTCAAGCAGGCAGGCAAGATCCACGTTATCATTTTTTGCATAGACACGGATGTTTCCTTCTGCCTCGCCGTCGTTGTTGTAATCTTCCTCCTCATTTCGGAAGAAGTTCTCATATACTTTTACCGGAACTTCTGTAAAATCAGGATCGTTTAACTCATATTTTTCTTCTGCGTCAGCATATTTATCATCGATTTCCTCTACGATTTTATCCCATGCCTTGTCGTAGGCTTCCGGATAAGCCTTTTCATCCAACTTTTCGTCCAGTTCTTTTTTTGCTTTGTCAAGATAATACTGTTTGACGTCCGCTTTTGTTCCTGTCTCGATAGCAGCGAGTAACGTCTCATCTGCCTTTTTGTCCAGCTCAAAATGTCCATCCTCTAACTTATATTTTGTCACGCCTTCATTTGCTGCAACGAGCATACTCTCATTTGCAACATACATACCGGAAACAAAGCCGATCGTGAGGATCAGGAATAATGCCACCACAAGATATTTTTTCCAGTCACCGAGCAATTCACGCGGAATACGTCTGATGAGTGGATTTTTGATTTTTTTCTTTTTCATAACCGCCACACTCCTTACCACTCAAGATCTGCCGCTGAAATCCTGTGCTCATTTCTCTCGTTGTGGCGCACGGCTCCGTCACGAAGTTTGATGACATGATCTGCCATGTTCTTGATTGCCTCGTTGTGTGTTACCATGATGATCGTATTTCCATATTTTTTGTTTACATCTTCGATCAGTTTTAAAATTTCTTTGGAGGTGTTATAATCCAAAGCTCCGGTTGGCTCATCACAGAGCAGGATATCCGGGTTTTTCACGATCGCACGACCGATGGAAACACGCTGCTGCTGACCACCGGACAACTGATTCGGCAGCTTGTATCGGTGCTCGTAAAGTCCAAGTGTCTGTAACAGCTCATCGATATCCAGCGCATTGTCGGAAAGATACGCTCCGACCTCAATGTTTTCCTTCACGTTCAGATTGGCGATCAGATTGTACATCTGAAATACATAACCGAGATGTTTTCTGCGGTACTGGGTTAGTTTCTTCTCACTCATATCTTCGAGCTTATCGCCGTTGATCGAGATATAACCGGAATCTGCACTGTCGATTCCTCCGATAATATTTAATAAAGTTGATTTTCCTGAACCGGACGGTCCAAGCAGAACGCAGAATTCTCCTTTTGCCACGGAAAAGTTCATTCCGCGCAATACTTCCTGACGTGTTTCTCCACTTCCAAAACCTTTTTTCAGGTCAACGATCTCCAAAAATTTTTTCTCTTCCTCTGACATAGTCTCCCCTTTTCAAAAAACATATTTGGCAACAGCCATTTTGGGTGCTTTAGTTAGTCCTAACTAATTTCAAGAGAATTATAGCACATGATATTGGGGATACAAGGAAGAGATATTGTTGTTGAGAAATTTTGTCAGTTAAATTAACTGATATGTAATGACCTCTTGTCAAGTACAAATTAACAGAAATCACCACAAAATATTATTTAATTGTCTGAAGG
>ENA-ORLU01001976-ORLU01001976.1-human-gut-metagenome-genome-assembly--contig:-NODE-1976-length-13267-cov-5.308112_pt1 | contig 13267 bp, 17 predicted proteins | sample MGYA00243009_ERZ508833 | MGnify/ENA primary metagenome ERZ508833 (study PRJEB26277, sample SAMN04329763) | human gut metagenome | biome: human-associated habitat | host: Homo sapiens | place: USA...
TACGCAGCGGTTGCCGTCGCACGCTTCGCTTCATAATCCTTGTTGGAAATGTGTCAAGTGTTATTGACAATTTCAGACTTTCAGCCTCCTCAAGAACTCTTTCGTTGAATTTCAGCCACGAAAGTTCCCTGTTCATATACACCTGTTTTTTCTTTTCTTCTGCTTTTTTCATTATAGTTTCTCCTTTTCACTGCTGCTGTAATATGTATATTGTATCTTCCTGAATGTAAATTTTGCTATCTTTATAATGTAAAAGCTAAGTAAAGTTAAAGAAAAAGACCGCCTGCATCAAAGCGGCGGTCTTGAATACGCTATTTCTTAATCGGTCTCTCGCGGTTTTCTTCGTTATCAAATTTTATACATCGTACAACATGGATATTCTTATCAAGTTTATCGCGGTCTATGTATGCGTCCGCCTGTTTCTTCGTCCTGAATCTGCGGGCAAATTCACAGAAGTGAACATACAGCGACTTTGTTGCAAGATACTTTCCGTCAGTCACCCTGACAATTACCCATTCCATGATTTTCTCCTATCCGAAAACGGCATAGTAAGCAACGCCGAACCATTCGCGAACCCAATAAGTCGGCACAAGCCACAATGAAGTCGGGCACGAAATGCTGTCTGTATCTATTCCCTGCTTGTCCGCGATCATCTGTGCGCGTAGCTGATGATAGCCGTCAGTCACAAGACACACTCTCTGCGGAAGTCCCTCACTTTCAATGATAGAATGTGAAAATTTAAGATTTTCATATGTACTGGTCGAATTTTCTTCCATGTAGATCCTTTCGGGGGATATTCCGCGCTCTGTAAGATAGTTTTTCATGCAGAGTGCCTCACTTATAGCCTCGTCTCTGCCCTTTCCGCCGGAAACCACTACGCTGACATTTTCGTGCTCTGAAAGGTAATCATACGCCGCATTGAGACGCTTTCTCAGCATAATGCTCGGTCGGCCGTCCTTTACCTGACAGCCAAGAACCACTACCGTCACGTTTTCATCTGTTGGCGCAGAATTTGCGGCTTTCAGCATAAATATGCTGATCACCAAGGCGAGTATCACACATACCGCCGCAACTGCTCCTGCAATAACAATGATGATCTTTCCTGCCCTGTGCTCCCACATTCTGCCTATAAGCGACTTAAACGCAGACCAGAATATAAATATCGCGAGAAGGGCGGCAGAAATTACAGTTCCCGCACAGTTTCCAAGGCAGGCAATGCCTTTGAAAAATGGTGCAATGAACAAAATGAGCAGTACCGCCGATATAGCCGCAGGTATAATTTTTACTTCCATTCTTTTTAACATTTTCCGCCTTTCCTTACTTCTTAGAAGTAAGTTTCAGTATTCTCTCAAGGTTCTTTTTGGTTGTTGTTTCACTTCCAAGGTGCGTCGGAACGCAGTTGTAAAGTCCGTGAAAATCCGAACCGCCCGTTTCAATAAGCCCGTACTTTTCTGCAATAGCTGAAAGTTCGCGGCGGTAATTTTCATCAGCGGAATAATGTCCCACTTCAACACCGTCTACCCTACCGTTCCTGGCAAGTTCCTCAAGAAGTTCAATATTGTCATACTGCGCAGGGTGAGCCATTACAGCGGCTCCGCCTGCCGTGTGGATGAGGTCAACCACAAAATTAACGTCAGGGTACTCTCTTTCGACATAGCACGAACCGCTTTTCGGATTAAAAAGCTCATGGTCAAGCTTGCCGTAAAATTCAAGGGCGTATCCGTAATCTATCAGCGCACGCATTATATGCTGCTTGAAAATGCTGTTAGAAGCCGTGGTGTGTTTCAGGATACTCTCCTGCGTTATCGGGAATTTCTCCATAACTTTAGCCATCATCTCTTTTGAGCAAGCCTTGCGTATTTCACAGCTTTTCAGGCACAGTCCCTCAAGACGGTCGGGTTTTGTAGGATTATAGCACAAAATATGAACCTTGCTGTTTCGCGCCTTATCCCATGCCGAAAGTTCAACTCCGCGAAGTATCTTCACTCCTGCCCGCTCTCCGAGAACTCCTGCCCTCGAAAATGAAGCCATTGTGTCATGGTCGGTGATTGAAAGCCAGTCAATGTTTACCCGCTTTGCCTGAGCAATGATATCCTCAATGCCGAGCGAGCCGTCTGAAAGCTTGGTGTGACAATGCAGATCGCAGATCATATACTTTACCTCCTGATGTGATACATATATTATATACAAATTATAACAGCGTATCACATTATTTAGAACCTTACAGGTGTTTTTTCGTATAAAGTTGATGCTATCGAAGTTATTGTACCATATATTTTTGCTTATTTCAAGTGTTTTTAGTTATCATTGCATACATTTGCTAAAAATCCATAAGTCAAGACTAATCGCATATTTTGTCTTTACTCATGGATCTTAGTGACGTTAGGGAGTGTTGACACTAAGATAATATGCAGATTTTCGAGCATAAATTTTACGTAGACAAGGCAAAAAGTCGCAGGCAGGCTGTCGCCTGTCAAGACTTTTTAACGCAGGATGCGTGAAATTTTGCCGAAAAGATGCGTTGTTAGGCTTAGTGTCAACACTCCCTAATTTATAGTGTCGGATCTCTCATCTGCTCAGCCATCGTTGGGGATTATTTTTCTGCAACGATCAGATAACGGTGTATCGTTCCCTCAATTTCTCCCGTATCATCGATCTTCATTTGCATTTTCAATAAGGCTTCAAAGCACTTATCAACTGAAAATTCAGGAAATTCCCATTCAATTATATGTGCAAACCAAATAAACGCACCAACATCATAGAACTTTATCGGCCGATACGCTTCCTTACCCTCAATAATATGAAAGCCTGCTTCTTCAAATGCTTTCTTCTGTGTATTCAACCGTAAGTCAGCAAACGGCTTCTCTGTGTCCGGAAGAACCATTTCAACCAGATCCCTGTCATTATCACATCCGACCTGTTCGGTTATAAATACACCGTCGTTTTTCAATAAGCGATATATTTCTTTTGCAGTAAAATTGCCATGCCTGTTTATTATCAGGTTAAAGGCTTCATCTTTAAAGGGAATATGTGTCGGATCATTGCAGGCTTTAAAGTTTACTCCCAGAGGCAGTAATGTTTTCCTGCAAAGCTCTACATTAGGCTGGTACCCTTCTGTTGCAGATGTTTTATGAAACGGGTGACCTAAAGAGAGCAAAAACTCACCGCCGCCCGTATCATAATCCAGAATATTCATGTCAGCATTCAAAAAATGCCTGACTATCGCCTCATAATCCCATGGTAAGTCTCTTTCTTCTTCGTATCTGCCGTTAATGTAAGAAAAATCCCAACCGGTGATATGAGCCTTATTTTCCTCAGTTTTCCAAATTTTCTTCAATTCTTCACGCTGCATTGTAACTGCGTCCTTTCCGAAATATTATTATGAAAAATAATTCGGTGCAGTTTCTGACAACATAAATCTGTTTTATTGATCTCGGTGCAACCTGTTGCCAGTTTTAAAACTGCACCGAGTAGTTAATTCGTTTTATCATTTTTATGTCCGGTCTCCGATAAATTGATATTTTAAGGTTTCAAACCTTACGATCATTATATCATATGTATTTGCGGTATGTCAAGGAAATCTGAGCCGAGTGACTCACTTGGAATGTTGCAATAGAGAAAACTATCTTTTCTAACAAGCGTGAGCGAATATACCGATACTCTCCATGCACTTGTGTCAAATCACGTTTAGCTGATTTTATGTGAAAAGGCAGGAAATTGTTACAGGACGGTCAAACGTATGCTGAAGCTTTATGAAGAAATGGGTGCAAATGCGATCTATCAGTGTACCCGCGGCAGACGCATCAATCATTTGGAACAGATTGTAGATGAATTAGAAGCATATTTTGAGCAGAATCCGCCGAAGGATGTTCCGGATGCAGTCAGAAAAATTAAAGAACAATTCGGAATTAATATTACAGCAACGCCAGTTCGATACTGGCTTAAAGCAAAGGCTATTCATACAAAAAGTCAAAAGCATACCAGCAAAAGCCAATCTGAAAGCGCAGTTATTCTTTCTGAATCAAATTCTTCTGCCACTTTTGGATATGGCTAAAAACGGCTTAATTACGCTTCTTTTCTGTGATGGAGTGCATTTGACCTACGGCTATCAGGGCGGATATTGCTGGTGCAAAGAGAGAAAATGTGTACCTTCGGCTTATGGACGAAAGCGTGCGAATCTTCTTGGATTTTTGAATGCAGTAACCTATGAAACTACCAGAATTATGAATGATTCTTACCTTAATTCAGAAAGTGTATGTGAAGGATTAGAAAAATTGCGTGATCGGTATCCGGATCAGTTTCTTTATATCATTCTGGATAATGCAGCATATCAGCATTGCAAAAAAGTGAAACAAAAAGCAGAAGAACTGAATATCAATTTGATTTACCTTCCGCCATATTCTCCGAATCTGAATCTGATTGAAAGGCTTTGGAAATTTCTTCGTAAAGAACTGCTTGCCGATCGCTTTTTCAAATCCTTCTCCGATTTTTTCAATGCAATTGATGGTTTTATACAGTCTGTTCACGTGCGCTGTTTTGAACGGCTTTCTTCTCTTTTAGCTTATCATTTTGAGGTCCTGGATTCCTCTGCTTTTATTGATGGTTAGATTAGATGGGAGCATAAGACCAATCAAACAGCAGATACAGCCCGATCCCGACCACCGCACCGAGCAGAACACCAAGCACAATGGATACGGGGATGTTCAGGAAGTCCGTGACCTTAGCCGAGCCGCCCTGCGCCATTGTTAAAAATGTGGAGAACAGAACTATCACAAAAATATCATCGCAGGAGGCTCCTGCAAGTATCATCTGGGGTATGCTCTTCCCGGTACCCCATTTTTCTTCGATGAGCTTTACCATTCTTGGTACGACCACCGCAGGAGACACCGCACTCAGCACCGCCCCCATGACAGTGGCTTCTATACATTCTACTCCAAGCAAGATAGGTGCGAAAGCAACATACCCGATGATCTCACAGCAGGCAGGCACAAATGACATCAACACCGCAGGGCTGCCGACTTTTTTCAGGTCAGACAAATTCAGCGAAATCCCCGACTTTATCAGTATGATTATGAGGGCTATCTGCCGAAGTTCTGAGGATATACGGAGTATTTTCGGATCGAGCAGATCAAGCACATAGGGGCTTGTCACGATACCTACGCCGAGCATACCGATGATACGGGGCAAGCCTATCCTTTCAAAGATCGCAGCGGCAGACAGCCCGACAAGAAAAATGATTGCAAGTGATAACAGCATAGAAATTCCTCCATAAAATAAAAAAACCGACAACAATTGCGTAAAACGCAGAAGTCATCAGCTTATGATAGGCGGTTTCACAGGCTCAGTACAAGCCGTCCGTGGGAGAACATCATTCCCATATGAAGTTTTTTGTAATTATTATAACACTTTGTTGGCAAGTTGTCAATAGTGAATCTCAACCGAGAATTTCAATTTTGTACTTGACATAAGTCGAAATCTGTGGTATAATTGACATAAGTCAGAAAGGAGATGCGAATATGCCAAGACCACAGAAATCACGCCGTATCTGCTGTTATCCCGATTACTGGAGCTTTGCGCCCGATCAGGATAAGGCAAACGATACGGTCACAATGTCACTTGACGAGTTTGAAACGATACGCTCTATCGACTATCAGGGAAAAACGCAGGAACAGTGCGCTCAGGAGATGAACGTGGCGAGAACGACTGTCACTGCGATCTATGACAGTGCAAGAAAGAAGCTCGCTGCTGCTCTGGTCGAGGGCAGACGCATCATCATTTCGGGCGGAAACTATACTCTTGATAACACGGTCTCCGAGGAGATTGCACGGAAAGGAAGCACTATTATGAGAATTGCAGTGACTTATGAAAACGGACAGATATTTCAGCATTTCGGCAAGACCGAGCAGTTCAAGCTCTACGATGTTGCTGACGGCAAGATCATAGGCGAACAGGTAGTTGGAACAATGGGCGCAGGACACGGTGCTCTTGCGGGATTTCTGAAAAATGCTCAGGCTGACGTTCTTATCTGCGGAGGCATCGGCGGCGGCGCACAAATGGCTATGCAGGAGGCAGGCATCACCCTCTATGGCGGCAATTCGGGAAGTGCCGATGAAGCGGTGCAGGCTTTCCTTGCACAGTCGCTTGTGCAGAACGAGAATCCAACCTGTGATCATCACCATGAACACGGCGAAGGTCACTCTTGCGGAGATCATGGCTGCGGAAGCCATAGCTGTGGTAATCACTGATGAAGTATGATCATACCGAAAAGGCAGTCGCTCTTTTCACACAGGGATATAACTGCGCTCAGTCGGTTTTTGTGGCGTTTTCAGATGTGACAGGCATGGACGAGGAGCTTGCTAAAAAGCTTTCTTCGTCATTCGGCTGCGGCATGGGACTGCTGCGTGAGGTATGCGGCACCTGCTCCGCTATGTTCATGGTGGCTGGTATCCTCTACGGCGAGGGAACGGAAACCGATCACGCCATAAAAACAGAGCACTACAAGCGTATCCAGTATCTTGCTGAGGAATTTCGCAAGAAGCACGAAACTATCGTCTGCCGCGACCTTTTGAAAGGACTTGCCGTTACAAGCGAACCAACTCCCGAAAAGAGATCGGAGCAATACTACAAGGTAAGACCTTGCGTTAAGTTTGTCAGGACTGCTGCGGAGATACTCGACCGCTATCTTGAAGAAAACCCGCCGATGAGGTGAACACTATGAAGATCATCACACTTGTAGAAAACTCCTGCGGGAATGAAAACTGTATCGCAGAGCATGGACTGAGCATCTATATTGAAACAGAAAAGCATAAGCTTCTCCTTGATACGGGACAAACGGATGCAATTGTAAAGAATGCGGAAGTCCTGGGCATTGACCCGTCTGCTGTCGATACCGTTATACTCAGTCACGGTCACTACGACCATTCGGGCGGTATCCTGCCGTTTTCAAAGCTCAACCATACTGCACAGATAATTATGCAGAAGTCGGCTGCCGAACCGCACTTCAACGGCGAACGCTATATCGGGATTGATAAGGCAATTCTCGACCTGCCGAATGTCAGGCTTATTGAAGGTGATGTTCAGCTTGATGATGAGCTGTTTATTTTCAGCCGTATCACAGGCAGGCGGTGCTATCCGCAGGGAAACCAAAAGCTGTCCTGCGTGAAAAACGGTGAAAAAGTCTGTGATGATTTCTATCACGAGCAATGCCTTGTCATTACGCAGAACAGCAAACGCTGGCTTCTATCTGGCTGTGCTCATAATGGCATACTCAATATCCTTGACAGATATGGGAAACTGTTTGACAGCTATCCCGACTTTGTTATTACGGGATTCCACATGATGAAACGTGAGGGCGAGCATACCGAAGAAGAAAAAGCTCTCATCATTCAGACGGCGCAGGAGCTTGCAAAGATGAACACTGTATTTTACAGCGGACATTGCACGGGCATTCCTGCATTTGAAATGATGAAAGAGATCATGGGTGATAAACTTATTGCTCTCCACAGTGGGGAAACAGTCATATAACAAAAAGTCCGTGAGCGAAAACTCACGGACTTTTTTCATTATAAGCCAAGTGCATATCCTGCAATAATACCGATAACAGCAGATATACCTATGATCGCTATGGGGTGTAGCTTTTTGAACGCAAGCACAGCTCCAATGGCAAATATGATAAGTGAGAGCCAAAAGCCAGCACTCGAAAAAACAGTAGTCTGTAAACCGTTTGGAAAGAAAACCGTCATTCCGACAGACAGAAATGCTGCACCAATCAGACCGATCACCGCAGGACGCAGACCGTACATCACACCGTCAATGGCACGACTCTTGCGAAATTTCTCATAAAATTTCGCTACAATTAGGATTATCAAAAATGACGGCAGGACTACTCCGAGTGTTGCACAAACAGCGCCAAGCACTCCGCCGGTGCGGATGCCGACAAATGTAGCCATATTGATTGCAAGCGGCCCGGGTGTGCTTTCGCTGACTGCAATGAAATCTACCACCTCAGCTTGCGTAAGCCAAGCGTGACGCTCGACTTCGCTCTGTATCAGTGGGAGCATGGCATACCCTCCGCCGAACGTGAATGCCCCGATCTTCAGAAATGTCAGGAACGGCTCAATCCATATCATCGCTCGTTCCCCTTTCTGAACAACAGCGACCACACAAGCCCGAACACTGCACAGCCGATGATAACGAACACAGCATCTATTTTCAGAAAAGCTGTCAGCACCAATGTTGCCGTCATGATGGCATAGGAAACTGCGTGCTTTTTCGTTGTCATGAACATGGTATAGACCGCTTTGAGTATCAGGGCGAGAACGCCTGCACGGATACCCATAAAGGCATACTGCACTGCTCTCGACTCCTGAAAGGCTTTCAGGAAAAAAGAAATAAGCGAGATAATAAGAAACGATGGGAGTACCACACCCAGCGTTGCACAGACAGCGCCGAGCGTTCCTGCGGTTCGGCTGCCCACAAAGGTTGCCGCGTTGATCGCCACTGGTCCGGGCGTGGACTCTGCAATTGCCACGACTTCCAGTATATCGTCCTCATTCAGCCATTGTTTATTATCGCAGACCTCACGCTGTATAAGCGGTATCATGGCGTAACCGCCGCCGAAGGTAAACGCTCCGATTTTCATAAAGGTCAGGAACAGGTCAAGGTTTTTGTTCATAGGATCACCCTGATTATTATACCACAATGATAGATTAGTGTCAATCTTCAACTGCTTGCAAAGCAGACAGTTCTTATGCTTACTACCGCCCTCCTGATTATAGTAGGTTACATTTACAGCTTGGTATGTCACTCGTAACAGCACGAGCCGGTGAAACGTAAACTAACTGTCTGAAAAGAAAAGCCCTGAGAAGTGCTTGTGTGAGCAAATCTCAGGGCTTTGTGTGTTATTCAGTTCCAATAGAGTATGTTGTTATTTTGGTTTGCTCCACAATGCCTATTAGGACTTGTGTGGAACGGCTTACGGGTGCGCCAATAGACTTACGGGCAAGTAGCACACATCAATATTGTGCCTTAACGAAATCTTAACACCTTAACCGTAATCTTAACAGCACCTTAACCGCTCATGTGATATAATAAAACTATCATTTGAACGAGAGGTGTACGATGTTACATAAAAATAGAGTAAAAAACAGAACTCACATGACTTCATTTCAGGTCATCATTATCAGTTTCTTTTGCTTAATTCTGGTAGGTACGCTGCTTCTGATGCTGCCGATCTCATCAAGGCAGCGGTGTGTGACTTCATTCCCTGATGCAATGTTCACAGCCGTTTCAGCTACCTGTGTGACTGGGCTTGTTGTAAAGGATACTGCTACATACTGGTCACTGTTCGGGCAGGCGGTCATTCTGATGCTAATACAGATCGGAGGTATGGGCGTTATCACCGTCGGGCTTGCGATCATTAGAGCATCAGGGCGGAAAATCGGTCTGTGGCAGCGAAGTACGATGCAGGAATCCATCTCCGCACCGCAGGTAGGCGGTATTGTGAAGCTGACAGGCTTTATACTTAAAACATCACTTATCATAGAGATGATCGGTGCGGCTTTGCTTGCACCCGTTTTCTGCAATGATCTTGGTATCGCTAAGGGACTGTGGTATTCCTTGTTTCACAGCATATCGGCTTTTTGCAATGCAGGCTTTGATCTGTTCGGCATAAAAGAACCGTTCTCATCGCTGACCTTTTACCACAGCAACATCTATCTCAATATCATCATTATACTACTAATTATTACGGGAGGCATCGGCTTTCTCGTCTGGGACGATATCGGAACACACAAGCACAGGATCAGGCGCTTCTCTCTGCAAAGCAAGGTCGTACTGATGACATCTGCTGTCTTGATCGTTCTGCCTGCGCTGTATTTCTTTTTTTTTGAATATGACCATGAGACTATCCATGACCGGACGATCCATTCACTGTTTCAGTCTGTCACAACACGAACCGCAGGCTTTAACACAACTGATCTCGCTGCTATGGATGAATCAGGTACAGCCATTATGATCATTCTTATGCTTATAGGCGGTTCTCCCGGTTCCACCGCAGGCGGTATGAAAACAGCGACTTTTGCTGTTCTGTTCCTTTCTGCGATCACAGTGTTAAGCCGCAGAAATGATGTGCAGTGCTTCAAAAGAAGAATATCAGACGAAGCTGTCCGCAGTGCAGGCGCTGTTTTGTTTATGTATCTTGTATCGTTCTTTACAAGCGGTATCATTATCAGCAGAGTGGAAAATCTACCGCTGCTGACCTGTCTGTTTGAAACAAGCTCAGCTATCGGTACTGTAGGGCTGACACTCGGCATTACAAGCGGTCTGTCTGCTGTATCCCGTGTGATACTGATGATACTTATGTTTTTCGGGAGAGTCGGCGGACTGACACTCATTTATGCAGCTCTGCCGTCGGCGGAAAGTCAGAATTCACGCTTACCGCTTGAAAAAATATCCGTAGGATAAGGAGTCTTATATATGAAAACAGTTTTAATTATCGGAGTAGGTCAATTCGGCAGTCATATTGCCAGACGCATGGAGGAGCTTCGGTGTGAGGTCATGGCAGTAGATGAAAATGAGGAGCGTATCAACGATATCCTGCCCTATGTGACCAACGCAAGGATCGGTGACAGCACCAATGAGGAATTTCTCCGTTCGCTTGGTGTAGGAAACTATGATGTTTGTATCGTTGCCCTCGGCAGCCTGTTTCAGTCCTCTCTGGAAACAACGTCTTTGCTCAAGGAGCTGGGGGCAAAGAAAGTCATATCCCGTGCGACAAATGATGTACAAATGAAATTCCTGCTTAAAAATGGAGCCGATGAGGTTGTCTATCCTGAGATGCAGATGGCACTTCGCATCGCTACAAAATATGCATCAGACAGCATACTCGACTTTATTCATCTGGATAACAATTACTCGATCTACGAACTGAAAGTACCGAAGGACTGGTTCGGAAAGTCGCTTTCACAGATCGATATACGAAAGAAATTCAAGATCAATATTCTGACGATCAAACGCGGAGCAGATGTATTTATCCCAGCACCGGACACTGTAATTAAAACTGATGACATCGCATTTGTCATAGGTGAGGTTCGGGATATCCAGAAATGTTTCAGAATTTAGGAGATGATCGTGTGAGAGATGTTCTGCTTGCACTATCTGTAGGAGCAATGTTTCTCTACGGCTTTTATATTATGAAAAAAGTAGATGAATTCATCGAGGAGATACAAAAGAGCAGCCGTGGACACAACCTGTCAGAAGATGATGTTGACGAACACAAAAGTGATATGTTATAATAACAAGGGTGATTCTTATGACTGCTAATTCTATAAAAAGCTCTAAAGCGTTTTCTGTGTTCAAAGACTCCGCTATATGTCTTGTGGTGCTGACAGCCGCAACACTTGCCGGATACGCATTCAAAGTCTTTCAACTTGCCGATGCGGACATTATCATGCTGTATATTATTGCTGTGCTTGTGATATCCATTTTTACATCAAAGATATATTTCTGCCTGATATCATCATTAGTAGGAGTAGTGCTTTTCAACTGCTTCTTCACCTATCCTGAGTTTTCTTTTTCAGTTCACGATGCAGGCTATCCTGTCACATTTGTGACGATGTTTATTACAGCGTTCATTGCAGGAACGCTTGCCAATAAGCTGAAACGCAATATTCTGATCGCCGAGCAGAATGCCCGTGAAAAGGAGGAGGCGGCACTTCTGGCGCAGAATGAACAGCTTAGAGCTGATATGCTCCGTTCCATATCCCATGATCTCAGAACACCGCTGACTTCCATATCAGGCAATGCCAGTACGCTCATTTCCGGCGGCGATACGCTTGATGAATCAGCACGTCAGCAGATATACACGGATATTTATTCAGAATCAATGTGGCTTATCGAAATGGTGGAAAATCTTTTATACGCTACACGAATTGAGGACGGCAGAATGCAGCTCAATATCTCGGTAGAGATACTTGATGACATTGTTCAGGAGGCTGTCAGACACACCAAACGCACTCACCCAAAGCGAAATATCATCGTTGATATGTATGACGAGATAATCCCCGTTATGGCAGATGCGAACCTTATCGTACAGGTCATAGTCAATCTTATGGATAATGCTGTCAAGTACAGTGATGAGGATTCTGATGTTACCGTCAGTGTGCGCCGAGAAAATGCGTATGCTGTTGTGATATCCGTGTCCGATCACGGCACTGGTATCTCCGATGAAGAAAAAGAAAAGGTATTTGATATGTTCTATACGGGCGGCAGCCGTTCCTCAGACAGCAGAAGAAGTCTGGGGCTGGGGCTTGCACTGTGCAGGTCAATTATTACTTCACACGGCGGTACTATATCTATCAGCGACAACATACCAAACGGTACAGTTGTCAGCTTTACTCTACCAATAGGAGAGGTCGATCTGAATGAATGAATATCTTGTTCTGGTGGTGGAGGACGACAAGCCTATCAGAAATCTTATTACAACTACTCTTAAAATGAACGACTATCGCTTTATTACTGCTGTCAGGGGCAATGAAGCGATCATGCTCAACGCTTCGCATAAGCCTGATATTATCATACTTGACCTTGGACTGCCTGATATTGACGGCGTTGAGGTGATAGAGCATATACGCACTTGGAGCGATGTTCCTATCATCATAGTCAGTGCAAGGAGCGAGGACAGGGACAAGATAACAGCCCTTGACAAAGGTGCAGATGATTACCTGACAAAGCCTTTCTCTGTTGATGAACTTCTCGCAAGGCTCAGGGTGATACAAAGGCGGCTTATGAAGTCCGAAAACATCTCGGTCACGGAGTTTGTCAATGGCAGATTACGGATAGACTATGCTTCGGGCTGTGTTCATCTTGATGATGAAGAACTTCACCTGACACCGATAGAATACAAGCTGCTTTGCCTGCTTGCCAAGAATGTCGGCAAGGTGCTGACGCATAAGTACATTATCCAAAGTGTATGGGGAACTCCTGCGGATAACAGCGAAGCCTCCCTGCGTGTATTTATGGCTACCCTGCGAAAAAAGCTGAGTGACAGCAGTCAGGCGCTGATACAAACACATATCGGTATTGGGTATCGTATGATGAAATTATAGTTTTAGGGAGCAGTACAAAGCAGACACTTTATTTGATGATCTGTATCGCCTTCAATGGCTGCAAAAACAATTGAACTGATTTTTTCTAGGGAGTGTTGACACTAAGATAATATGCAGATTTTCGAGCATAAATTTTACGTAGACAAGGCAAAAAGTCGCAG
>ENA-ORLU01001983-ORLU01001983.1-human-gut-metagenome-genome-assembly--contig:-NODE-1983-length-13215-cov-2.436824_pt1 | contig 13215 bp, 12 predicted proteins | sample MGYA00243009_ERZ508833 | MGnify/ENA primary metagenome ERZ508833 (study PRJEB26277, sample SAMN04329763) | human gut metagenome | biome: human-associated habitat | host: Homo sapiens | place: USA...
ACACCAAGCATACTTGCCCAGATCTCATCTGCATCATGTTCAACCCAGCCCGGTTTCGGGAAATACTGTGTGAATTCTCTCTGTGCCACACTGCACATCTCACCTTTTTCGTTAAACAGAATACATCTGTTACTAGTAGTTCCTGCATCTAACGCCATTACATATTTTGCCATATTCATTTCCTCCTGATTTTCGCTTCATTTTACTTGTTACTTTTTCGCATGCGTTCTATTTAAATTGCTCCCTCAGGCAATTAAATATTCTGTTTTTTCTTATATAGTTATTACATCTTCCATACCTGATGATTGGTTGATGATACTGCAATTGCTCCGGCTGATAATGCAGCCATCACATCTTCTTTATCTGTGATCAATCCTCCTGCTATGATCGGTGTCTTCACTGAACCACAGATCCGTTTGATCACTCTTGGCATCACACCCGGAAGTACTTCTATAAAATCCGGTCTCACCATATGTTGTTGCTGTCTGATATTTTCAAATGCCATGGAGTCCAGCAGAAAATATCTGAGAACCGTATACATTCCAAGTTCTTTTGCTTTCTTGATCAGTGACGGCTTTGTTGATATGATTCCATCTGCTTCTGTATGTTCTTCCAGATATTCTACCGAAATTTCTTTCGGGCTGAGTCCGCTGATCAGATCTACATGTACCATCGCAACCTTTCCTGCATCTTTTACTCTCTTTACGATCCGGTCTATCGAACAGACATCTCCAAACAATATAAAAATCACCTGTATCTCCTCTATCGTGCAACTTACTTCTATATCCTTCATGTTCTTCACAGCTGCAATAATCGGATTATTGCCGACCGCATCGTAAAATATCTGATTCATCTTATTCCATCCTCATTCCTATTTGCTGAACGTCTATGCTATATATTTATTCTATTATATTCTGAAATAATTTTCAAAAAAAAGAGCGCGACTAAAAGTAATCGTGTGATTACTTGTATTCGCTCTCCTATCTCAGCTCCTTTGTTCAACTGTGCTTACTATATCACAGTGCACAATTTTTTTCAATGACATTTGGTCATTTTTTAGCTTTTCATCTATTATATACAATTCTTTTTTCATTTTCTTTCGTTAATATGCATTAATTTTGTGTTGTTTTAACAAAATTATTTAGTTATTTTATTAACATTCTCATTATGATTATTTCATCATCTTTCTTTCATTATATAATTAATCTATCATCGCATATACAATCTGTCAATTTATTTTAAATCAAACAATACCTTATTATATATTCTTGTTGAATTCACAAGCATTTACTTCTATAATAATATCAGAGCAACAAAAAATTATCCCCGGATATCATTGGAAAGAAGGAATGTATAATGATACGAAATTTGTCCCAAAAACAATTAGACGTCATGAAAATACTCTGGGATGCAGGCACTCCTCTGGTTGCTTCCGACATTGTAAAAGCCGAAAGTTCCATGAACATTAATACAGTACAGGCTTCTCTTCGTGTCCTGTTAAAAGAGAACCTGGTAGAAATAGCCGATATTGTATACAGTGGAACGGTATTAAGCCGCAGTTACCGTCCGCTCATTTCCAGAGATGTATATTTCAATGCGGAATATAAAAATATTATTGGAAATAGTTCTACTTCGGCTATGATCGCTACATTCATTGAGCAGGAAGAAGATATTTCCGAACTGGAACGGATTGAAGAACTGATCAGAAAAAGAATGAAAGAGCTCGAAGAAGCACAATAAGAATGGCGTGAAACGATTTCATACAGTCCGTATTTTTACAGAATCGGTGGAATACACCACCGGTTCTGCACTTTATGCAAAGAAAGTTCCTATTCTTTGTTCATTTAAGTTTTCCCCTATCACAATTACGACTTTTTGTCCTTCCGTGATCGGCTCCAGCCGCATCTCCTGATGGGTAGCATTCAGTTCCATCCATTTATCATCGTCATCCATTAAGAATCCCTTAATGCGGAATACTTTTCCACATTCTTTATCAGCAAATATCTTCTCTGCCGTCTCTATTATCTCGTTTTTTGTCTTATCAAGATTCATAAAATACAAAGATTTGAACGTCTCTCCTTCTTCGAGATGCATCTTACGGTAATTATCCTGCACATATCCGCAGGCTAACAGCTTTTCATAATCTGCACTTTCAAATGTCTCCCAGTCTTTTACAAAAATCTCATCCCGGAATCTTCTGTTGCACTGTACTTTTTCCATTGCATGATTCAGATGTTCTATCGTATTTTTTATCTCTTCTTCGGTTGCTTCCTGGCTTCTGCTAAGTACGATACATCCCGCATTTGCAGCCTCGGAAGCCAACAGATAGTCTGCCTCATCCGACAAGTCTGATTCCAGCTTCGCATCAACAACTGTGATCACATTGCCAATCTCATACCATCTGTCGATCGGATCATCCCTTAATACATCAAAGAACTCATCCACATCATAGATACCGGACGGTTCCACAATTACCCGGTCATAACCGCACATTCCCATTGCAATCAGCTTCGTGCGGAATCGTCTTCTGTGGCAGTCTACGTCGCATCCTCCGGCAATCATCTCCAGTTCGCACTTTTCACCTTCCAGGTCCTTTAATAACATCATATCTACATTAACCGCACCATAATCATTTTCCAAGATTCCAATATTATCTCCCTTGTCAATCAGATGCTTTGCATATTTTTTTATAAATGTTGTCTTTCCGGAACCTAAAAATCCGGTGATCAGATCTATCTTTACCATATTTTTTGTAAACCTTTCTTTCGTTCTTAATTTTCTAATGAATATCCTTCCTGCCTGAGACTTTCTGAATATTCTTTCTTGTATAGTGTAACATTTTCTACCCAACTAAGGAAACGCTATTATCAGTAATTTCTATGAATACTTTATCAATGAATACTAAAAAACCTGGCACCGGCAACTTTTCTTACATACTTTAGTATAAAAATGCCGGATGCAATCTTACATCCGGCGCTCTCAATATTTTATATCATTCTTTCAAACATTCTTTTTTCTTCTACACTAACTTATTTCTTCCCGCCAAAGATAAATCCCATAAAACGAATATACGTATACACAACCAGAACAACCGCAATAATCGTCTCGATCAATACCACATATTTCAGGAACGGCATCGGATGTCCCATATTCATTGCACATGCCATCATCTGTTTTGAAGCGATCGCACTGATGACAAATGGGAAGGTGAATGCCGCATAGCTTGGGAAGAATGGCATCTTCAAATAGCCAATTGCTTTTACAAGTGCAAAGATGTAGATCACCGTTGCAACTACAAACATTCCCATCAGGAATCCGTAAGATTTCGGCATGACAGACTGTACATATCCTGCGATACAGAGGCTTGTCGGTGCCGCATAGATACAGATCAGTGGTTTTGCCGGATCCGGTACTTCTTTCACCGTCACATAGCGGTATGTAACCAGGATCAGTAACAGGATCAGTGTCACAAATCCAAACCAAAATGCTGCACTTCCGATTGCAAGTTTCTCATAAGCAGGTGCCGTGACTGATGCAACGACAATTCCAACGTATACGATATAATAACTTGCGAATACCTTTGGCATCTGCAATTTAAATACAAATTTCACCGTAAAATAAATGATCAGCACGATATGTAATGCGATCGCAAACAGCCAGATATAATAAGCCGCCTGTCCGATAAATGGTTTTACATAGGTACTTAAGATCATAAGTGCCATCGGAAATGTTCCTGATACGCTTGCCATGATCGGATTCTTCATATCTTCCTTCACAGCTCCCGGAAACATAATTAGCTTCAGAAGTGCCAGGATCAGCAGAAATGCTGCGAACACTCCACACACATAACGGATTCCTTCTGAATAGCTCTGAAGCAGGTTACCTAAAGCTGCCGCTCCAAGCATGACTCCGCAGATTGGAATCGGTATTTTTTTGATTACATCTTTCATAATATCTTGTCTTCCTTTCTAGTCTGGATCTTTTTATTTCTTAGATATCTGCAATTGCACGACGTTCTGCCGGTTCGTCAATCTCATCCAGGTTCTTGATGCCCAGCTCACGACAGACAATCTGCGCTACTTTCCATGCACACAGTCCTGTGAAATAGATACACTGCTCTTTATGCTCGCCCTGACCCATATTGAATTCTTTCGTCAGAACTCTGCAGCAGATAGCATTCTTTCCATTGGCTTTCTTGAACCAGTCATGTAATTCATGCACTAATTCCATACATTTGATGCTCTTTGGATTGGTTGGCCCGTCCTGCTCTGTTCTTCCAAAGAACATTCCAAGTGCAAGCAGACCTCCGTTGAATGCGCCACAGACACATCCCGATTTGCCTGCTCCGACAGCCATACCGGATGACATTGCAATGACTTCCTTTGGCACATCCAGTTTGAATTCGTCACGGATCGTACACATCAGTGCCTCACAACAGTAATATCCACTTTTAAAATTCTTCTCTGCTGCTCTCTGCACCGCTCTTGGGCTGATTTCTGTTACTCCGATGTTCATAAATTAATACCTCCTAAAATAAATTAAAAATAAATCTTCTCCGGGCATTCCCCAATGCCCATATATATATATTATAGCTATATAAAATTTATTTGTTAAAGTGAGATTATCTATAGATTCTTTGACTTATTCAATCCGTCTATTTTAGAAAATTTCTATACAAAAAGCCATAAATCTTCCACTGTCAATTTGTTGACATAGTAGAATTTATGGCTTATCCGCAACTTTTTGTTACTTTATATCAACTTTTTTCTTATGCGTTATCTCCATCCTGTTCTGTTTCAGGTTCCTACCGGATAATCTCCCCACTCTTAATTTTCCCGATCCATTCCTGTATAAACTGCAGGAAGCACTGTACTGCTTCATTCTCCGCTTCTTCTTTTCTGGTAATCATACATACTTTCCACTCATACACATCATCCGAAAATGGGATCAGTCTCAGCCCTTGTTCTTTCATGTCATCAAAGACAAAATCCACCGTCACGGATATGCCTTTATTTTCCTTCACCATCTTATGGCACAAACTGAATCCACTGGTCTGAAATGCGATATCCGGTTGGAACCCGGCTTCTTCACATTTCTTCATGATCAGATGATAAATTGCAAACTGACTGCTTTCAATATATAGCGGCCTGTTTTTCAGATCTTCAATTGTCACACTTTCCTGTTCACTTAACGGATCCTGTTCATTTACCAGAAGCTTAATCGGAAATGTTTCCAACGGAACTACATGATATAACTCCTCATCAAATTCTCCGATGGAAAACGCAACATTTCCTTCATTTTCAGCAAACAGACGCTCTGCCTGCAGATCCGGGTACTCCCTGTAATGGAATTCTATATCCGGATATTTCTTACAAAATTCCGCAATGCAGTCCGGCGTCACCATACGGATGATTCCATATGCCGACAAAAGATCCACTACTTTGCGCTGTCGTTGTTCTATATGCAGGATATCCTTCTTCACCTGATAATAATCTTCGATATCCTTATCCGCATATTCTAAAAAACGTCTTCCGCTTTCTGTGAGCTGCATGCCGGATTTATTACGTGTAAAGAGACGGCATCCCATCTCTGCCTCCAGGTTTTTTACGATCTTACTGATCCCCTGAGGCGTCATATAGAGAATACGGGATGCCTTTGCAATACTTTCTTCTTTTGCTATTGTATGAAATACTTTTAAATCTTTAATGTCCATGACTATCTGTCTTCATTCTAACTATCATTCTAACTGTAACTTAAACTAGCCAACCAGATGCATCATATTGATCAGGAATATCCAGCTAAGTCCGTAATAAGATACAACTGCCACAAGGTCATTGACCGTTGTGATAAGTGGTCCCGAAGCAACCGCCGGGTCTACACCCACTTTCTTGAAGAACTGCGGAATACAGGTTCCGACTTCTCTTGAGATGAGCATAGCCAGAAGAAGGGCTACTCCGATGCAGCCGGATACTGCATATGCAAATACCAATGTTTTTCCCTTGAAGAAGTAAATATAAAGTCCGATCAACGCAAAGGACAAAATACCAAGAAGTGCACCATTGCAAAGACCGATTCGCATTTCTTTAAATACAAGCTCCAGCTTCTGTTTTCCGGTAAGAGACTCATCCATCAGTACACGGATCGTTACGGCTAGTGACTGGGTACCTACGTTACCTGCCATATCCAGGATCAGTGACTGGAAACACATGATGATCGTAAGCTGACTTACCACTTCTTCAAACAGACCGACTACGGATGAAACGACCATTCCAAGTCCCAGCAGTACCAGAAGCCACGGAAGTCTCTTCTTGATACTTTCTCTTAATGGTTCTTTCAAATCTTCCTCCGCGGTCAAACCGGCGAACTTCGCATAATCTTCCCCCATCTCATCATCAACCAGGTCTACCATACTCTGGGATGTAATGACTCCGAGAAGCTTGTTGTCATTATCCAGTACCGGGATGGAATCCTCGGAAAAATCTTTCAATCTCTCGATACAGACATCGATCAGCTCATTACCATATACATATGGGTACGATGTCGCGATCAGATCTTCTAATGGAGACTCTCTTCTTGCGATGATCAGATCTTTCAGATCCATTGCTCCGTAAAATGTATTATCTTCCGTTACCATAAATAACGTAGAAATGTTATCGTTCTTTGCTGCCTGTTCTACCAGACTGCTCATTGCCTGCTTCACCGTCAGATTCTCACGGATCATGATGCAGTTCGTTGTCATTCTGCTTCCGATCTCTTCCTCATCAAAGGAAGCGATGATTGCCATATCTTTTCTGGCATCGTCATCCATTAATTCGATCAGCAGATTTTTCTTCTCTTTCGGAATCATCTGCAGAACATCCACAACTGCGTCCGTCTCCATTGCCGAAAGGATCGCTGCCGCTTTTTTGATATCCATCTCATCCAGATATTCTGCCGCTTCCTGTTCGTCGATATGCTCGAAGATATCAGAAAGCATGTCCAGATCCAGGATTCTGCAGATTTTTCTTCTCTCTGATACTTTCAGCTGTGGAAATACTTCTGCAAGGTCATTTGCATGATAATCTTCCAGTCTGTTTCTCATAATACCTGGTGATGTATTACTTCTGATGATTTCCAGTATCTCGACTGTATAATCTTTGTTTTCCATACCTTTACCTCCTGTCCTTTTCCTAATGCACTATAACCGGATATACATTTTCCAGTTTTCTTCACCATAAACACACTGCAGGATATGTAACGATCATATCCTCCATGAAACGACTGCTATTATTCACTTGTAATACTCATTGGGAAATAGGATAAGAAATAAAAGAAATCTATGATGCCTGTACCAAGAACTTGCCGCTTAGAGCTTCTCTTAAATGTACAGCAATTAACTCAAACAGAATCGACTGTTGCTTAATAAACTTTTTAATTTCCATCCTATGCTGCAACTTCGCCCATGACTATCGCAACCGTCCATTCTGTTCACCTGCCTTTTTTGTTGAATTTTATCATTGATTTTCTAACTATCGTGTGCAGTATCATAACTGCCCGCAACATATTATAGACTTTCGTACTATGAATTTCAAGCCTTTTTCCACGTACTACTCTATATATTTCCCACAAAATTGTATATAAATGCAAACACTCCCCCTTCGGCTTTCTTCCTATGATATACTTCTAAAGTTGTTTTTATAGATTAGAGGAATAAAACAAAAGAGAAAGGGTAAAATTTACACATGAATTCATTGAAACCAATGTTACTGACTTCACTGAAATCTTACGACCGTTCCCAGTTTGTAAAAGATGTGACCGCAGGAATCATTGTCGCAATCATTGCACTTCCGCTGTCCATAGCACTTGCACTTGCATCTGGTGTCGGACCGGAAGCCGGAATCTTCACGGCCATCGTTGCGGGATTTGTTATCTCTGCACTTGGTGGAAGCAGTGTACAGATTGCCGGACCGACCGCTGCATTTGCAACCATCGTTGCGGGTATTGTCGCCAAAGACGGACTGGACGGGCTCGTGATTTCAACCATCCTTGCAGGTATCTTCCTGATCCTGATGGGCCTTTGTCACTTCGGAAGTCTGATCAAATTCATTCCGTATACGATCACAACCGGCTTCACATCCGGAATCGCCGTTACGATCGTCATCGGACAGTTAAAGGATTTCTTCGGAGTCACTTATCCGGACGGCGTAAAGCCGATTGAAACCACAGAAAAATTCAAAGCATTTATTGAAAATATTTCTACCATGAATACCGCTGCTTTGATCGTTGGTATCGTAAGCCTTGCGATCCTGATCATCTCACCGGTGATCTTCAAAAAGATTCCGGGTTCCCTGATTGCCGTTATCGTCGGAATCCTGATGGTAAAGTTCCTGCCGCTTAAGGTATCTACAATTGGAAATCTTTACACGATCAGTAATTCGCTTCCGGCATTTCATCTGCCGGCTGTGAATCTGCACATTATAGAAAATGCGCTTCCAAATGCATTTACCATTGCTGTGCTTGCTGCGATCGAATCACTTCTTTCCTGCGTCGTCGCAGACGGAATGATCAACGGAAAGCACCGTTCCGACATGGAACTGGTTGCCCAGGGTGCCGGTAATATCGCCTCTGCTTTATTCGGAGGTATCCCTGCCACAGGAGCGATCGCAAGAACCGCTGCCAACATCAAAAATGGCGGATGCACACCGGTTGCCGGAATGGTGCACTCCATCACCCTGGTCATCGTACTCGTCGTACTGATGCCATTCGCCGGAATGATCCCAATGCCGACCATCGCAGCAATCCTGTTTATCGTAGCATACAATATGTGCCAGTGGCGTACATTCGTACACTTAATCCGCACTGCACCGAAAAGTGATATCATCGTGTTGTTTGCAACTTTCATTCTCACGATCCTGTTCGATCTTGTGGTTGCGATCGAGATCGGCATGGTGCTTGCATGCCTTCTCTTCATCAAGCGTATGAGTGAGGAAACGCATATCGATGGCTGGACTTACGTGGACGATGATACACCGGATGTGGATGCACATCTGAAGAAGCTTCCACTGCAGATCCGTGTCTATGAGATCACCGGGCCATTGTTCTTTGGTGCTGCAGATGCGATCGAGCACATCGTTGTCAAAGACTTTACGACCTGCCTGGTTCTTCGTATGCGAAGTGTTCCGGCAATCGACAGTACCGCGATGAACGCATTATTTAACCTGACAAAAGTATGTGAAAATAAGGGAATTACGCTGGTATTCTCGCATGTGAATGAACAGCCGATGAAGGTTATGGAGAAGGCCGGATTCGTGGAGCTGGTTGGACGGGAGAATTTCTGTCCGAATATATCGGCGGCGCTTGCGCATGCGGAGGAAATTTCTATTTAATTAATTATAGCGGTCTCTCAGTCCATGAGAAAAACTTGGTGCTCTATTTGCTACTAAGATTCCGTGATGTAAGAAAATCTAAGGATGTCCAAATCTCCTAAAAGCAAAGGCATTCCACTCATAACTCGCTTCGCTCAAACAATTCGTTCCATGCCTTTAACGGAGATTTGAACACCCTAAGTTTTTCTAAACATCACTCCATATACGCGACAAACAGAGCACCAAGTCTTTCTCATGTCGTGCTTGGCCAATGATAATGAATTCAATAGAGGGTTGTAACCTTTGTGTGCAGCCGGAAAGTTGAGGTGGAAGCCTTGATTTTCCGGATTTTTTGTACACTTTCGGTATCACGCCGGTTACGCTTCCACTATTGAATCATTACAGTATACGATAACGTAAGGAAGAAAAGGAAGAGAGTCCCGCTGCGTGCATATGAGATCATGGTTAGTATTTCTTAAGCATCAAAATTGGCCGTTAGCAGTCAAAAAATCATTGTCTGAGCTTGCGAGTTATGTTTTTTTGACTGCTGCTTTTAGGACAATTTTGATGCTTTAGAAATACTCCATGATTGAATCAGCACGCAGCGGGACTCTCTTCCTTTTCTTCCGGCCGGGTATCAACCGCTTAATGCATTAAATAGAAATTACCGATTTGATTGCTCCCAGCAGTTCCTCATACGTCTCATAAGCCGGAATCTCCGGATAATCTTCCTTAATTTTCTCAGTCGTTCGGAATAAGAATCCTGCTTTTCCTGCCTGGATCATGCCCAGATCATTGTATGAATCACCGCTTGCGATCGTGTCAAATCCAATGGACTGCAGTGCTTTTACGGTGCTGAGTTTGGAATTTTCCACACGCATCTTAAAGTCTGTGATCTCACCGTTATCTGCAATCTCAAGGCTGTTGCAGAACAGTGTCGGTCTTCCAAGCTTTTCCATCAAAGGCTGTGCGAACTCTGTAAATGTATCACTGATCAAGATTACCTGACTAAATGAGCGCAGTTCGTCTAAGAATTCTTTTGCTCCCGGAAGCGGGTTAATCTTGGCGATCGTCTCCTGAATCTCTTTGATTCCAAGTCCGTGTTCCTTTAAAATGTCCAGTCTCCATCTCATCAGTTTATTGTAATCCGGTTCATCTCTTGTCGTTCTTTTTAATTCCGGGATTCCACTTTCCTCGGCAAATGCGACCCATATTTCCGGTACTAATACTCCTTCAACATCCAGGCATGTAATATACATTCTATGATTCCTCCTATACTTTCTGTCTTTTTGCTTTTTATCATAACACAAGTCTGTTTATTTTACATTCTTTTTATAAGCAATTCTTCAACTGCAGCATATCTAATGTTTTATCTGTCCTATTTATCTCTTTCCCAACTGCCAGAATGCTACTGCACTGGCGGCCGCGACATTCAGCGAATCTACACCATGCGACATTGGAATCATTACCGTATAATCGCAGTCTGCAATTGTCTCCGGCGCCAGTCCGTCTCCTTCTGTTCCCAGTATCACTGCCAGCTTTTCTTCTTTCATAAGTTCCGGATCATCAATGCTTGCAGAATCTTCTTTCAAAGCCATCGCCGCCGTCTTAAATCCCAATTCACGCAATATCTTCATTCCTTCTTCCGGCCAGATTACAGAGTTATCCACAAATGTCCACGGAATCTGGAATACTGTCCCCATACTTACACGGCTTGCCCGCCTGTAAAGTGGATTACTGCATCCCCCTGTCAGAATCACCGCGTCCATGTGAAGTGCTGCCGCAGAGCGAAAAATCGCTCCTACATTTGTAGGATTCATTACATTCTCCAATACTGCTATTCTGTCACATCCGTTACAGATTTCCTGCAGGCCAGGCAACCTCCTTCTTTTCATCGCACATAGCATTCCCCTGGTCAGTTTAAATCCCGTAAGTTTCGTAAGTACTTCAAATTCTGCCGTATATACCGGTACATTGCCACATTTTCCAAGTACAGCTATCGTTTCCGCATCTTCCAAAACCTGCTTTTTTTCCACCAGAACAGACACTAGCTCATATCCTCCATCCAATGCCCGGCTAATAACTTTCGGACTTTCTGCAATAAACAGTCCATCCTCCGGATGATCCTTGTTCAAGAGCTGTGCTTCTGTAAGTCTTGCATATACATCTAGTTCCGGAGCGTCAAAATCCGTAATTTCTATCATATTCTGTATTATTTTTTCATTTATGCTTTCTGTATTGTTCATGATCATTTCCTCTTTTTTATTATCATCTGGATCTTATTGTTATCTCATTATACAGAATGAAATAAATTTTCTCAATTCCATAAATATTTTATGCACATAAGCCCGGACTTTATGTTAAAGTGGATAAAGTATGAGCAGATATTTATTTTGATGTAAGGAGAATCTTTCACTATGATGACTGAACTTGAGAAATATTATAATAAATTTAACGAAGAAAAACGTCTTGGAAGCCGACATGGACAAGTAGAATTTACCACTTCTATGAAATATATACATGAATATCTTCCGGAAGATAAATCAGCAAAAATTCTGGATGTAGGTGCCGGTACCGGCCGTTACAGTGTAGCCCTTGCCGAAGAAGGTTACGATGTTACCGCTGTTGAACTGGTTAAATATAATCTTGGGATCTTAAAAAAGAAAAACAGTTCTGTAAAAGCCTATCAGGGAAATGCAATGAAACTTTCCCGCTTTCCGGATAAGGAATTTGATTTAGTTCTGGTCTTTGGTCCAATGTATCATCTATATTCTATGGAAGATAAAGTCAAAGCACTGACCGAAGCCAGACGTGTATTGAAAGATGATGGTGTAATTCTTGTTGCTTATTGCATGAATGAGTACAGCGTGCTGACCTATGGATTCAAACAGAATCATATTTTAGAATGTATAGAAAGTGGAAAGATTGATGAAAACTTCCGTGTACAGCCAAAACCGGAAGACCTCTATGATTATGTACGTCTGGAAGATATGGATGCATATAATAAGGCTGCCGGACTGGAACGGATCAAAGTAATCTCAGCAGACGGACCTTCGGATTATATGCGTCCGGTGCTGAATGCGATGGATGAGGAGACATTCGAGACTTTTATCCGGTATCATCTTTCGGTGTGTGAACGGCCGGAGCTTGTGGGTGCCGGATCACATACCGTGGATATTTTAAAGAAAAGCATTATTTAATACATGAACCGTCTGCTATCCGGACTATTTCTGTTTCCAGGATACCGCTACCCGTAGAATATAAGCTCATTTCTTCTTGTGATTTCGTGCAAAAACAGAGTGTACTCTGTTATTATATTGAAAACCTGCCGAAATTCCTCAAAATGCATTGACATATGCCATTTTTCGCAGTAAAGCACTATCTAAAGTTATTCATATTTTAGAATGTTTATACATTTTTAATATTTATCATGGAGGCGTATGTTATGAATACACTTGTAATCGTCTTAATTGCAGCTGTACTTCTCAGTGCTGCATATGTACTTTACGGATGCTGGCTTGCTAATAAATGGGGAATTGATCCAAAGGCAGAGACACCAGCGAAAAAATTTGAGGATGGAAAGCGGCAGTACTAGGTCTTGTATGTACCGTTGCTGCACTGGCACTTACAGTCTGGACGCCGTTGCACGTATCGGATCTGCCAATATCTGGCCACTGTTCGGCAGTGCCAACCAGCTGTTAAGCGCACTGGTTCTGATCACACTGTGTGTATTCCTGAAAGTTACAGGTCGTGAGAACCGCACACTGTTCCCGCCGCTCATCATCATGCTGTGTGTAACATTTACCGCACTGGTACAGCGTTCTATCGCACTGGTCAAAGCATTCAGCGCAGGAACTGCAGTATTCATGGT
>ENA-ORLU01001985-ORLU01001985.1-human-gut-metagenome-genome-assembly--contig:-NODE-1985-length-13208-cov-2.292209_pt1 | contig 13208 bp, 9 predicted proteins | sample MGYA00243009_ERZ508833 | MGnify/ENA primary metagenome ERZ508833 (study PRJEB26277, sample SAMN04329763) | human gut metagenome | biome: human-associated habitat | host: Homo sapiens | place: USA...
CTTCCTAAATATTTTTCATGAATTTCTTCCAATCTACCATTTACTTCCTTATCATTCAAATCTTCTTCAGAATCAGGAATATCACCTTCAGTAATTTCAAAAACTTGAAGTGTATCCATAATACCTGGATGATATGTAAACTTATCATAATCAATTTGAGTAAACACAGTATCTAAATGCATGAAAGCTCTTGACTCAGGTATATTAAATGCTAAAATTGTATCAATCTTACAATTAGGATCTCTAAAACAATTCTTAGCAAGTTCATCTATTTCATCTACTGGTATTCCAATATGGTATAACCACTCTGCTGTAATCTCTTGACCAGTACACTCTTTCATAGGCTTCTTGACATAATCACCAGCTACATCTGTAAATAAGCTGTATACCCATACGCATACTTCATCTTTCTTCTGTTCCTTGAACTGTCCCTGTCTGTTAATTGTCCAGCTAAGAAGCCAGCTTGAATCCTTACAGCTTACGATACCGCCTGTAACAACATTTCCTGTTCTAGGGTCTCTTTTACATATCTTCTTAATATGATCGATAATCTTTTCATCACTTGTTGTAACTGTAGCTGACTCCCAGTTAGACTTAGATACATTGCCACAGAACTTTTCTGGGTGTCCAAATGATGGATTCTGCTTTGCAATATTCTTCCAAAGACTCCAGCAGCCGCTTGTTCTTACCTCTGCATCTCCTACAGGTGCGTGAGTATGGTCACCATAGATTGTACTCTCTGTACAGCTTCCGTTAGTTACAAACACAAGGTCATTCTCTGTAAGCTCAATTGTTTCTTCCTTACCCTTGACATTGCACTCTATTGTCCTGGCAATCTTCTTGCCATCCTTGAACTCAAATATAACATTTTCCACCCTTGTATTGAACTGGAACTTAACACCTGCTGCCTCAAGATACTTCTGCATAGGCAGGATAAGTGATTCATACTGGTTATACTTAGTGAATTTGAGTGCTGAGAAATCTGGAAGTCCGCCTATATGATGAATAAATCTCTGGATATAAAGCTTCATCTCTAACGCACTGTGCCAGTTCTCAAATGCAAACATTGTTCTCCAGTAGAGCCAGAAATCCGAGTCAAACACTTCTTCATCAAAGAAATCCTCAATCTTCTTGTCATACAAATCTTCATCTTTAGTGAAGAACAATTTCATTATCTCCATACAGCCCTTCTGGCTTAAATTGAATTTGCCATCTGTATGTGCATCTTCACCCTGATTAACTGTTGCCCTGCAAAGTGAATAGTTAGGGTCGTGCTTATTAAGCCAATAATACTCATCAAGCACTGATGCACCCGGCTTCTCTAATGATGGAATACTTCTGAACAAATCCCAAAGGCACTCAAAATGATTCTCCATCTCTCTACCGCCACGCATTACATACCCTCTTGTTGGATCATTAATGCCATCGCACGCACCACCAGCTATATCCATAGCTTCAAGAATGTGAATATGGCTTCCCTTCATCTGTCCATCTCTTACAAGGAAACAAGCTGCTGCAAGTGAGGCAAGTCCGCTACCTACAATATATGCTGACTTAGCATCAACGCCCTCTGGCTTTTCTGGTCATGCAAATGCTTCATAATTACCATTTGAGTAATATATACCCTTGCTGTTCTTATCATATTTACCACGCTCAGTATTTCTGTACTGCTCGTATTCTTTCTTCTGTATTTCTTTTATCTCTTTCTTCTCTGTACCGTTCTTATTCTTTGCATTAATAGCCGCAACTCCTGCTCCTACTGCAAGGAGTGCTGCTCCCGCCTTTAATGTCCTGCTTCCGATTGACTTCTTACTCATAAGCTTCTCCTTTCACATATCTGCTGACCTGCAATCAACAATGTCCATAATTCTCATAGCTACTCTTCTTTACAGGAGTTTCACTCCATATCTTATCAGCATATGGCTTCCACGCATTGGCATATGGAACACATTTGCTGCAAAGATGCTCTGCTGTCTCTGGCGACTGTAAATCTGTTGATTTAGCACCTGTTTCCTTGACCATTTTCTGTAAAATCTCAGGATTTTCAAGCATAGGACAAGGTCTTAAATGGTTCTTATTAAATGGCTGGTTCTTTCTATATGCCATAAATAATGGCTGGTTAAGTATCTCAAGTAATGTATTAGTTCTTATATTCGCACCTGAATAATGAATAAATACACAAGGCTCTGCATCACCATTTGCATTAATGTGGAAATAGTTTCTTCCGCCTGCTATACAGCCACCAACGAACTCACCATCATTCTGGAAATCAAATGTAAATAAGCCCTGTCCTGTTGTAAGACTTCTTATCTGTCTTATGCGGTCTTTCATATATATTCTCTGCTCTGGTGTTGGAAGCAATTCAACTGAAGCATCATTTCCAACTGGCATATAATGGAAATACATTGCATAACGGCAGCCCTTATCTACCATAAGCTGTATGAATTCATCACTTGTTACTGTTTCTGTATTCTTAGATGTGTAGCATATTGAAGTACCGAATACAAGACCATTTTTCTTTAAAAGATCCATTGCATTCATAACCTTGCCATATACACCATCGCCACGTCTTAAGTCATTGACCGCTTCAAATCCCTCAAGACTTATTGCAAGATAAAGATTACCAACTCTTTTCATCTCCTGACAAAATGCTTCATCAACAAGTGTTCCATTAGTAAATGAAAGAAATGCACAGTCATTATGCTTCTCACATAACTTTATTATGTCGCTCTTTCTTACAAGTGGTTCACCGCCTGTAAACATATAAAGATATATTCCTAACTCCTTGCCCTGTGTTACAACACTGTCCATTTCGTCAAATGTAAGATTAAGCCTGTTGCCATATTCTGCCGCCCAGCAGCCTGTACAATGAAGGTTGCAGGCACTTGTAGGATCCATAAGAATGAGCCAAGGAACATTACAGTTATACTTTTCTCTCATCTTTCTTATTGTCTTAGTTCCATTTAAGAATGCCTCAAATCCAAGATTAAGCACCATAGTCTTTAATACGCCAGGGTCTATCTCATCTAATGCCTTATTAATATACTTATTAAGTGCACTGTCCTTATCTTTGATTTTCTTTCTCACGCTGTCAAAATCAACATCAAGCTTCTCACCATCCATATATTTTTCCATAAAATCGACAAGCTTTAATATCTCTTTTTCTCTATCTTTATCAAGATTTTTAATAACAACATCTGCTGCTTTTCCTACGGCTACTCTTCCTGCTTTATGTGTAATTGTTCCCATTTTTTTCAACTCCTGTCGCTTTTAATTTCTTCTTTATTGTATAAACTCTTATGATCTGTATTAATTATTTATTAATATTCCAATTGTTAACTACTGCGTAAATTATCTATATAATCACTGCATTAATGCTTTGTCTGTCTTAACCGTATCTATCACGATAACAAGATTAAGAATTCCATCCATACACAGATTAAGCCCTATAAGCCTTACCATAAGCCTTGTTGTCTCACCCGGCATTAATATAAGCAATATGCCAATCGCAGCTACAATAACTGCCAGTATAAGCATCAGCCACCAGCGGCTTATTCCAAATCTTTTGGAATCTATAGATGTCTGTATTTTAAATGTCGCATCTACAAGCATTACAATTCCTATACAGGTTGATAACAACTGCACCACTCTTGCTGTCCTGCACACAAATACAATTCCCACAATTGCAATAACTATACCAAGTGCCAGATCGAACTGGAATGCAAGCTGGTAAGCATCTTTTGCAAAATATCCCATAATCTTGACTGCGCCGTATATTATCATATATATCCCGAATATTATACACACAACATCTAACGCAATTCCCGGTGCTATAAGAAGTACAGCCCCAACAAGAATAAGACATATTGTAAGAATACTGTACATATTCTTAAAGTTCTTTATGCCATTCATAATGCTGCCTCCTTTCTTAAATATCTTTGTGAATTCTTTAACTTAAAGTTAGGATAACTCATTTTCATATCAATTAATACAGACAGATTGAGGGAAGTGTACCTAAATTCGTACACTTCCCTCAATCTGTCTGAAAATGAAATTTTTATAAATGTTAGTTACTATTTGCTTTAGCTTTTGAAATCATAACTGGAAGTGTTGCATCTATTGACTCAGAAATTCTTGCTATAAAATGCTCAAAATCAGCCTGCATACCACTTTCTATCCATTTATATGTACTTCCGATTATCGCATAGCCATAAAAATACGACATGAATTCCAGATCCTTTTCTGAGATATTCTCGCCCTCACTCTTAGCCGCAATATAACTTCTTACTACCTCAGCGGTCATCTTTTCAAGATAATTGGTAATAATATCGCGGTTCCTGGAATTATAGACGTGTATCACAACGTCCTTATACTCCACAAGTATCGCCGCAGCCCTGCTGTACTCCTCATAAAATGAACCATTACTTCCAGCTTCTCTTAAATTCTTCTCAATCTCTTCCATAAATATGTTATTGAGAACATCGTATATATCCTTAAAATAATAATAAAATGTGTTTCTGTTAATTTCACACTCATCACATATATCTTTAACCGTAACTTTATCAACTGATTTCTGCTTTAGTAATTTTAAAAGGCTTAACATTATAGCTCTTTTTGTAAATTTAGCCATAGTAATATCTATCCTCACATTCTAAATATATATTCAGCTTATATGTTCTATAATATAACACAGGTTTGGCTTTTCGCCTACCTTAAAAATCCAACTTTAATTTAATTTTTATACCATATTATTATTTCAAATATAAATTCAGCCATATCTTTTAAAATGTAAAGAGCTAACCATTATATGCCACAAAGCTATGCCTGCATATTAATGATTAGCTCTTTTACTATTATGATAACACAATCACACCAATACCTGTGTAAATAATCCGACCTAGTTATCTTTATTCTTATTCTCTTTATAAGCCTTCTTCGCTTCTGCTATTCCTGCTTTAAGTCCAGCCACTCCTGCAAATGCCACCTCTTTACCGGCCTTGGCGGCTTCCTTACCCACCTTGACAGCCTCTTTAGCTACTTCCCTGCCTACCTTGGCGGCTTCATTAGCAGCTTTCTTAGCTTTCTCCTTAAGCTCATCTGTATCTATGCCTTCCTTAGCCGCAGCATTAGTGTCACCTTCGCTGTCATTCTGCAATTCGCTGGCGATTGCTGCCTGTGCTGCTGCAAGTCTTGCAATAGGCACTCTGAATGGTGAACAGCTTACATAATCAAGTCCTGCCTTATGACAGAATTCTATGCTTGATGGATCTCCACCGTGCTCTCCGCATATTCCGCACTTAAGTGCTGGTCTTGTCTTTCTTCCGTTGGCAACTGCCATTTTAACAAGCTGTCCTACACCATTCTGGTCTAATCTTGCAAATGGATCTGACTCATATATCTTGCTCTTATAATATGAGTCAAGGAACTTTCCTGCATCATCTCTTGAAAATCCAAAAGTCATCTGTGTAAGATCATTAGTACCAAATGAGAAGAACTCTGCTTCTTCTGCAATCTCATTAGCAAGAAGTGCCGCTCTTGGAATTTCTATCATTGTACCAATCTTATACCTGATATCTGAATTCTTTTCTTTCTTAACAGCTTCCGCTTCTTCTATTACAACATCTTTAACGAACTTTAATTCTTTCTTCTCGCCCACAAGAGGTATCATTATCTCTGGTGTAATCTCATAGCCTTTTTCTTCTGAAACTTCAATCGCAGCTTCCATTACTGCTCTTGTCTGCATTCTTGCAATCTCTGGATATGTTACTGCAAGACGGCAGCCTCTATGTCCCATCATTGGATTGAACTCGTGAAGTGCCTCACATTTTGCTTTAACTTCTTCTACTGTAAGTCCCATATCATCTGCAAGTGCCTTAATATCTTCTTCCTCTGTTGGCACGAATTCGTGAAGAGGTGGATCAAGGTATCTTACAGTCATTGGCCTGCCTTCAAGTGCTTCATACATAGCCTTGAAATCTGTCTTCTGGAACTCACCAATTGGCTTTAATGCTTCTACTCTCTTCTCCACTGTATCAGAAAGAATCATTCTTCTGAACTTAGGAATTCTGTCTTCACCAAAGAACATATGCTCTGTACGGCAAAGTCCTATTCCCTCAGCACCAAGCCTTACAGCATTCTTAGTATCTGCTGGTGTATCTGCGTTAGTTCTTACACCAAGCTTTCTATATTCATCAGCCCAAGCCATAATTCTTCCAAAATTACCACTTACAGTAGCTTCCACTGTCTTAATATCGCCTTTGTATATCTTACCTGTTGAACCATCAAGTGATATATAATCCCCCTCTGTAAATGTATATCCACCAAGTGTAAACTGCTTAGCTTCCTCGTCTATAGATATTGCTCCACAGCCTGAAACACAACAAGTACCCATACCTCTTGCAACTACAGCAGCGTGTGATGTCATACCTCCCCTTACTGTAAGTATGCCCTGTGAAGCGTGCATACCTTCTATATCCTCTGGAGATGTCTCAAGTCTTACAAGGATAACTCTTTCTCCCTTGCCGCCTTTTCCAAGTTCCTTGGCTTCTTCGGCTGTAAATACTACTTTACCTGCGGCAGCTCCAGGAGATGCTGGAAGTGCTTCTCCAATAACTTCCCCTGCCTTAAGTGCATCAGTATCAAACATTGGGTGTAATAACTGGTCTAAAGACTTAGCTTCTATTCTCATTACTGCTTCCCTAGGTGTTATCATTCCCTCATCTACAAGATCACACGCAATCTGGATAGCCGCCTGTGCAGTTCTCTTGCCGTTACGTGTCTGCAAGAAATACAATTTGCCTTCTTCTATAGTAAATTCCATATCCTGCATATCTTTGTAGTGGTTCTCAAGCTTCATTGCAAGTTCCATAAACTGTGAATAACACTCTGGAAGGTCTTTCTCAAGCTGTGTTATTGGCTGAGGTGTTCTGACCCCAGCAACGACGTCCTCGCCCTGTGCATTGATAAGATATTCTCCGTATATTCCCTTAGCACCTGTAGATGGATTTCTTGTAAATGCTACACCAGTTCCTGATGTATCACCCTTATTACCAAATACCATAGTCTGTACATTAACCGCTGTTCCCCAGTCGCCCGGAATATCGTTCATTCTTCTGTATACAATTGCCCTAGGGTTGTCCCATGAACGGAATACTGCCTTAACTGCTTCCATAAGCTGAACCTTAGGATCCTGTGGGAACTCTTCACCCTTCATAGCTTCCTTGTATACAGCCTTAAATCTTACAATAAGTTCTTTTAAATCATCTGCTGTAAGCTCTGTATCATATACAACACCCTTATCAGCCTTAACTTCATCTATAATCTTCTCAAAATATGACTTAGGAACTTCCATAACAACATCTGAGAACATCTGTATGAATCTTCTATATGAATCATACGCAAATCTTGTGTTACCTGTCTTAACCGCAAAGCCCTCAACTGCCACATCATTAAGTCCAAGATTAAGTATTGTATCCATCATACCCGGCATAGATGCCCTTGCACCTGATCTTACAGAAACTAAGAGAGGATCCTGTGTATCCCCGAACTTCTTTCCGTTATACTCCTCAAGCCAGCCAATAGCTTCAAATATCTGAGCTTGTATCTCATCTGTAATCTGCTTTCCGTGTCTGTAATATTCAGTGCAGGCCTCTGTTGTAACTGTAAAACCCTGTGGAATTGGCATACCAAGCCCTGTCATCTCTGCAAGATTAGCTCCTTTTCCACCAAGTAATGGCCGCATTGAAGCGTTGCCTTCTGAAAATCTGTAAACCCATTTCGCCATAAGCTTCCCTCCATTATTCCTATAACGTATTTAGTTATTACGTCCGTTAATTTATTGTTAAAAGTATAACATACTTTTATTAATACATCAACGAGTTCTAAGCAATTCATATATTGTTTTAATTTTATGCTGTATTTATATTGTATTCAATTTATGGAATTATATTCCTGCCCGTTAAAGCTTCTGGTAATTATGTGTTCTGCATTTTCAGCCTGGTCTTTATCAATCTGTCTGCCCTACGTATTTTGCAGATAACAGCTTAATTAAAGACTATATATAATATATGGGGAGTTTATAAAATCTGCTTGTATGCAATCGTAAATCCAGTGTTAATATTTATAAAATAAATGTAAAAAATACTGACAAGTCTGGTAACCAGCCGTATTTACGGATTGTCTGCCATTCTTATCAGTATTCTATATAATCTTATATATTAATGTCAGAGGCAAAAGGTTCTCTGCCCTTGACTTATGCCCTCGGATTGCTCCCATTTCTATGCAGTTCACTGATATGTCAGAATTGCTGCATTTAATTAGTATGCCTTACCCCAATAAACCATCTTCTTAGCTGGCTTGCCACAGCATACGCACACATCGCTTAACTGCTCCTGTGCAAATGGCATACATCTTGATGTACAAGTTGTCTCTTCTTTAATCTTATCTTCACAAGCCTGCTCACCGCACCACATAGCCTTGATAAAGCCTGGCTTATTAGCTGCTGTTTCCTTGAACTCATCATAGTTAACTGCTACATATGTATGTGCATCTCTATGCGCTCTTGCTCTCTCAAGCATATCTTTCTGGATAGTGTCAAGAATTTCCGGAAGCTTAACTGCAAGTTCATCAATTGCAACTGTAATCTTCTCTCTTGTATCACGGCGTACAACGATAGCCTGATTAGCTTCAATATCTCTTGGTCCCATCTCAACTCTTACTGGAATACCACGCATTTCCTGCTCTGAGAACTTCCAGCCTGGATTCTTATCAGAATCATCAACCTTAACTCTAAGACCTGCTGCCTTGATAGCATCTCTTACTTCGTATGCCTTATCAAGCACACCTTCCTTCTTCTGCATAATAGGAATAATATCAACCTGAACTGGTGCAACCTTAGGTGGAAGCACAAGTCCTGAATTATCGCCGTGTGTCATAATAACAGCACCGATAAGTCTTGTTGTTGTTCCCCATGATGTCTGGTGAACATACTTAAGCTTGTTATCTTTATCTGTATACTGTATACCAAATGCCTTAGCAAATCCATCACCAAAGTTATGGCTTGTTCCTGACTGTAAGGCCTTTCCATCGTGCATAAGTGCTTCGATAGTATAAGTAGCTTCTGCACCAGCGAACTTCTCTTTATCTGTCTTGCGGCCCTTGATAACCGGGATAGCAAGAACCTCCTCACAGAAGTCAGCATAAAGATTAAGCATCTGCTGTGTACGTGCTTCTGCATCTTCTGCTGTTGCGTGTGCGGTATGTCCTTCCTGCCATAAGAACTCTCTTGAACGAAGGAATGGTCTTGTCTCCTTCTCCCATCTTACAACTGAACACCACTGGTTATATACCTTTGGTAAATCTCTGTATGACTGTATCTCATCTTTATAGAAATCACAGAAAAGTGTCTCGGATGTTGGTCTTACACACATTCTCTCCTGAAGTGGATTAAGTCCTCCATAAGTAACCCAGGCTACCTCTGGTGCAAAACCTTCTACATGATCCTTTTCTTTCTCAAGAAGACTTTCTGGAATAAACATAGGAAGATATACATTCTCTACGCCTGTCTCCTTGAATCTTCTATCCATTTCATTCTTTATATTCTCCCAGATTGCATATCCAGCCGGCTTAAATATCATACATCCTTTAACGCTTGAATATGACATAAGCTCTGCCTTCTTACATACATCTGTGTACCACTGTGCAAAGTCTACATCCATGGAAGTAATCGCTTCTACTAACTTCTTATCCTCTGCCATAAATATACCTCATTTCCTGCGCTGTCTGCGCGTCCTGTTAAATGTGCCGCAAGCCTGTAATCTAAGCAGATAACCCACAATAAAAGATGCTACAGGTTATCCACATATTAAAGCTCACATAATCTGTAATAGTCTAACATTTTCAGCAGGGATTTTCAAGTAGAACACAGATATCCGTTATTTAAATATTTTATATGCCTACTCTATCCCCATTTCACACCTAAGTCTTATAACCAATGCCTTAATTATGACATAACTTACCGGTCCTGTTATAAAACCAGCCACACCATATACAAGCAGTCCAGTGAATATTATCACAAGCATTGTAAATGGTGATATTCCCAGTCTGTCGCCCATACTCTTGGACTCCATAATCTCACGCACAAAATACGTGATTATATATGCCATTAACAAAATTACTGCATATCTGTAATTTCTTATAAGAAAGCTTATTAATATCCATGGAATAAGCACAGTACCCGTTCCGAATACAGGAAGTGCATCAATTATCCCTATAATAATTCCCAGCACAATAGCGTATGGATTCTTAAGTATCGCAAATGCCAACATACATAACCCAGAGTTAATCAGCATAATTCTTAGCTGCACTTTGAAATAAATATTTATAAGCCTTCTTACTTCTTTCCATATCATACGGATTTCTTCATAGAACACTACTTGTCTTATATTATCCCTGAACTTCTGCAAATCAGACACAAGATATATAACTGCTATGAAGCATACAACAATTCCACCCACAATAATAACAATATTTTTTACAACTGGAGCAGATATCAATATTATCTTCTCAGGCATTATGCTCATAAGTTTATGTCCACACGCAATAAGTGACTCAAGACAACAGCCTCCTTCCAGTCCCAGAAATGCATCTGCATCAAAACACATTCTGGCTGTGAGCTGCTTTACCGCAATCAGGTTATAATCAAGGTTTCTTAACAGCCTGCTGAACTCATCTACACCCTTAAAAATTATAAAACTAAAAAGTGCCAGCAGTACAACAAATATCAATGATACAATAATCGTTGCAGCAATCCCCTGACACTTCTTTTTCTTAATTGTTATTCTTTTGTTCCATGCTAAAAGCTTATCTAGTCCTATGTATAGCTTATCTGACAGATATATTACCTTCTTCTCAAGTATAACTGCTATAAACACACCTATAACAAATGGCCATACATACACAATCAGATACTTAAAGCTTATATATACAGCCGCCACTATAACAGCTATTCCAAAAAGAAATTTTATTCTGGTCTTACCACTCTTTTCATCACGCAAAATATACAATCTCCTCCGTAATAATTCATCATCTATATATGAAATAATTCCACATTACCGACAAATTATACTTGAAAAAATTCTATATTGATTGCTTGTTTTCCTGAGCTGTCCAATCTCTGTTTTTAGTCTTTCTATTTTCCTCCTGAAAATTCAGGCTCAATTTCATACACCTTTCCATCAACTGTAAGGCTCTTAGCACATAATGCTATACAGCCCCTTTTAATATGGTACTCCTCTGCTTTCTTAACCGCTGGGTTTCCACCATATTTGCCATCGCCAACAACGGGCAGATTCCTTGATGATAACTGGACACGTATCTGATGATGTCGTCCTGTTATAAGATTAATCAAAAGGCGTGAAACATTTCTTTCCTCGTCATAGTCAATAAGGCTATACTCAAGCACAGCCTTTTTTGCTCCTGCCTGTTCCTTTGATACCACCTTTGATGTGTTATCTTTGCCATTTTTTAAAAGATAATCTGTAAATGTGCCTGTATCACTATGAGGTCTGCCACATACAAGTACCAGATACTGCTTGCATAAAGATTCCCTTTGCATAAGTGCTGAAAGCCTTGCCGCTTCTTTCTTGTTCTTTGCTATAAGCACAAGACCTGATACTGGTCTGTCAAGCCTGTTAATAATTGCCGCATAGGCTTCCTCACCCTTATTCTTTCTATATGTAAGCACTTCGCTTACCAGATCCATATCAAAGCCTCTGGCACTCTGCGAAAGCTGCCCTGCCGGTTTATTAACTATTATTTTATCTTTATCCTCATATATGACATTTAACATCTTAACTATTCTCTTTCCGTTTATTTACTTTTCATAAATAACAGTTTATTAGCCTGCATACATAATTCATCATATCCAGCCCTGAAATTCTCACTGTCAGCTTTCTCACTTATAATTCTATAGCCTTCAAATCTGATAAGATTTTTAAAATATTCCTCAACGTCAGCTGTTTCCTTTATAATGACTTTACTGAAAGCAAGACCTTCCTTGGAAACCTGTGAATCCGGTCTGAATACTATTTCACCTGACAGAATATTTTCCTGATCTCCAACAAGAATCGCCTTTGCATAATACTTATTACTATCAGTTGTTGCAAGACGTATCTTTCTTATAGGTGCTCTTGACTTATCATTCATTGCATTAGCAATATCAACTTCCTCAGCATCAAAATAATCTTTCTCAATAATCATATTCAACACTTCTTTCTATATTATGATATACTTATGTGATAATTTATGGTTAATACTCCTTACATAACGCAGGGAGTTATCCATCCTGACGGCTCCCATTAACTGATTATAACTTAAATCTGTAGCCAACACCCCATATTGTTTCAATATACTGTGGCTTGCTTGTATCAAGCTCAATCTTTTCTCTTATCTTCTTAATATGAACTGTAACTGTAGCTATATCACCGATAGAATCCATATCCCATATTTCCTTAAATAATTCTTCTTTAGTATATACATGATTAGGATGCTCAGCAAGGAATGTAAGAAGATCGAATTCCTTTGTTGTAAATATCTTCTCCTCACCATTAACAAATACTCTTCTTGCAGTCTTATCAATCTTGATACCACGTATTTCAATTATATCATTCTCTGGCTGTGAGCTGTTAATAAGTCTTTCATATCTTGAAAGGTGAGCCTTAACTCTTGCCACAAGTTCACTTGGACTGAATGGCTTAGTCATATAATCATCAGCACCTACACCAAGACCTCTTATCTTATCAATATCTTCTTTCTTGGCTGATACCATTATAATAGGTATATTCTTAGTCTCTCTTACCTTCTTGCATATCTCAAATCCATCAATTCCCGGAAGCATAACATCAAGTATGCAGATGTCATATTCTCCGTCAAGTGCTTCTGCAAGTCCGCTTGTACCATCTTTGCATATTGTTACTTCAAATCCACTTAATTCAAGATAATCCTTTTCAATATCTGCAATTGCTTCCTCGTCTTCTACTATTAATACTTTGCTCATAATCTCATTCCTCATCTTTCTAGCCCACTGTTATCTTTTCTATCGGCAATTTCGCATTTTTTCTGTTTTTGTCCGAAAACATTGCATAAATTAATGTAAGACCTCCTACCCTGCCAAGGTACATGAGCAGGATTAATATACTTTGGGATATTAT
>ENA-ORLU01001990-ORLU01001990.1-human-gut-metagenome-genome-assembly--contig:-NODE-1990-length-13163-cov-3.076035_pt1 | contig 13163 bp, 7 predicted proteins | sample MGYA00243009_ERZ508833 | MGnify/ENA primary metagenome ERZ508833 (study PRJEB26277, sample SAMN04329763) | human gut metagenome | biome: human-associated habitat | host: Homo sapiens | place: USA...
TTTATCTATGTAATTTTTTTGTTTTACTATTGGTATAATTCTATCCAAAATATTATATAAGAAAAATCCAAGCCATATACTTTCTCCTTTTCCTTTGTTTCCTACCTCATTCATTCCATCATTCCAGTCTCCTGAACCTATTTTAGGTAATCCATGTTCTCCAAAATTTAATGATTTTTCTATTGCTTTTATACAGTGTTCATATATTGTTCCCGTGTTTCCACTTTCTATATATCTATCATATCTTTCGTCTTCTCCTTCTTTTAGTATTTCTCCTTTTAAATACGGTGTTTCGATATCTAGGATTTTTGTATCCCCTGTAAAATCAATATATTCCAAAGTTGCGTATGCAAGCCATAATAAATCATCTGAAAATCTTGTTCTTATTCCTCTTTTTGTTTCATCATGCCACCAATGTTCTACATCTCCTTCTATGAATTGATGTCTACTATGCTTTAATATTTGATTATACAATATTTGCGAATCTATATATCTTGTTGAAAAAGCATCTTGAAGTTGATCTCTAAATCCGTAAGCTCCACCAGATTGGTAAAATCCTGTTTTTCCTAGAATTCTACTTGATATTGTTTGATACATAGTCCATCCATTTAACATTATATTAAGTGATTCATATGGTGTATTTACTTTTACTTTTCCTAATAATTCATTCCATTTATTTTTTACATTTTGTAATTCTGTTTTACAATTTTGAAGATTTGAATATCTATATGCTACATCTGTTGCACTATCAACATTTTCTTCTGCTCCTAAAATTATAGAAACCTTTTTATTAGAAAAACTTTCAATTTCAACATTTAATTCTATTGCAATACATGTTTTTTTACCTAATGCATCATTATTATCTAACCTAATTATTTTTAAACCATCAGGATTTTCTAATCCTCCATCTCCTAAAAATTTTGTTTTATCTCCTGTATATGATTTTATTTTTTCGCTACTAGATATATAAACAATATTATTTAATTCATCTGAATTATATATTTTCCTTGCTATAATCATATTATTATTTTCTTTATATTCTAAAGATATTTTTCCATCAGATTTTATCTCATCTTCACCTATTACTGGTTTTATATAATAAATTATTCTTAGTTTTTTCTTTTTTGGAGCATTGTTTGTTAATGTTAAAACATTTATTTTTGCAGATTCATTTATTGGCACATATACTTCTAATTCTTGCATTATATTATCACTACAATGAACAAATTTCGCATATCCAAATCCGAAAATCGTGTTATAATTTTTATCATCAGGTTTTACCATTGCAGTTGGTGTCCATGTCTTTCCATTTTCTTCATCTTGTAAATAAATTATTTCTGATGGAATATTTATTATGCTACTATTATCCCAGCTCGATACTCTATTTAATCTACTATTTTTATACCAAGTATATCCTCCATTAGATTCTGTAACACATGTTCCAAACTTTTCATTTGCAATAATATGACTCCATGTTGTTGGTGTTTTTTGATTTTTATTAATTTTTATAATATACTCTTTTCCATCTTTTGAAAATGCTCCATATTCATTATAATACTTTAATTCATCAGTATTTGCTAATAAATCAATTTCATTTGAATCATCTTCAATGTTTTCAGAAATCATATTTTGCTCTACAATTTTATAATTATCAATTATTTCTGTTTCCTTGTCTTTAATGATATTTTCTAAGTTTCCTAGATGTGCATCAATAACAAAAATTGATATAAATTTTATCATTTCTAAATCTTGTTGATTCATTTCTGCTCTTGATAAAGTAAATATACCTCCAAATATATTTTTCAAATATGCTAATTGACTGTTTTGAATAGCATTTTCTATTTCATTTTTTAGATAATTTTCATAACTATATTTTTCTTCATCTATAATTACTAATTCTGTATTTAAATTTTTAGTACGGAGATATTCATACATTTTTAAAACTTCTTTTATTACATATACATCATTCAAATATTTTATAGTTATTGTGATTATTGGCAAATCTCCTGAAATACCATATTTCCATAAATCACATTGATTATATTGGCAAGATTTATTTTTGATTTTTTTATGAAATGGTGTATCAAATATTATATATGATGCTATTGTTTGATATATATCAATATTTCTACCTTTCATTTCTAAATATCTTAATTCTGCGTCTGTTTTTGCTCTTACTATTTCAAATTCTTTTGTAACATTTTCTGCAATACTATATTTATTAATATTTTTTTCTGCCATTTCTTTTTCATATTCTACAGATATTAAAAAATCTATATATCCTTTTGATTCTGGTAATATTTTTATTGTATTTTTTAAAGCTACAATTCCCTCTGTTGTAAGTCCTATCTTCTTTGATAATGGGATTGAATTTCTTATTGCCTCTGGTATATCAAAATTATTTCTTCCTATAAATTTTTCTTTACTTATTTCATATTCTGTTTCACCAATTTTTTCTATATTTGTTTGTAATTTTGCAATTAAATATAAATTTTGTTCATTTTTTCCTCTTTTTCTTCTTTTGACAATTATTGCATCATTACAATCGTCATATTCATATTCTAAAAATAAATTATTAAAAGCTTGATGTGCATAATCTTGTTCTTTTCTTGAAAGTACTGGCTCAAAATAACATACAACCTCTAATATTTTTTCTTCTTGTGATAAGTTTTCTAATTCAACTCTTCTTATTTCAACAGGCTCATTTGCATCTGTTATAATTGACAATCTACTTTTTAATTGATTTTTTTCTTTTTCAAATTGACTTTTATCTGGTGCAAAATTTATAACATATTTATTACAATTTTTGTTTCCTGTCACATATTCTATTTCATTATTTTTTACATCCTTAACACATATAAAAATTCCTTGTGGATAATCTGCTGTTCTTTTATATCTATTTATATAATTATCTCCAAATTTACTTACCCCTTCTCCATTTTGATTTATTGCAATTGTATATTTTTCATTTCCTATTAAGTTTCCTCTTATAATTCTATTATCAATTTTGTTATATTGTCTAACACTATAATTTTCATAATCTTTATATTTAATTTTTTCTGGCTTTTGTTTATTTTCTTTTGTTATTATAAATGTTTCAGGCATTCTTTCTTGTAATAATATATTTACTGCCTCTATCTCTGCATTTTGTGAAAATCTTTTCTGGAATATCTGATTATTGAAGTAATTATTTAATGAAAGTAGTATTAATGCTTGATGATGTGCCATATATGTTTTTACTGGTTCAGATTTTTTTCCTTTTTCTAATCTTTCAGGTGTATAATCTATTGATTCATAAAAGCCATATTTTCCTTTCATTCCTTCTTTTTCTAATATTTTTAAATTTTGAACAACTTCATTTGGAACATCTGAAATTGCTAATATAGTCCCATAACTTGAAACTACAATATCATCTTCTAATCCCCTTTTTAAACCTAGCCATGGAATTCCAAATGCTTTATATTGATAATTTCCTTGCAAATCTTTTAAATTAAATGCCGCTTCAGACATTCCCCATGGTATTCCTACTTTTTGACTATATTCTATTTGATTCATTATTGCAAATTTACTAGATTCATCTAATAAACTTCCTTTATATCTTTTCATATTTATATTTGGCATTAAATATTCAAATGCTGTTCCAGACCAAGATACCAATCCCTTGTATTTCTTTAATACTGTTAATGTTCTACTTAAATTTCCCCAATGTTTTGGTGAAATATCTTTTTTGGCAATTGCTACAAAACTTGCTTGTCTTGCTTCAGATGCTAATAAATCATAATATGAATCTGTTAATTTATTTTCTTCTACATTAAATCCTATTGAAAACACTCTTTGTTCATTATTATATAATACCTTGAAATTTGTTTGCTCAATAATATAATTTATCTTTTCAATCATATTACTTATTTTTTCTTTATCAAATTCAATATTTTCTTCTAAAAATGATTTTGTAGTATATAAATACCCTATTAGATTTCCACTATCAACTGTTGATACATATTTAGGATATAATGGCTTTTTTGTTTTTACATTATACCAATTGAATAAATGTCCATTCCATTTCGGTAATTCATACACTGTATTTATTATTTTTTCCAATAAATTTATAATATCCTCATTTTTTTCAAATCCCATATCATAACTTGAAATTACTGCTAAAAGAGATAGTCCAATATTTGTTGAAGATGTTCTATTTACTACAATATTTCTTCTATCTTCTTGATAATTATCTGGCATTAAATAATTATTTTCTTCTGTTATATAATCTTTAAAAAATTGCCATGTTTTTTGAGCAATATCTTTTAAATATTTCTTATCATCTTCATTTGTTTCAATTTGTTTTTCTTCATTTATTTCACTAATTTTGCACATTATATATGGTGTAATTATCCACAATAATCCAAGAATTAATGTAAATAAATTAAAATACAAACATGATACATATATTGTGATTATTCCAAAAATTACATTTACAAACATTGTGTCATAATATGTTTTTAAATCTGTTTTTGTTTGCTTTTCTGCTTCTTCAGATGTAGTCCATTCTAACATATTTTTATGTGAAATCATTAATCTATATAATGTTTTGAATATTGCTTTACTTGAGACATATGCTTTATATGGTAAACAGCCTAATGTTATAATTGCTCTATAAATTGTCCCTTTTATTCCATCTATTTGAGGATTAAATGTTTTTTGCTTTTTTTCTCCTTCTCTAATAGAAAAAATTTTTGAAAAAAATTCTAATATAAATGGATAAATTATAATTCCTAAACTTATTAATGAAAGTGTTTTATTCTTATTTAAAAATAATAAATTCCATATTAATAAAATTATTACTGAAATTTCAATTAGACTTCTTCTTAAATTATCTAAAATTTTAAATTTTGAAAGTGTATTTAATTTACTTTTTAGCCATTTTTTTATCTGCCAATCTCCTCTAATCCAACGTGAAAGTCTATTTATAAAGCTTAAATATTTTGCTGGATATCCATCTAAAAAGATTATATCTGATGCAAGTCCACATCTTAAATAACAACCTTCTAATAAATCATGACTTAAGACTGTATTTTCTGGTATCTCATTTGTTAAAACTTTTGAAAATATTTCTAAATCATAAATTCCTTTTCCTGTAAAAATTCCTTCATCAAAATTGTCTTGATATACATCTGAAATTGCATTTGTATAGTTATCAATTCCACCTGCTCCTGCAAATATTTTGGTAAATACATTTTTATTACTATCATTCAAATTTACTCCTACTCTTGGTTGTAAAAGTGCATGTCCTTTTTTTACAATATTTTTATTTACATCTAATTCTGGTTTGTTTAAAATATGTGCCATTGCTCCTACTAATTCAAAAGCTGTATTAAGTGGTAATTCAGTATCTGCGTCTAATGTTATTACATATTTTATCTTTGGTAATATATCTTGACTTATTGTATTTATCTTAAATTTATTTTTACTGTGTTTTAATATATATTCATTAAATTGTATTAAAAGTCCTCTTTTTCTTTCCCATCCAAGATATTTTTCTTCTGAATTGTTAAATTCTCTTTCTCTATATAAAAAATGGAAAATTGGAAATTCAGTATCTTTTTGATATTTATCATTTAATAATTGTACTTGTAATAAACCTTCATTTATTACTTCTTTATCAAATTTTTCTTCTTTTTTATCACTTTCAGAACAATCTCCTAATAACGCAAAATATATATTTTTTGATTTATTGGCCAAATAAAACACTTCTAATTTTCTAAATAGTTCTCTTACTTTTTCTTTTGATTTTATAATAGTTGGTATTACAACAAATGTGCTATTTTCACTATCTATTCCTTCAAAAAAATCCATTTTAGGTATAATTTTATTTTTTACATATTTACTTAAAATTCTGTTTATTGTTTGAACAACAAATTCTGATACTGGTAGTATCAAAAGTAATATTGTAATTATTGTTTTTATTAAATTATCTTTTACTACTGTTTTCGATAAAAATACTGAAATTGAAATTGTAAATATTATTATAGCTAAAATATATATTTGTGTTTTTACATTATAACTTAGCTTTTTCTCATTTATTCCTAATTCATAACATAATTCTTTTCTACCATCATCAATTAAATAATACCCAATATGTTTTTGTTTATTTTGTAGATTAGTTCTTCGACACAATTCTAGTATCTTTCTAGATATATATATTTCTGATATATTTGATTGTTTTGCCAATTCTTTAATATTGTTTCTATATAATTCTTTTGTTTTATATTCCATTTTATTATATATGTTAATTGGATCTTGATTTAATATTTCTTCAACTCCATTTATTTTTTCAAATATTTCTAGGAAATTTATTCTTTGTATTTTTTTCATACTTATAATACAATTAGCCATAGATGTTTTACATATCGCAATATCAAAATGTTCTTTTTGAATTGCGTCTTGTACTGTTATTCCTGCTTTTTCAGTTTCTTCTTCTAATATTTTTAAATATCCATATGCTTTTTTTCCATATTTTTTTAAACAATATGACATATATTCAATAAAAGAATAGTTTATATCTTGAAAATCTTGTTTTTCTAGTTTATTCATTGATATTGGCTTAAATTCTAATTTATTTCTATCCTTTTTTTCAACTAATCTTTCTATAATATTTTTAACTTTATATTTTTGTACTTGACTATTATAAATTTTTATACAAATATCTGTTATATTTTGAATAATTGCAATTTGTAAAAAAATTCCTATATTCCATATTTCGTCCATATTTAATGCTCTTTTATTTTGATATGATGTTAAATATTTTTCTAATGATTCACTTCTTATGATATTATCTGTATATGCTACAATTTCAGATGCAAGTACATATATTCTTGCAAATCCTGCATATTGACCATTTTGTATTCCTACAAAATTAACATATTTTTTCATTGTTAGTTCTTTTTCAATTTGTTGTATAACTTCTTCTATAATATAGAAATTATCTAGAATCCATTCTCCTGCTGGATTAATTGTTATTCCAAGCTTTATATGTTCATTTAATAAATTATATACTATTTTGATAATATTATAATTTTCCAATAGGTGAGGTATTGGATATGTTAATTTATCTGATTTTTTCCCAATATTATGTTGTAAAGATATCTTTTTTAAATATTCTTCTAGTTGCTTTTCATTTAGGATTGCCCCTTCTATTTTCAAATTTTTATATTTTTTCACAGAAAATCCACTCCTTGCGCTTTTTATTACTATTATTGGCAATGGTGAATTTTTTTATTCAATTCTTGGATATTATGATTTTCTTTTTCAATAATTATTGATTCTTTACAAATTTAAGATATTATTGTAAAATATAGCTATTGAAAGGATAGAAAAATGAAAAGTATTAGATATATTTCACATAATGAAAATGAAACAAAAAAACTTGCTGTACAAATAGCAAGTCAATTAAATATAGGTGATGTTATTGTTCTTACAGGGGAATTAGGTTCTGGAAAGACAAAATTTACAGAAGGCTTTTTAAGCTATTTTAACCTTGATAAAGAAATTTCAAGCCCTACATTTACTATTGTAAATGAATATAAGAATGAAGATATTTCAATTTTCCATTTTGATGTTTATCGTCTTGAAGATGTTGATGAATTTTATGCAATTGGTGGAGATGAATATTTTAGTTCTGGAATTTCTATTATTGAATGGGGAGAATTAATAAAAGACGCTCTTCCAAAAGATTATATTGAAATTGTTTTTCATAAAAATGATAATGATGAAAATTTACGAATTTTAGATATATATTTTCACGGAAAAACATATATAATATAAAAAGCAGCCACAATTAAGTGGCTGCTTCGAACAAAAATTGTTTACGAATTTCTCAGCTGATAACCCTCAACAAATTCTTTCGTTCTTTCTCCTATTCTAGCATTAGTCTGCTCTTTCAGATACGAAAAAATATGGAAGAGCGTAGCGTCTGTAATTTCTTTAAACTCATGTTTGCGCCAATTATACTGATTAGGTGCAAAACCAAGTTTCTCGGCCATAACCTGTCTTGGATACTGGCGCTGGACGTAGACTTCCTCGTCTCTTGCAATATACAACTTACCATCACTCCCCTCCTGATAAGAGAAATAATGAGTATCTTTTGCACTTGCAATATCAGAGATCTGTCTCAATTTTACCATTTGCTTATACTTCTCATCCAACTTAAAGTCAACCACAACATGCGTATGTGCATGAACAATCGATCTTTTGTGAGAAGTCAAACCACTGGGACCAGAACCATGTTCCATAAATGTTACAGAACTGCCCTTGAAAGACTTCAACAGGATTTCTTCTACATCCTTACAGACTTCAAAGTACTCCGGCATAAGTTCTTTCGGAAATTGTGCAACAGAGAGGATGTGCTGCTTAGGAACAATCATAAGGTATCCATACTTCAATGCTCCCAGTTCAGAGGTAACATAAAAGTTTTCAGATTCATAAATGATACAATCAACAGGTTTATCAATATGCTGATTATAAGACTTAAGATCACCAAATCCCTTATATCTTGCCATTTCACACATAAAGCAACGATCGTTCTTGGTGTTATACACTTTTCCTGTGATATATTCACCACATTCAAAACCATGCTCATGGCAGAAATTAATAAAAGCATTAACATCCTCTTCTTCAATGATAGACTCAGGAATGCTTAAAGTTTTAAAACCAGAAACACTCTTGGGAATTCCTTTGACAATTACAACAGGCGTCTTGTTATTACTCCATGTTTTCTGAATCTCCTTCTTATTGTTTGCAACATATTTGATTGCTTCGAATTTGGACAAAAATTGGAATTTCTTTTTAACAACTAAAACCAGCCGCACTTTAGTAATCATGCCTTGCTCTCCTTTTTGTTCTACTAGGTTGACGTTCATAATAATATTATATCATTATAAACTATTAATGTCAATTTTTATCTTGATTTTTCATTGCTTTTCATATATTTTTCATATTCTTCGTCTGTTATAGTAAATAACTCACTATTTTTTATTTTTCCTTTTTTCTTTTCTGGTAAAAAAACATCTCTTACCTGTCTTACAACTCCTGCATGGGTTACAACTAAAATTCTGGCATCTTTAGAGTATTTTTCAAATAATTCTTGTACAAAGTTGCAAACTCTTCTTCTTATATTATCATGTGTTTCACTTCCAACTGGGTCATATTGACCTTTTACATATTTTTCTTTTAATGGTTCAGGAACTTCATCATATGGTTTGTCTTCCCATTCTCCTAAATCTCTTTCAATTATTCTTTCATCTATAATTGGTTTTTGCCCTGGTATTACAGCTTCTAATGTTTGTTGTGTTCTTTTTAATGGTGAACAATAATAATAATCAAAATCATCCTTTGTTAATTTAAATGATTTTCTTGCTTCTTCTAACCCCTCTGGTGTAGTATCACAATCTGTTCTTCCGGCAAATTTTCCTTCTTTATTTAATGTTGTTTTTGCATGTCTCATAAAAACAATATATGGCATATTCTTTTTCCTTTTAATCAATAAAAATTGATTAATTCCTTTCTCTTAAATTTTTATAATAGATTTTCACTTATAAAATCTATCAAATATCAATTTTAAGTATAGCAAATTTTAGCAACAATGTCAAGTTATGTAAAGTACAAATAAAAAACATAGTAATTATACTTACTATGTTTTTTATTTATTACTCATGTCTCCTATCTATTGCATAACTACTTCCAATAATAGCTTTAGCAACATGTTTTACTTGTGCACCAACCTCACCAATTTCTAAAATATTAGAAAATCTATTTTTATCTGCAATTACGGCTCCAATAGATATTGCAGTTAAAGCAAATTGTTCTATAATTCCTTTTCTATTTGCAACTTCTATATAACCTTTTTCTAAATCTTCTGGCGTAAAAAATCTTGTTACCCCTTCATCAAAATTAGCAATTATTAATTGGCATATACTATCTACTTTTAATGTAGGAACAATTGCAATAAAATCATCTCCACCAATATGTCCAACAAAATAATTCTCAGAAAAATTTTGATGAAAACATTTTAAAATAGTATTGGCTGTATATTCAATTATTTGATCACCTTTTAAGAAACCATATACATCATTATATGCCTTAAAATTATCTAAATCTAAATACAAAACTGAAAATTCTTCTTTATTAGTAATTCTCTTTTTTAATTCTGCATGTATCTGAACATTTCCTGGCAATCCTGTTAATGGACTTATTCTTCTATTCATTTTTAACAATCTATCTAAATTTTTTATCGTATAATATAAATATTCTGTATCAACTGGTTTCTTTATATAATATTCAACTGATTGTTCTAAAACTTCTAACTTATGATATTTGTCTGTATTTGAAGATACAACAATTATTGGCGTTATTTGGTTATCTTCATCTGTCCTTATTTGCTTACATAAACTAGCTATATCTCTATCTATTGAATCTTCATTTATAATTATTAAAAATGGTATATTTTTTAATGTTATATCTATTTGTTCTGTTCTTACCCCTATAAACTTAAATTCTTTGTCGTTTTTAAATAACTCTCTAAAAATCGGAATAGATGATTCATCATCATCTATTACATATATATCTTGTGCCATATCTTTTCCTCTTTCTTTGCTATTTATATTAATCTATTCGCCAACTTCTCTTCAATGTACTTGTCAAATTTTCATTTGATGCTTCTACACTTAATTTATTATCTGAATTACTTTTCATTTCAACTTCTGTTACATATTCATTAGAATTTACTGTTGCATTTACTTTTTCTTCATTATCTAATATTATTTTTACATTTTTCAATATTGTTTCATCTTTTACTGTAACTATATAATATATCTTATTATCTAATTTCTTAGTTGCTTGAATTGTAATTTGAGGTGCTGTTGCTCCTATTACAACTTGTGTTTTTTCTGTTTTTACATTTTTTTCATCTAAAACTACTATATTTAATGTATGTTTTCCTTTTGGAGCTGTTATTTTTCCAGTATATTCTGTTGAATCAACATTTATATTTTCTTCTTGTCCCTCATCCCAACTATATGTAATCAATTTTATTTTTTCTTCTGATTTTATTGTCATCTTTACTGCATTATCTATATTTTCTAATGAAATTTCTGCTAAATTTCCAACCGTATATTCACGCTCATATTCAACAATATGGTTATTTACATCAATAGCATTCACTACGATTTTATTTTTTCCACCTTCAAGATTTATTGTTGTTGTAATATCTTGTTGAGAATTAGCATTAATTACTTTTTCATCTTGATTATTTAAAATATATGATATTTGAGAAATCCCCTTAACATGATGTACTGAAATATCAACTGTACTTTCTTCTTCATTGAAACTAAAATTAACTACTGGTGTTGCATTTTCTTCGACATTTTTATTTATTTTGTCTTTTGCATATACGCTTCCTGCTATAATACATATTCCTAAAATTAGTATACTTATCGCAAAAAATACTACTATTTTATTTATTTCAATAACTGATTTTTCTTTATATACTTTTTGTCTTGTTTTTTGATTATAATTTCCATAATTTTTATTATTATTTTTGAATTGTTCATCACCTGTATCTAATATTTGATTCATTTTCTCACCTCATGTTTTTTTTATTCCTATGTTGAATTATAACATATTGATTTTTAGTTGTAAATAGTAAGAATTAATAAAATTTTTCCTAATTTATTTCATTTCCAAACATACCAAAAGACTAGATTTTACAAAATCTAGTCTTTTTATTTATTGTTTTAACATTGGATCAATTTCATTTTTTATGTTTTCTTTCATTATGTCACAGCTATGGTTAAATTTTACTTGATCTTCAGCATTTAGTTTTAATTCTAATATTTCTTTTACACCATTTTTATTTATTATTGCTGGAACCCCTATATACAAACCTTCTTGTCCATATTCTCCATTTTGATATGTTGAAACTGTTAATATCGCATTTTCGTCATTTAAAACTGCTTTTACTAATCTATTTAATGCCATACCAATTCCATAATATGTTGCTCTCTTTTTATCAATTATTTCATATGCTGCTTTCCATACTCCATCATGAATTTTCTTTAAATCTTCCATTGGATAATTATTGTCTTCCATAATATCGACCATTTTTTTACATCCAACATAGCAATGCTCCCATGGAACAAATGATGAATCACCATGTTCTCCTAATATATATGCATGTACATTTTTACTTGAAACATCTAAGTATTCTGCAATTAAATATCTTAAACGTGCTGTATCTAATACTGTTCCAGATCCTATTACCTTTGATGTTGGTAATCCTGACACTTTTGAAACAACATATGACATTAAATCTACTGGGTTACTTGCAATTATAAATACTCCATTAAATCCACTCGCCATTACTTGTTCTGTTATTTCTTTTACTATTTTTGTATTAGCTACTGCTAATTCTAATCTAGATTGTCCTGGTTTTTGTGGTAATCCAGCTGTTATAACAACTACATTAGCATCTTTACATTCAGAATAATCCCCTGCTTTTATTGTCATTTTTTGTGTGGCATATGGTAATCCATGTGATAAATCCATTTCCTCACCTTTTGCTTTATCTTTTAATACATCTATTAGTACAAGTTCATCTACTCCTCCTTGGTTTAGCATTGCATATGCCATACTCATTCCAACAAAACCTGTTCCTACTAATACTACTTTTTTATTTGTATCCATAAAAATCACATTCCTTTCCCATTTGTTTTTGAACATTATAATTATAGCACATATCACTAATTTTTAAACTATTTTTTTATTAAATTTTTTTAATTTTTCTTCAACTTCACTTGTAGTTCCTAACTTTAATATTTCTTCTGCTAATTTTTCAAAGCGACATAATTCTTTATATTCACTGTCTAATAATTTTTTTATAAAATTCATTTTTCATTTCTCCTTAATGTGTATTATAACATAAGTGAGAGAAAAGAAAAAGCTTTTAGGGCCTTTTTCACAGGATATTCACTAAAAAAGAAGCCTTTTGGGCTTCTAGTTATAAACTATTTAACATTTATGAAACCAAAATTGCCATCTTTTCTTGTATATAGAACAGATACACAATCTTCATCAATATTTTTAAACACAAAGAAGTCATGAATTAATAAATC
>ENA-ORLU01001993-ORLU01001993.1-human-gut-metagenome-genome-assembly--contig:-NODE-1993-length-13129-cov-4.840637_pt1 | contig 13129 bp, 11 predicted proteins | sample MGYA00243009_ERZ508833 | MGnify/ENA primary metagenome ERZ508833 (study PRJEB26277, sample SAMN04329763) | human gut metagenome | biome: human-associated habitat | host: Homo sapiens | place: USA...
CCCCGTCGCCACAACGTCCACCGGCATTGCCTCAAGGCCCGCGCAGGCGAACGCCTCGCCGAATATCTGCGGCGGTGCGATATCCGTCAGTATGCTGCGGTTGCCATAGTAATCTATGCGCACTATCTGAGCACCGCCGGAAAGCACGATGCCGAAATATCTTACCGGATCCCCCTCCGCAAGTATGGTCTCACCCCTCACACAGTGCTTTTCGACCGCACCGGGACGCTCCGTTATCAGGTCTATCTCCTCATCCTTCATCCCGTCAAACAGCGGGCATTTTCGCAATATATCCGAATATTTTTTCATTGTTTCTCCGTTTGTTGAAATTTCAACATACAAGATGCTGTTATTATACTATAATGGATACAGAAAGTCAAGGCAACAGTATCGAAAGGCAAAACTACACAAAGCTTTTGCGTATGATATGAGGAGGAATACACATGATAAGATAAATCAATCACATTGACCGTGACAAATGCAACGGCTGTGGAGCCTGTGCCAGGGCGTGTCACGAGGGTGCGATCGACATCATTGACGGAAAGGCGGTGCTGGTGCGGGAACATTTCTGCGACGGTCTGGGCGATTGTCTGCCGGCATGTCCCACCGATGCGATCACTTTTGAGGAGCGGGAAGCCCCTGCCTATGACGAAGCAGCTGTGCAGCGTGCCCAGAAGCTGGCACAGAAAAAGCCCTTTTCCGGTTGTCCGGGAATGCGTGCCAAACAGTTTCATCGAAGCACTGCTCCCGCAGCAGGAGCAGCCTGTCCCAGTCAGCTTTCCCAGTGGCCGGTGCAAATCAAGCTGGTGCCGATGACCGCCCCGTATTTTGACGGCGCGCGGCTCCTGATTGCCGCCGACTGCACCGCTTACGCCTACGCCGCTTTCCACGAGCGGTTCATCAAGGGACACATCACCCTGGTGGGCTGTCCCAAGCTGGACGGCGTGGACTATTCCGAAAAGCTGACGGAGATCATCCGGGAGAACGATATCAAGAGCGTCACCGTCGTCCGCATGGAGGTACCCTGCTGCGGCGGGCTGGAGCTGGCGGCGAAAAAGGCACTCCAGCAGAGCGGGAAGTTCATCCCGTGGCAGGTGGTCACCGTCACGGTGGACGGCCGGCTGGTGGAAGAATAACAAAATCATTAGAAAAAGAAAGGAAGAAGCACGATGAAGTATGTATGCAGTCTTTGCGGTTGGGAATACGACGAGAGCATAGGTTACCCGGAGGGCGGCATCGCCCCCGGTACGCCCTGGAGCGAGGTGCCGGAGGATTTTGAGTGCCCCCTGTGCGGCGTGGGTAAGGATTCCTTCGAAGAGGCGTGAGCTTTCTGCAAGAGAGGCAAAGACTATGAGTTATGAAAACTGGAAGGACAAAATCGGCACATTCGAAGTGATGGACGTGCGGGGCAAAAAGATGGACTTCTTCCCCGCATTGAAGGCAAAGGCTGCCGCGCTGAAAAATGGCGAAGGACTGCATATCATCCAGACCTTCGAGCCCGTTCCCCTGTACCCGGTGCTGGCTCTTATGGGCTTTGAGCGTCACACGGAGAAGGTGAGCGGCAGTGAATATCACATCTGGTTTTATCGAGTGAGGAAAGGAGAATAACCGCATGTGATTGCCCATAGGTTTTGTTGTCTAGGGATCAGTTCTTTCTGCCTTGCTTTCTTGCTGACATATCCGTTAAACCTTGTGTCTCGGGTACCCTTTTTCTCCTAAACACATCGAATTCGACACGGTTGAAATTTGGACTGCACTGTACGTTCCTCACAAGCCGAGAAATGTGATGATACTCCTGCTATGAAGCGAGTTTGACATAGTAAACTTTTGAGGTCTTTCATTCCTATGGGATATATTCTGGTTCATAGCATTACTCTTTCACACCCTTGATCCGCTTCTGGATATCCTCCACAGATGGCAATTGGCGTTCCAGCTCTTCCGGCAGGCTGCTGGTGATCTGGTAGGCGCTGACGCCGATGGGCTTGCTCATGTCCTTGAGGGAGTATTCCGCCACAAGATCGTTCTTGCTCTTGCAAAGCAACAAGCCAATAGAAGGATTGTCCTGTTCTTTCTTCAGAATGCCATCCACCGCTGAGAGGTAAAAGTTCAGTTGTCCGGCGTACTCCGGTTTGAACTCACCGGTTTTCAGTTCAATCACCACATAGCAGCGGAGATTGAGGTTGTAAAACAGCAGGTCGATATAGAAATCATCACCGCCTACATTCAGGTGATATTGATTGCCGAGAAAGGCAAAGCCTGTCCCCAACTCCAGTAGAAGCTTCGTCACGTCTTTGACCAACGCCTGTTCAATGTCGCGCTCCACCATGTCCGCTTTGAATGGGATGAAGTCAAAGATGTACGGGTCTTTCATCGTCTGCGCTGCAAGCTCGCTCTGCGGGGAGGGCAATCGCTTTTCAAAGTTGGATACTTTTTCCGCCAGCACCTGCCGCTGATACAGGCCGCTTTCGATTTGATGAACCAGCACGTTGCGAGACCACCCGTTCTCGGCACTTCTCTCTGCATACCATAGGCGTTCCTCGAGACCGGAAAGCTTGTCCAGCAGCACAACATTGTGTCCCCACGGAATTTGTGCAACAGGCTGTTGCACAAATTCCGTGGGGACACAATACCGTTCTCCTGGATAAGCTTTCCTCACCAGAAGAACGCCTATGGTACGCTGAAAAAGTTATTGAAAACGGTTGGTCTCGGAATGTTTTGATTCATCAGATCGAGGGTGGATTATATCAACGTCAGGCTATTGCATCAAAAATCACAAATTTTGAAGCTCGTCTGCCCGCCTCGCAAAGTGAGCTTGCCTTGCAAACGATGAAAGACCCCTATCTCTTTGATTTTATCCCTTTGAAAGAAAATATGCTTGAGCGGGATATCGAGCAGGCTCTTGTCAAAGATGTCACCAAGCTTTTGCTGGAGCTGGGCACTGGCTTTGCTTTTCTGGGCAACCAGTATCATCTGAATGTCGGCGGTGATGATTTTTATATCGACCTGCTGTTTTATAATCTGAGCCTGCGCTGTTATGTTGTGATCGAATTGAAAACCGGTGAATTCAAACCAGAGTATGCCGGACAGCTCAATTTCTATCTTTCTGCGGTAGATGGATTACTGAAAAAAGAGCAGGATCACCCTTCCATCGGCCTTCTTCTCTGCAAAAGCAAGAACGATCTGGTTGCAGAGTACTCCCTTAAAGATATGAGCAAACCCATCGGAGTCAGCGCATACCGTATCACAAGCTGCCTGCCGGAAGAGTTTGAAAAGCAGCTGCCTTCTGTTGAGGATCTTCAAAAACGAATTTTGTAAGGCAGATTTTTCCCCGTTCCCGTGTTACAATGGGGATACTGTTTTTGCGGAAAGGAGGGCCAGCCATGCCCGCTGAACATCACACCACCCTGACCCCGGACACGCCGGTGCGCTACCTCAAGGGCGTGGGGCCCAAGACCGCCGAGCGGTTTGAGAAACTGGGCATCGTGACACTGGCCGATCTGCTCTGCCACTATCCCCGGCGTTACATCGATTTTTCCCGTCCCTACTCCATTGCCGAGGCCCCGCCAGACACCGAGTGCGTGGTGAAGGCCGAGGTGTTCGCCAAACCTGCCGGGCGCATCCTGCCGGGCGGGCGGCGGATGGAGCGCATCACCGCCGGGGACGATGTTTCCAGCCTGGAGATCACCTGGTTCAACAATCCCTATGCCATCCAGAAGCTGGAGCTGGGGCAGGTATACTATTTTGAGGGCATCGTGACCGGCGGGATGCTTCGCCGTCAGATGGTCAACCCGCAGGTGCGCACGGCGGCACAGATCACCGCCGCTCCCTTCGAGGCCGTTTACCCCCAGACCGAGGGGCTTTCCAGCACCGTGATCGCAAAATGCATCCGGCAGCTGCTCCCCCATGCGGAACTCCTGCCCGACCCGCTGCCAGAGGAGATGCTGAAAAAATACCGCCTGCTCTCCAAGGCCGATGCTGTGCGGGCCATCCACTGCCCTGCCACGGAAGAGGAGGCTTTTGCAGCCCGGCGGCGGCTCATCTACGAGGAGCTGCTGGTGCTCCAGTTGGGCATTGGACGAATGAAGAACCGGGGCAGCGCCTCCACCGGTGCACCCATGCAGCGGCTCGACCCGGCCCCCTTCTGGGCATCGCTCCCCTTCTCCCCCACCGGTGCCCAGCGCCGGGCCGTAGACGAAATTCTGACCGATCTGTCCGGCAGCACCTCCATGAACCGCCTTTTGCAGGGCGATGTGGGCAGCGGCAAGACGCTGGTTGCCGCCGCCGCCATCTGGGCCTGCATCCGCAGCGGATATCAGGCGGCCCTGCTGGCCCCCACCGAGATCCTTGCCGCCCAGCACGCAGAGAATCTGAACCGGATGCTGGCCCCCTTCGGGATGCGTGTGGCCCTGCTGACCGGCGGCATGAAGGCCGCCGCCCGCCGCACCACGCTGGCTGCCATCCGCAGTGACGAAGCCGACCTTGTGGTGGGCACCCACGCCATCCTGAGCGAGGGCGTGGAGTTTGCCCGGCTGGGTCTGGCTGTGGTGGACGAGCAGCATCGCTTCGGCGTGCGCCAGCGCGGAATGCTGGCCGAAAAGGCTGCGAACCCCCATCTGTTGGTGATGAGCGCCACGCCCATTCCACGCACATTGGGCCTGCTGATCTACGGCGATCTGGACATCTCTATCCTTGATGAGCTGCCCCCGGGCCGCAAGCCCGTCAAGACCCGGTGCATCACCGGAAAAAAGCGGCGGGATCTCTACGGCTTTCTTGACCGGGAGATCGGAGCCGGACGGCAGGTGTATATCGTCTGCCCTGCCATCGAGGACACGCCGGACGGCGGGCTGAACGCCGTAAAGAGTTACTACGAGGACATTGCCAAAGCCCTTCTCCCCAACCGCCGGGTCGGCCTGATGCACGGTAAGCTCAAGCCAAAGGAAAAAGCCGCTGTAATGGACGATTTCAAAGCCGGCCGGCTGGACGCACTGGTATCCACCACCGTCATCGAGGTGGGCGTGGATGTCCCCAACGCCACCGTCATGGTCATCGAAAATGCCGAGCGCTACGGCCTGAGTGCCCTGCACCAGCTGCGGGGCCGCGTGGGCCGGGGTGCCGCCGAGAGCTGGTGCTTCCTTGTCAGCGACAACACCGCCGAGAGCGTCCAGAAGCGGCTCAAGTTCCTTTGCTCCACCTCGGACGGCTTTGCCGTGGCGCAGTTCGACCTTGAGACCCGCGGCCCCGGCGACTTTTTCGGCAGCCGCCAGCACGGCCTGCCCACCCTGCAGATTGCCGACCTGATGAACGACACCCGCACCCTTCACGCCGCTCAGGCCGAGGCCGCCGCTCTGCTGGCCGCAGACCCCCTGCTGGAAGCGACGGAGCACAGCCTGCTCGCCGCGCAGGTCGAGCAGATGTTCACCAAGGCCGGAGCCATGAATTGAAACAATAAAAAGAACCGGTTTCCATGTATTTTAAACGAGAAAGGCTCCTGCGAAAGCAGGAGCCTTTCTCATGATTACGATTCTGTCATCGGTTCAGGCTTTGCGCCGCCTTGGCGATCACAGCCAGCAGATCGACCAGATGTTCCACGTCCATCTGGCCGCTGTTGTTGGCAAAGGCATAGAAGCAGCCCTGCACGCAGAACGAAAGCAGGATGCCCCGGTCGGGGTCCGCTGCAAAAGTGGGGTCTTTGGCAGCCAGACGGTCTCGCAGACCCTTTTCAATGCAGTTGGCAAAGATCCCCTGCCTTGCCCCGGAGAACAGGATGTTCACCGCCTCCTGGTTCTGAACAAAGGCATGGAACAGTTCACGGGTCAGCTGCTCTGTGTGTGCAGCGGTAAGCCCCACATTGGGCACACTGTCCAGAATGACATGGATGAGCTTGTTCTCCAACCGGCTGGACAGCTCATAGATATCCTCATAGTGGGCATAAAAGGTGGATTTGTTCACCTTGGCCAGTGTGCACAGGTCTTTGATCCTGATCTTCTCCAGCGGCTGGCGGGCACGCAGCTCCATGAATGCCTTTTCGATGGCGCGGTCAGTCTTTTCAATGCGGATGTCCAATATAATCCACCACTTTCATTGTTTCGTTGGATATCCAACGCTTTTCGTTTTTCGGGGATAGACAGTTTGTTCGAGTTTTCTTACAATATCAATAGAGAATCCCTTTCTCTCTCAGCGCGGCTTCGATCCTCTGGAACGTTTCTTCATCCGGGCAGCGGAGGGTGTGCAGGTGCACGCCGCCGGTCATCCGGCTGAGCAGGCACTCCGGGGTATTGGCTGCCTGGGTGATAAAGGTGTCCACATCGTATCGGCTGGCGAGGTTCAGGTTGCCCCGCAGCTCGCCGTAAAGCGGGTTTTCCACCGCCACATCGACCACCACGCCTCCCTGATCCACCACCGTGTAAAGCTCGGTACGCATCTCATCGGCGGTCCTGTGCACACAGGCCAGGATGCCGGTGTAGCCGCCGGGGGTCGGGTGGAACTGATACCCGCGCGGGGTGGCCTCGATTTCGGCCCCGCCTGCCCGCAGAAGGGCCACGTCCCCCACCACGATCTGGCGGCTGACCCCCAGCTTTGCGGCCAGTGCACTGGCACTGATGGGTGCGCTGGCCCCATGGAGCTGTTGCAAGATCTTTTCCCGGCGCTGTGCTGCGTTCATTGTTGTTCCCCCTGTCAGCATTTTTCCCTATTATAATAGTGCATGACAGGTGTCCTGTCAATCCAGACGCAGGACCGTGGCGTAATTGGAGGGCAGCTGGACCTTCATCCGGCCAGATGCAAGGCTGACCATCACATTCTCAGCGCCCACGGTATCGGCCAGCAGGTCCGTTGCAGCGTTGGCCTCCACCGGCAGCTGGAACTCCATCTCCGCCGGGCCGTCGCCGTTGTTGAATACGGCCACGAGGGCTTTTCCATCCAGCACCCGGGCAAAGGCATAGCACTGGGTGGTCAGCTGGAGCTCCTTCACCTCGCCCCAGCTCAGGGCCGGGTATTCGGCCTTCAGCCTGCCCAATGCGGCGTACACACTGGTGACGGGGTTGGTGGTCAGGTCATCCCGGAACTTGTCCAGCTCCAGGCAGGGGCGCAGGGGCCAGTCACTGCCCCACTCCTTTTTGCCCTCGATGCCAAATTCGGAGCCGTAGTAGATGGACGGAATGCCCCAAAGCGTGTATACTAGAATTGCAATGTGCCGGATGTGTGCCTTGTTCCGCAGCTTATTGGGAAGGCGCTCCACATCGTGGTTGTCCGAGAAGGTATAAAGCCGGGTGTCGTGGCAGAGCCCCTGCAGACGGCGCATGGTGTGTGCGATCTCAAAATAGTTGTGGTCGTTGTGGCCGCTCCACAGGCCCTTGTGCAGCTCATAGTTGGTAACGGAATGGAGCATTTCAGGATTGGCCCAGCGGCTGTAATCGCCGTGGATGACCTCGCCCATCAGCCAGAACTCAGGCTTGACCTCGTTGGCAAGGCGGCGCAGGCCCTTCATAAAGTCGAAGTCCAGCACATCCGCTGCATCCAGCCGGATGCCGTCAATGTCGAATGCATCGACCCAGAAGCGGATGGTATCATAATGGTAGTTCTGCACCTCGGGGTTGCGCTGGTTCAGCTTGACCAGCAGGTTGAAGCCGCCCCAGTTGCCGTAAGAAAAACCGTCGTTGTACTCGTTGTTGCCCCAGAAGTTCACATCGCAGAACCAGTCCTTATAGCGGGAATTCTCGCGGTTGGCCTGCAGGTCTTTGAAGGCAAAGAAATCCCGGCCCACATGGTTGAACACACCGTCCACAATGACCTTCTGGCCCCGGGCGTGGCAGTTGGCCACGAACTCCCTGAACTCCTCGTTGGTGCCCAGGCGGCGGTCCACCCGGCGATAATCGATGGTATCATAGCCGTGGGAGCCGCTCTCGAACAGCGGGCCGATATAAATGGCCGTGCAGCCCAGGTCTTTGGAGGCGTGCTCGGCCCAGGCGTTCAGCTTTGCGAACGCGCCCGGTGTGGGCTGGCCGTCGTTTTCGTGCGCACAGCCGCACAGGCCCAGCGGATAAATGTGATAAAAAACTGCGGTATCATACCATGCCATAGTTACTCTCTCCCATATCATTTCTTCTGCCGCCCAGCAGCGGCAGGCTCAGTATACCACAAACTCCGCCAATTGTGTGGATGTTTGATAAATTTTCTGCATAGTCTCTGTTAAAATCAGCAAGTGTGACGATTTTGATCAAAAATTATTGGTAAATATGACCGGGTGTATCCCGTTGAGAAAAGGAGAAATCTGCATGAATTTTCCCACCATCGACCGCTCGTTCTTTGCGGGCGAATGCTTTGATGCCTACCGTGTGCTGGGCGCGCACCCCTGCCGGGATGACTTTGGGCAGGAGGGCTGGCGGTTTGCCGTGTGGGCCCCGGGGGCTGTGGCTGTGGAGATCTGCGGCGGCTTTGACGGCTGGGGGCCGGGCGTTCCCATGCAGAAGGCCGACACCGGCGTGTGGAGCGGCTTTGTGCCCGGCCTTGCCGAGGGAGAGCTGTACAAATACCGCATCCACGGCAAGGATGGCAGCACCGTGATGCGGGCTGACCCCTACGCCTTTTCCACCGAGCTGCGGCCCGGCACGGCCAGCAGACTGGCCCGGATGGACTTTGCCTTTGACGATTCCAGCTGGATGGAGCGGCGGGACAAGTGCCGCAACCTGCCCCTGAACATCTACGAGCTCCATGCAGGCAGCTGGAAGCACAAGCCCAACGCCACCCGTGAGGACGGCTCGGACGGCTGGTACAATTACCGGGAGCTGGCCCGGGAGCTGATTCCCTGGCTGCTGGATCACCGCTTCACCCATGTGGAGCTGCTGCCGCTGGCAGAGCATCCCTTTGACGGCAGCTGGGGCTACCAGACCACCGGTTACTTCTCTGTCACCAGCCGCTACGGCGACCCCGCCGACTTTGCGGCCTTTGTCAACGCCTGCCACCGGATGGGCATTGGTGTCATCATGGACTTTGTGCCCGTCCACTTTGCCGCCAACGCCGACGCGCTGGCCAACTTTGACGGCACCCACCTCTACGAGTACGACAGCGATGTGGGCCACAGCGAGTGGGGCACCTGCAACTTCAACTACTACCGCCGGGAGGTGTGCAGCTTCCTGAACAGCGCCGCCGCCCTCTGGATGGAGGTCTACCATTGCGACGGCATCCGGATGGACGCCATCTCCCGCGCCCTCTACTGGCAGGGCGACCCCGCCCGGGGCGTCAACGAGGGCGCAGTCACCTTCCTGCGGAACCTCAACCACGGCCTGAACGAGCGCTGGCCCACCGGCATCTACATGGCGGAGGACTCCACCAACTTCCTCAAGGTGACGGCCCCCACCCGCTACGACGGCATCGGCTTCGACTACAAGTGGGACATGGGCTGGATGCACGACACGCTGGACTACTTTGCCACCCCCTTCGGCGAGCGGCCCAATGCATACGGAAAGATCATCTTCAGTATGCACTATTTCTACAATGAGCTGTACCTGCTGGCCCTGAGCCACGACGAAGTCGTCCACGGCAAAAAGACCATCATCGACAAGCTCTGGGGCACCTACGAGGAAAAATGCGCCCAGCTGCGCACCCTCTATTTTTATATGTATGCGCACCCGGGCAAAAAGCTGAACTTTATGGGCAACGAGCTGGGGCATTTCCGGGAGTGGGACGAAAAGCGGGAGCTGGACTGGGACCTGCTCAAGTACCCCTTCCACGACGCATTCCAGAAATATTTCGGTGCTCTGAGCCGCCTTTACGCCACCCAGCCCGCCCTCTATGCGGGCGAGTATGACCCCCGCTGCTTCGAGTGGGTGGCCAGCGAGAGCCGGGACGAGGGCGTGTACGCATGGCTGCGCAAGGGTGCGGGACAGACCATCCTCTGCGTCATGAACACCCAGAACACTGCCCACAAAAAGTTCCCGCTCTACCTGAGCTTCCCCGCCGGGGCCGAAGAGCTGCTGAACACTGAGGCCCCCTGCTGGGGCGGCGCGGACAAGTCGAAGCCCAAAGCTCTCCATACCTCGGACGGCGGCGTCTATGGCCGGGACTACACCCTCACCGTGGACCTGCCCGCCATGGGCAGCCGGATGTTCCGGCTCACCCCCGAAGCGCCCCGCCCCGAGGCTGCACAGGCCAGCGCCCGCCGGGCCGCTGCCGCACGCCGCAAGGCAGCCCGCACCCAGAACGCCAAGGCGGATGCCGCTGCATACAACTCCAAAAAGTAATATTTGTTTTGGAATATCCCGTCTGCTGAAAACGCAGCGGGATATTCTGCGTTCTGGCGCGGTCTGCGGCTGGACAAGACTTGACGGAGCCGTTATACTGTTAGATGGAAAGTTGTGTTTTGCATTTTCCGGAAGTTAAATGAAAGGAATCATCCTTCTATGCCATCTGCTGCTGTTCACCGGCTCTCGCCTCTGCAATGGGCGGGGGTCGGTCTGGGCGGCTGTGCGGTGCTGCTGGCTCTTCTGGGGCTGCTTGCACCGGCCAGCGCCTTCTTTTTCCCGCTGCTCAGTCTCTGGGCCAGCGTGGGGCTCTTTGTTCTGGCCCTCTGCGTTCTCCGTGTGGCAGGCGTAGAGCTGAACTTCTTCCACAAAGCCGTCGTCTTCGGCATCTGGGCTGTGGCTGTCGTCTATTTTTACTGGACATTATCGAGCCGGAGCTTTGTATACGTCTGGGATTACGCCAACTACCTGCTCAAGCAGTACGACGCCGAAGCCGCCTTTGCCCAGAGTGCAGGCGCGGGCCTCGCATACATCTTTGGCTCCATGGCCGACGACTACACAAACTTTATCACCCTCTTTACCGAGTTTCCCTTCTGTCTCACCGACCACACCGGCGACGCCTATTCCTTCAGTCAGGTGTTCTGCATCCTGCCGACCCTGCTGGTGCTGCTGGCGGGCCTCGTCGTCAAGGTCGGGCAGATCCTGAATGTGAAGAACCGGATGTACTATTTCCTCTTCGGGATGACGCTCACGGCGGCTTATCCCTTCCTGCGGATGAGCGCGGTGCTGGCCCAGCCGGACTGGTTCGGACTCATCTTCGCGTTTGCGATTCTTCTACTGACGCTGGATCTCCGATTCGACAAACTGGAGCCGGTGCGGTTCGGCCTCATCTTTCTGGCCACTGCCGCCATCATCCTCGCCCGCCGGTGGTTCCTCTACTTTGTGGTGGGCTACTACTTCGCCTACGCGCTGCTGCTCATCGCGGGCTGTGTGCGGTTGGCGAAGGGCGGCGAAAAAAGCGCCGCCCTTGTTCGAATCAAAAACCTCGTCCTCTTCGGCCTTGCGTCCGTCGTGGCGATGGTCATCCTGCTCTGGCCGATGGTGTCCCACATCCTCGCCTACAACTACGCAGGCCGCTACTCCTATTATAACGGCGGCGGTCTGGCCCTCGAGGCGTTCTATCACATCGGCCGGATGGGCCTGTTCAACATTCTCCTCATGGTGCTGGGTCTCGCCTTTGCGGCGAAGCACAGAGCGCCCTCCCTGCCCTGTCTCGCCGGGTGTGAGCTGGTGGTGAGCATCCTGCTCTTCACCCGAGTGCAGAACACCGGCTCGCATCAGTTTCTGCTCTTCCTGCCGGGATACTTCATTCTCTTTCTGCTGGGTGCCGCCGCGCTGGCCGAGGGCATCACGCGCCGCCGGAACCTCAAGCTGGGCTGCTGGGCCTTCGTGCTGATGCTGTCCATGTCAGTGCGGTGTTCGCCGCTGACTACGCTGGCCATGCCGGGTTTCGTCATCGAGCATTTCCCGATTCAAATTCCGGCCACCCAGTATTTCATCTCGCTGGACAAGCTCATCTACGATAGGAAGGACATTGGCCAGATACAGGCCATCGCCGACTGGATCGACACCCACTGCGATGAGGGGGAGCTGTGCTACATGATCCCCCACGATATGCTCTACAACCCCGACCACTTCAAGAACTGCCGCCTGCCGGACGCCCCCATCAACGACAAGCTGGCCTTCGGCTTCTCGGTCCCCGGCACCCACAATTTTCCCATGCAGTTCTTCGAGGCCAAATACGTTATCACCTGCGAGCCCTTCCCCCAGACTTACGTCGGCAGCGGCGAGATGTCCATCAAGCTCAACGACCGTTTTCTGGCGGTGCGGGACCAGTATTTCACCTTTGAAAAAAGCTTTGACATGGGCAACGGCACCACCTTTACCATCTGGAAGCGCACCGTGGCCCCTACCCGGGAGGAAGTGGAGTATTATCTGAGCGCTTTCGCTGAGGAAGACGCCCAGTACCCTGAAATGTTCTCCCAGGTGGCCGAAGCCTGGCTCACCGCTCACGGGCTGTGAGCTTGCCCTTTCTGCCGAAAACGTGTATAATTCGATTGATTGCTATAAAACCTGCAGCGCCGCCCGCCGGCCTGCTTACGTCATAAGGAGTACGCCACTATGGATAAGAAGAACACGCCTGAAGTGAAGCTGGGCCAGTACAAGGGCCTAGCTGTCACCCGTCACGTCCGCCCCGTTACCGACAAGACTGTGGACATCGAGCTTGTCCACCAGGCCCGGATGCACGCCGTCTACCACCCCACCACCGAACCTGCCAAGCGCGGCTTCCGCGCCCTGCTGGACTTTGCCGGCTACATGGATGGCAAGGAGATCCCCGACAGCCGGATGGAGAAGGTCATGGTCGTGCTGGGCGACGGCAAGCTGATGCCCGCCGCCGAGCAGGCCATCTACGGCCACCGTGCCGGCGAGGTGTTCCGCTTCGACTTTACTTACCCGCAGGACTTCCGTCTGCCGGAGCTGTCCGGCAAGACCGCACAGTTCGAGATCGAGCTCCGCTCTCTGGCCGAGAAAGTCACGCCCGCACCGGATGAGGCTTTCGCCAAGAGTCTGGGCTTTGACTCCCTCGATGCGCTGAAGGCTGACCTTCGCGCCAAAAAGCAGAAGATCCACGAGGAAGGGGCTGACCGCGCCGCCGGAAAGCAGCTGCTGGACATGGCCGGTGCCAACATGACCGTGGACCTGCCCGCCGAAATTCTCGACCGCACCGCCCAGAACGAAATGAAGCTGCTGAAAGAGCGCCTCTCCCGCAGCGGCATCACCCTCGAGCAGCACTGCAAGAACAGCCACACCACCCCGGAAGCCCTCGAGAA
>ENA-ORLU01001996-ORLU01001996.1-human-gut-metagenome-genome-assembly--contig:-NODE-1996-length-13116-cov-2.849528_pt1 | contig 13116 bp, 12 predicted proteins | sample MGYA00243009_ERZ508833 | MGnify/ENA primary metagenome ERZ508833 (study PRJEB26277, sample SAMN04329763) | human gut metagenome | biome: human-associated habitat | host: Homo sapiens | place: USA...
GGGAAAATCCACCATGCTCAACGCTGTGGCAGGCACGTTCACCGTGGACAGCGGCTCCATCCTGCTGGACGGTGAGGACATCACCCGCAAGCCGGAGCACCGCCGCGCCGCCGATCTGGGCCGGGTATTCCAAGACCCCATGATGGGCACCGCCGGTGATATGTGGATCGAGGAAAATCTGGCGCTGGCCGCCCGCCGCGGCAGCCGCCGCACCTTCAAATGGGGCATCTCTCACGCCGAGCGGGAGCAATACCGCGCCCTGCTGGCCCCGCTGGGTCTGGGGCTGGAGGATCGACTGACCACCAAGGTAGGGCTGCTCTCCGGCGGTCAGCGGCAGGCGCTGACGCTGCTGATGGCCTCCCTGAAGAAGCCCAAGCTCCTGTTGCTGGACGAGCACACCGCCGCCCTCGACCCCAAGACCGCCGCCAAGGTGCTGGAGCTCTCCGACCGCATCGTGGCCGAAAACGGCCTGACCACCATGATGGTGACCCACAATATGAAGGACGCCATTGCCCACGGCAACCGCCTCATTATGATGGACGCCGGCCGCGTGGTGCTGGACATTGCCGGCCGGGAAAAGCAGAGGCTCACCGTACCCGATCTGCTGGCGCTCTTTTCCGAGGCCGGCGGCACCGACGCAGCAGACGATAAGCTGCTGCTGGCATAAGCTTTCCGACAAGCGTTGCAAAACAGCATGCCCCCGGCTCTGCCGGGGGCTTTGTGCTGTCATACCGCAGCCGGAGCGCGCATACGCTGTAGCAAACTCAGTAAAGGACGGGATGGCCATGGGCAAGGGAAAGGTGCGGGTATTTCTGCTGCGGCGGCGGGCGGTGGCGGCACTGGGGGCGCTGGTGCTGGCAGGGGCCATATTTTATGTGGTCAGCTGCCCTCCCAGCATCACGGCTTCCTCCGCTCAGCGGCAGCTGCCCATCTACTGCGTGGAGCGGGAGCAGAAAATGTGCTCCGTCAGCTTCGACGCCGCCTGGGGCAACGAGGACACCAAGATCCTTATCGACATTCTGGCCCGGTACAACGTGAAGGCCACGTTTTTCTGCGTGGGCGACTGGGCGGAGAAATACCCGGAGTCGGTAAAGGCCCTTCACGATGCGGGCCACGAGGTCATGAGCCACTCCAACCACCACGACCACTATAACAGCCTGACGGCGGAGGAGATCGTGGCGGATGTTACCGCCAGCAACCAGCGCATCGCTGCCTCCACCGGAGTGACGCCCACGCTGATCCGCTGCCCCTACGGCGAGTACGACGACCATGTGATCTCCGCCATCCGCTCCATGGGCATGGAGCCTATCCAATGGAACGTGGACAGTCTGGACTGGAAGGACTATGACGCCGGGACCATCTGCAAACGGGTCCGCGATAAGCTGTGCCCCGGGTCCATCGTGCTGTTCCACAACGCCGCCCTCCACACGCCGGAGGCCCTGCCGTCGGTGCTGGAGCACATGATCCGGGAGGGCTACACCGTGGTGCCCATCGGGCAGCTGATCTATACGGAAAACTATACCATCGACCACACGGGCCGCCAGTTCCCGGCGGAGGGGAAGTGAGCGCACTGGCGGGGGAATACAGGAGGGAAAGAACTTTTTTTGACAGACTGTGACGTCACGAACCGCAATGGGTTCGTGACGTTTTTTGCGGCGGGAACGCCCGCCCGGACAAAAAATCGCCCCGCAGCAGCGCTGCGGGGCGAGAGGATACGGGGATTCAGTTGACGATGACGAAGCAGCTGACGCTCTGGTCGCCCACGGTAGCCTTCAGAACGGTTTTGCCCTTGGCCACGCCGGTGACCAGACCGTCGGCGGTGACGGTGGCGATCTTGGGGTCCTCGATGGTCCAGGTGATGGTCTGCTCGGTGCCGTCTACGCGCATCTGGACGGCGGCGCCCACGCTGGTGGAGAACTCAGAGATGGTCTCTCCCTTGGCCTGATAAATGGAGCGCAGGCCCAGCTCCTCCTTGGGCGGCTCCGGCGGCAGGGGGGTGGCTACCTGGACGGTGCAGGCGGCAGACTGGGAGCCGTCGGCGGTGGTGACGGTGATGGTGGCCGTGCCGGGAACGCCGGCGGTGACGGTGCCGCTGTCGTCCACCGTGGCCACGTTGGGATCGCTGCTGGTCCAGAGGACATTCTCCGCGCCGGTGACAGTGAGGGTGGCCGTCTCCCCCTGGTTCATGTTCAGGGTGGGCTGGTCCAGGGTCAGGGGCTCGGTGGGTGTGGGCGTGGGCTCCTCCACCGGGGGCTTGTCTGCGGGCTTATTGGCGCTGCCCTTGCCGCCGAACAGCAGCACGCCCACCAGCACCGCCGCCAATACCACCACCAGCACCATGGCGGGGCCCAGGATGCTGGGAGCCCGGCGGTGCTTGGTGACCTTGCGGTGGGGGGCGGCGGACCGGCCCTTCAGGGCCTCGTCCTCCTGGCAGAAGGGGCAGGTTTTATAGCTGTCGGAGTACATCTCTCCGCACTTGGGGCACTTGATGAGCTTCATACAATATATCCTCCGTTGGAAAACGCCGAAGGGCGGCGAAAGTTGTTCTCTATTATCATACTCATTTTCAAAGGTGCCGTCAACTGAAATCCTTGGAAATTCACGCTTTTTCTACATGTTCCCTTGCAATCCGACGGGAAGTTCCCTATAATACAAACAGAAATCATTCCGGAATCGTCTTATGCGGGAGGCAGCGATATGAACACCATCTTCATCGGCATCGCCGGAGGTACCGGCAGCGGCAAGACCACCCTCACCGAGCATCTGGTGTCCCGGTTCGGCGACGACATCGCCGTGGTGCACCACGACAACTACTACAAGCGGCAGGACTGCTCCTTTGAGGAGCGCTGCAAGCAGAATTACGACCATCCCGACGCCTTCGACACGGATCTGATGATCCGGGACCTGAAAAAGCTGAAGGCGGGAGAGACGATCTACTGCCCTGTGTATGATTAAGCCATCCACAACCGCACCGACGAGACGGTGGAGATCAAGCCCGCCAAGGTGGTCATCGTGGAGGGCATCCTGATCTTCCAGAGCAAGGAGCTGCGGGACCTGCTGGACATCAAGATCTTCGTGGAGACCGACGCCGATGTGCGCATTCTGCGCCGGGCCCTGCGGGACGTGGAGGAGCGGGGCCGCTCCATGCAGTCGGTGGTGACCCAGTATCTGACCACGGTGAAGCCCATGCACGAGCAGTTCGTGGAGCCCACCCGCAAGTATGCGGATATCGTGGTGCTGGAGGGCGGCCACAACCTGGTGGCCCTGGACCTGATCATGCAGCGCATCGCCAACCATATCGCGGAGAAGTGATGTGAAAAAATATGCCTTTTGGCTCCGTATGGCCGGGGCGCTTCTGTGCATACTGCTGGAGCTGTATTTCCTGGCCCCGGCAGCTATGGGCATCTGGCATGTGGGCATGCTGTACCCCATGGTGCCCCTGACCCTGCTGTCCGTATGGCTGTCGTGCCCCCGGTTCTTTGACCGGCTTCCCCGGTGGCTGTGCCGCGCCGGGGCGGCCGTGGTGGGCGCGGGAGCGGCGGTGGTCCTGGCGGTGATGGTGCTGATGGGCATCCAGGCCGGGCACCGGCCCATGGAGGGGGACTGCACCGTCATCGTCCTGGGGTGCCAGGTGTCCCGGGACGGGAGCCCCACGGTGATGCTGGACGACCGCATCGACGCGGCGTACCGCTATCTGTCGGAGCACCCGGAGAGCCGGTGCGTAGCCTCCGGCGGACAGAACGACAACGAACCCATTTCCGAGGCGGCCTGCATCCGCAACACTCTGGTGGCCCGGGGCATTCACCCGGACCGCATTTACCTGGAGGACCGGTCCCGGTCCACGGAGGAGAACCTGACGTTTTCGGCGGAGCTCATCCGGAAGGAGGGCCTGCCCACCCGGGTAGCCATCGCATCGGACAACTTTCACCAGCTGCGGGCTGCCGTGTGGGCCAGGCGGGGCGGATTGGATCCCTGGTCCATCGGCTGCGTCACTTGGTGGCCCCTGTCCCCCGGCTACTGGGCCCGGGAGGCTGCGGCCATAACCGTGCTGGGCATCCGCACTGCGGTGGGATAAAGACGGCCGCGGCGCTTTTGGCGGGGCGATCTGAAAACTGGCAATCTGCAAAAAGGGAGACGGGCCGCAGCCCGTCTCCCTTTTTGCCGTTTGTTATCCAATGTACGAGTTTTCCACCTTCACCACGGCGAAGTAGCGCCCGTCATCCATGGACCGGACCAGGGTGCGTATTTTGTCCGCCGCCTGGGCGGCAGTGAGCTTTTCGTCAAAGGGCACCACCGCGTCGAACACCAGATTGGTGTGGGTAGGGCCGGCCACCACCCGGAAATCGTGGATGGTGATGGCGGGGTCCACCTGCTTCACCAGCTCCGCCACGCGGCTGCGGAGGGGACCGGTAAGGCCGTCGTCGGTGACCACCGGGTCCATGTGGATCACGGCCTGGCAGTTCAGCTGCCGGGACAGGTCCATTTCGATGTTGTCCACGATGTCGTGAAGCTCCAGCAGATCGCCGTGGGCCGGGACCTCCGCGTGAAGAGACACCATTACCCGGCCGGGGCCGTAATCGTGGACCACCAGGTCATGGAGACCCAGAATGGCCGGATGGGACAGGACGATGGATTCTATGCGGTCCACAAACTCCTTTTCCGGCGGCTGGCCCAGCAGGGGACTGATGGTCTCCCGGGCGGATTTGACGCCGGAGAACAGGATGAAGCCCGCCACCACCAGGCCCACCCAGCCGTCGATGTCCAGACTGGTCCACCGGGCGATGCACATGGCCAGCAGTACCGCAGCGGTGGCTGCCGTGTCCGACAGACTGTCGGCAGCGGTGGCCTCCATGGCGGCGGAGTGGATCCTCTTGCCAACGCGGCGGTTATACAGGCACATATACAGCTTTACGCAGATGGACGCCGCCAGGATCACCAGGGCGGCCACGCTGAAATCCACCGCCGACGGATGGAGGATCTTCTCCACCGACGTTTTGGCCAGCTCCACGCCCATCAGAAGAATGAGGCCCGCCACGATGAGACCGGAGACGTATTCCAGCCGCCCGTGGCCGAAGGGATGATGGGGATCCGGCTTTTTTCCGGCCAGGCGGAAGCCCAGCAGCGTCACCACCGAGGAACCGGCGTCGGACAGGTTGTTGAAGGCGTCGGCGGTGATGGCCACGGACCCGCTGACCGCGCCGGCAAACAGCTTCCCGGCAAACAGCAGCAGGTTCAGGCCGATGCCCACCAGGCCGCACAGCTGGCCGTAGGCCCGGCGGACCCGGGGGTCCGTGACGTTGTCCCGGTCCCGGATGAACCACCTGGAGAGAAGTCCGATCATATTACGCCCTCCCCGGAATGGTCAGGGACATCTGGCAGCAGAGCCGGTCCAGGTCCTCGTCGGTGGCGGCGGGGAGACGCAGCTTGCCGCCGCAGTCCCGGCAGCACAGATCCACGGAGTCCCGGTGGACCTGGATGCCATAGCGGGTGCTGCCGCAGCGGCAGCGGATGCCGCCCCGGGCCGCAATGTCCTTCAGCTCCGACAACACCTCATACATGATGATGTTGTCGGTGAAGGCCTCCGGGTCCTGGGCCTTCTCCTTGGCCGCCCGGACGGCCAGCTGCTCCATCTGGGCGGACACCTGCTCCTCCTGGCCGATATAGCAGCAGAGCTGCCTGGTTTTGGGGCAGGCCAGACCGATGCCCCGGCCATGGAGCACCGCCTCGGCGCTGCACTCGGCCTGGTGGGTCTCGCCGCACAGGCCGCAGGGCACCCACATGCGGAATTTGGAGCCGTCGGTCTCGATGAGCATGTCGGACTCGCCGCAGGGGCACTCAATGTGGGCGGCGGCCGCCGCCAGGGAAAAGGCGCTGCGCCGGGCCATAACGGCCTTGCCGCACTTGGGACAGATATAGCCGAAGCTCCTGGTTTCTTCCATGATGATCCCTCGCTTGATGATAGTCGGTTTGTGGAAAAAGGCTGTTGATGGGAGCCGGTTCGGGCGGGGCAGAGCCCACGCCCCTACGGACCCTCTCAGTCGGCTGCGCCGACAGCTCTCCCAAAGGGAGAGCCAAGTAGGGCCCGCTGCCCTCAGCGGGCCGCCGGGCCCGGCGCAATGACAGGCTTTTCCACAAGCTGTTTGTGATCGTCCCATCAGTGTACCACACCCCCGGTTTTCCGTCAATAAAAAGCCTTGACAGGAGAGGTTGAATCTGTTAAACTTACCGTAAGGTTTAACGTATTCAACCCGAAAGGAGGAGCGTGACATGAGCGTACCCCAGATATTCGAGAGCGAGTACCGGTTCTGCCTGATCCTGTGGGAGCACGAGCCGGTGAACAGCACCCAGCTGGTGCATCTGTGCCAGGAGCAGCTGGGCTGGTCCAAGGCCACCACCTATACCGTGATCCGGCGGCTGAGCCAGCGGGGCGTGGTGAAAAATGAAAACGCCGTGGTGACCAGTCTGGTCACGAAGGAGCAGGTGCAGCAGAGCCAGATCGACCAGCTGGTGGACAAGACCTTTGAGGGCTCCCTGCCCGCCTTTGTGGCGGCCTTTGCCCGGGGGCGGCGGCTTTCAGAAAAGGAGGTCCGGCAGCTGCAGCAGCTTATTGACGACAGCGGAAAGGAGAACTGACCATGGAACAGCTTTTTCTGACCATTCTGAACCGGGCGGTTACCGCCGGGTGGCTGGTGCTGCTGGTGATGGTGCTGCGGGTGGTGCTGAAAAAAGCGCCCCGGGCGGCGCACTATGGCCTGTGGGCCATTGTGGCGGTGCGGCTGCTGTGGCCGGGGGACCTGCTGCCCCGGGCCGGCGTCAGCCTGGTGCCCACCACGGAGCCTATCTCCGGAGACGTGCTGACGGCGGCGGGAACAGCGGTATCCGGCGGGCTTCCCGCCGTCGGCAGTCCCGCCGGTGCGGCGGCAGCGGAGACGGCGGCCCGGACGGGGCAGAGCCTGGGCCACATCGCCGCGGTGGTGTGGCTTGTGGGCATGGCGGCCATGGCGCTGTATCTGGCAGGCAGCTATGTGCGGCTGCGGGTGCGGCTGCGGACGGCGGTGCGGCTGGAGGACGGCGTGTGGGAAAGCGAACAGGCCCCGTCTCCCTTTGTGCTGGGGTTTATCCGGCCCCGCATCTACCTGCCCTTCGGCCTGGACCGGGGAAGCCGGGACTATGTGCTGGCCCATGAGCGGACCCACATCCGGCACCGGGACCACTGGGTGAAGCCCCTGGCGTTTCTGCTGCTGGCGGTGTACTGGTTCAACCCACTGCTGTGGGCGGCGTATATCCTGCTGTGCCGGGATATGGAATACGCCTGTGACGAGGCGGTGCTGCGGGACCTGGAGGAGCCGGACAAGCGGGCGTATTCCCAGGCGCTTCTGAATTGCGCCGGACCCCGGCGGGCGGTGACGGCGTGTCCGGTGGCCTTCGGCGAGATCTGCGTCAAGGGGCGCATCCGCCGGGCTCTGCGGTATAAAAAGCCTGCCGTGTGGGTGACGGCGGCTGCTGTGGTGGTGTGCGCTGCGGCGGCGGTCTGCCTGCTGACCAACCCCAGGGACCGGACCCCCTATGGGTGGGCCAGCCGGGTGACGGCTGGGGGGCTGAACGTGACGTATCTGTGTGAGGGGAACTCTGCCCGGACACCGGCCGGAATGTCGGGGCTGACCTCCCGGCTGGCGGAGCAGCTCAACGGACTGACGGAGGAGGACTTCCCTCTGCTGGAGAACTACGCATACAATATCTTTGACCAGGGGAGGGAGCCCTTCCGCCTGCAAATGGGGCGGAAGGCCGGAAAGCGGGAGCTTCTGTACGGCGGCGACAGCGGATATCCGCTGATGCTGCTGTACCGGGGGAAGCTCTACGGCGTGGACAGCGAGGAGCTGCTGCAGACCATCCTGGAGTATACCCGGGGCGTGCAGGTGGTTCCGGCAGGGACGGAGCTGGCCCTGCGGATGGGGCTGCCCGGAGTGTACCGGATGATGACAAAGGAGAGCGCCCACGGGCCGGATGTGATACAGGGAGATGACTTTTCCTGGACCCCGGCGGCGTGGCAGGGCGGCATGGCATATGTGGACCTGATGCGGACGGAGGGGGATGCTTCCGGCTCTGTGGGCCGCATCTGGTGCGCCAGGGCCCGGTGGGGCGGCCAGGAGCGCTGGCTGGTATACGCCCGGGACGGGCAGATCGCCCTGCGGCCCACGGAAAGCGGCTCCACGAGACTGAGCATCGTCGGGCGGGGACTGGCATTCCCGGAGGACGGGACGTATCTGACGGCGGAGTGCGTGTATCAGACGCCGGAGATGCCCAGCCCGTCTCCCCTGTCGGCGGAGCTGCTGCAATTCCGGGATGAAGCCGTGAAATACTGGGCCCGGTATCAGGAGAACGCCGACGGGCAGCTGACCACTGCACTGGACCCGGAGAAGTACAGTCAGTATCCCATCCAGGGCGGTCAGAGCGTCAGCCTGGAGGAATGGGACAGCCGGTTCCCGGAGGGGTTTAGCCCGGATATCAGCGGGTACCAGGAGCGGTGGCTGTTCCAGCTGGAGGACGGCTGTCAGCTGCTGCGGCTGGACCATCAGCTGTATTTGCTGCAATATCACCAGGCTGACGGGGAAGTTTTCGAGATGCTGCGGCTGCGGCCGGTGCCGCTGGAGCCGGAGCGGGTGCTGGAGCTGGATCGCCTGCTGCTCAGTGTCAGCGGAGACGACAGCGTGGCGGCCATCAGCTTTTCCGGGGCCGTGGAGGCCGCTATGCGGCAGCTGCCGGATTACCGGCGGCTGCTGGACGGCGGGGCGGACACCCTGCGGTACTGCTTCACCATGCTGGAGTGCCGGTATAACGGCGGGTATGGGATGCAGGCGGCCATGATGGCGGTGTGCCAGGATCTGCTGGCGGACATGGGTGAGGATGTGACTCCCTATGCCGGGATCCTCTCCGCTCAGGCGTGGTACGATCAGGTCAAGACCCAGGCCTTCGCCGTGTCGGAGGACCTGGTGCACCATCCGGGGTATGCTGTGCTGCTGGGGCTGGGGGTGTCCCGGCCTGACGGCACGGCGGCGATAACCTATGTGGACATGGACGGCGACGGACTGGCGGAGCGCCTTACGGCAGAGAACGGAGGACTCCGGGTGCTGCGGTATGACGGCACGGAGGTGTGGTCCTCCGGCCCGGTGGGGCAGAATGGGGATGAGGCCCTGTTCCTGCACCGGAACGGCGGGCAGTGGGAGCTTCTGCGCTATGGCCGGACGGCGGAGGAGCAGTTCTATGAGCTGCTGAGCCTGACCGGCGGCCGGGAGCGGCTGGTGCGGTCCCGGCATCTGGCCCACGGTGCGGCGGCAGAGAGCGTCCGGGTCTTTGCGGAGGATTTCCATACCCTGCTCTATGGCGTGGATGAGGCGGGGCTCTCCGACGGGTGCGAGATGCTGCTGCTGTCCGTCAGGAACGGCGAGACCCGGGTGGGGCCACTGTACAACTTCAGCGGCTATGAGATCGGAGAGGGAAACGGATGAACGGAAGCGGCTATACCATTGTACAGGCCGGGGCGGAGGTGCCGGCGGAGGAATTCGTCAGGCGGTATGTGGACCTGAAGGACCCCGCCGCCGGGTGCCGCCCCTGCCCGGACTATGGGCGGTACTGGACGTGCCCGCCCTATGACGTTCCGGCGGCGGAATACTGGGGGCGGTATGAAACGGTGCTGCTGCGGGGGATGCAGTTCCACTTTACCCGGGAGCTGCTGGAGCGGCGGTTCACGCCGGAGGAGCTGGCGGAATATACCCGGGAGCTGACCGCCGCCCACGCCCGGCGGATGGACGAGCATCTGCGGGCGCTGTATCCCGGAGCGGCAGTGCTGACCACCGGGGGGTGCATGCTGTGCGCGGCGTGTACCCGGCCCGCAGGGCGGCCCTGCCGCCATCCGGAGGCGGTGGGCTACAGTCTGGAATCTCTGGGCTGCGACGTGGGGGCCGCCGCCTGGGGAGAGCTGGGCTGGGAGCTGCTGTGGCCCCGGCGGGATAAGCTGCCGCGATACCTGACATTACTGTGCGCGGTGCTGCGGTGACATACAGAAATTTTGAAATTTTTTCAAAATTCAGGTTGATTTTTCAATATCGACCGTGTATAATGAATTTATATTCAGGGCCACCTCCGAGGCTCTGGAACCGAAGCCGGACCGCTCGGCGGTCTGCCTGACTTCGCTGATTTCCCCCTTCCCCCCTATAGCAAAAACGCCGGTATCGCTGCGATACCGGCGTTTTTGCCGCTTGATACGCGCACAGCCGCCGCAGCTTGCTCTGCGGCGGCTGTTTCCTGCGTTTTTTGGGTCAGGACAACTCCTCCTGGCCGGTGCAGAGCTGATAGTACCGGCCCTTTTGGGCCATGAGCTCCGCATGGTCGCCGCGCTCGATGATGCGGCCCTGCTCCAGCACCAGGATGGCCTGGGCGTTGCGGACGGTGGAGAGCCGGTGGGCGATGCCGAACACCGTGCGCCCGGCCATCAGGGAATCCATCCCCTGCTCGATGAGCTTCTCCGTGCGGGTGTCGATGGAGGAGGTGGCCTCATCCAGGATCAGCACCGGAGGATCGGACACGGCGGCCCGGGCAATGGCCAGCAGCTGGCGTTCCCCCTGGCTGAGGCTGCCGCCGTCGCCGGTGATGACGGTGTCGTACCCCTGGGGCAGGTGGCGGATAAAGGTGTCGGCGTTGGCCAGCCTGGCCGCGGCGCGGACCTCCTCATCGGTGGCGTCCAGCTTCCCGTAGCGGATGTTGTCGGCCACGGTTCCGGTGAACAGGTGGGTATCCTGCAAAACAATGCCCAGAGAGCGGCGCAGGGAGTCCTTCCGGATGTCCCGGACGTCGATGCCGTCATAGGTGACGGAGCCGGATTGAATGTCATAAAACCGGTTGATCAGGTTGGTAATGGTGGTCTTTCCAGCGCCGGTGGAGCCCACGAAGGCGATCTTCTGGCCGGGCTTGGCAAACAGGGACACGTCGTGGAGCACCGTCTTTTCCGGATCGTAGCCGAAGTCCACATGGTCAAAGCGCACGTCGCCCCGCAGCTCCGTCAGGGAGCCGTCGGGCTTCTTCCAGGCCCAGTGGCCGGTGCGGCGGTCCGTCTCCGTCAGGGAATCGCCGTCCTTCAGCACCCGCACCAGGGTGGTGCGGCCCTCATCCGTCTCGGGGTCGGCGTTCATCACGGCAAAAATGCGCTCCGCGCCGGCTACGGCGGCCAGCAGGGTGTTCACCTGCTGGCTGAGCTGGCCCACCGGCTGGGACACCTGCATGACAAACAGCAGGTACGCGCCCAGGGAGCCGATATCGAACACACCGGAGATGGACAGCAGGCCGCCCACGCAGCAGGTGACGGCGTAGTTGATGCGGGAGAGGTTGCCCATGGCGGGCATCATGGACCCGGCATAGGTCTGGGCCATGGCGGCGGCGTCGCGATAGGCGCTGTTGCGGGCGGCGAACTCGTCCATGGTCTTCTGCTCTTGGTGAAAGACCTTGATGACCTTCTGGCCCTCGATCATCTCCTCAATGTAGCCATTGAGGCTGCCCAGGGCCGCCTGCTGCTGCTGGAAGCTGACGCGGCTGCGGCCGCCCACGCTTTTGACCACCAGGAGCATCAGACCCAGGAACACGAAGGTGATGAGGGTCAGGGCCCAGTTCAGGTAAATCAGCATGAACACGGTGCACACAAAGGTGATGAGGTTGGACACCACGCTGGCGAAGCTGTTGCCGATCATATCGGACACGGTGTCCATGTCGTTGGTGAAGCGGCTCATCAGGTCGCCGGACTGGTGGGTGTCGAAATACCGCAGGGGCAGGGTCTGGAGCCTGTTGAACAGATCCTGCCGCAGGGTGGCCACGGTCCGCTGGGAGATGCGGACCATCAGGCGGGAATAGGCATAGGAGCACCCGGCGGAGGCCAGGAACACGCCGCCCATGGCCACCAGCATCCAGAACAGGCCCTTGAAGTCCCCGGCCACAATGTGGTTCAGGGCGGGCTTGAGGAAATAGCTGCCGGCCACGGAGCCCACGGAGCTGAGGATCAGGCACACGGCCACCACGATCAGCGCGCCCTTGTAGCGGCCGATGTAGCCCAGGAGCTTGCCCACGGTGCCCCGGAGATCCTGGGGCCGCTGATAGCCGTGTCCCCGGCCGTGGGGGCCGCCGGGACGGACCTGCTTCTTGCTGTCAGCCATCGATGGTCGCTCCTTCCTGCTGAGATTTATAGACCTCCTGATAGATCCGATTGGTGGCCATCAGCCGGTCATGGGTGCCTGCGCCGGAAATTTTGCCGTCGTCCAGCACCACGATCAGATCCGCATCCATAACGGAGGAGATGCGCTGGGCGATGATGAGCTTGGTGGACCCGGGCAGGGCCTGGCGCAGGGCTGCGCGGATCCTGGCGTCGGTGGCGGTGTCCACGGCAGAGGTGGAGTCGTCCAGGATCAGCACCCGGGGCCGCCGGAGAATGGCCCGGGCAATGCACAGGCGCTGCTTCTGGCCGCCGGACACGTTGGCGCCGCCCTGCTCAATGTGGGTATCGTAGCCGTCGGGCATGCGGGAGATAAACTCGTCGGCGCAGGCCATGCGGCAGGCCTCCTCCATCTCGGCGTCGGTGGCGTCCTCCCGGCCCCAGCGGAGATTTTCCCGGATGGTGCCGGAGAACAGGGTGTTCTTTTGCAGCACCACGCTGACGGACTCCCGCAAATGCTCCATGGTGTAGTCCGCCACCGGCCGTCCGCCTACGGAGACGGTGCCTTCTTGCGCCTCGTACAGCCGGGGGATCAGGCTCATGAGGCTGGTCTTTCCGCTGCCGGTGCCGCCGGCGATGCCAATCATAAGTGTACCGGATCTCATAGATGAACTTCCTTATTGCAGCTTTTTCAGCGTGTGCCTTTGTCGTAGGGGATGCCCTCCGCCTTGGGAGCGCGCGACTTCTTTGACTTGTTGGCCTGCACGACGAGCACGGCGATGTAGGGGATTATATTGTAGAAATACATCGGCATATTGAGATCCTTGAGGAAGTATACCTTCTCACCGCCGATGGTCAGGAATATCTGGTCGTAAATAACGCCGAGGCATTTGAGAAATCCGAACAGCAGCGCGCCGAAGGCG
>ENA-ORLU01001997-ORLU01001997.1-human-gut-metagenome-genome-assembly--contig:-NODE-1997-length-13115-cov-2.857417_pt1 | contig 13115 bp, 10 predicted proteins | sample MGYA00243009_ERZ508833 | MGnify/ENA primary metagenome ERZ508833 (study PRJEB26277, sample SAMN04329763) | human gut metagenome | biome: human-associated habitat | host: Homo sapiens | place: USA...
ATCTACAAGGTCACAAGCGATCTGAAGAGCTGCCTGAGCTGTTCTCTTACCATTTCTACACTGAAGCATGTAAAGCTTCTTGTTCTCAACTGTGAACTCCATATCCTGCATATCATGGTAGTGATTCTCAAGTGTCTCACATACCTGAATGAACTCTGCATATGCTTCTGGGAATTCCTGCTCCATCTGAGCGATTGGCATTGGTGTACGAACACCGGCAACTACGTCCTCGCCCTGTGCGTTGATAAGGAACTCACCCATAAGCTTCTTCTCACCTGTTGCAGGGTCACGAGTAAATGCAACACCTGTACCAGACTCATCGTTCAAGTTACCGAATACCATAGGCATTACGTTAACTGCTGTACCCCAAGAATAAGGGATATCGTTATCACGACGATATACATTTGCACGAGGGTTGTCCCATGAACGGAATACTGCCTCTACTGCTAATTTCATCTGCTCTACCGGATCAGATGGGAAATCTGTTCCTAACTGGTTCTTGTACTCAGCTTTGAACTGCTCAGCCAGCGTCTTAAGATCTGCTGCTGTCAACTCAACGTCGTACTGAACACCTTTCTCTTCTTTCATCTTTTCAATGATCTGGTCGTAATATTTTTTACCAACTTCCATTACGACATCAGAGAACATCTGGATGAAACGTCTGTATGAATCATATACAAAACGCTCGAATGTTGGATCTGGGTTACCAGCGATCATGGATGCTACTACATCATCATTCAAACCAAGGTTAAGGATTGTATCCATCATACCAGGCATAGAAGCACGAGCACCAGAACGAACCGATACTAACAATGGATTCTGAGCATCACCGAATTTCTTTCCGTTGATCTCTTCCATCTTCTTAACACCGTCCATGATCTGTGCCATGATCTCATCGTTGATCTTACGGCCATCCTCATAGTACTGTGTACATGCCTCAGTTGTAACAGTGAATCCCTGAGGGATTACGTCTGCACCAAGAATGCTTGTCATCTCAGCAAGGTTAGCACCCTTACCACCAAGCAAGTTACGCATAGTCATGTCGCCTTCGCTAAACATATAGACCCATTTGTTTGCCATTGTCAAGTTACCTCCTAATATAATATTTGTTGCGAATGGGCAGAATTTGCCCATAGTTCACTTTATCGCTACTGCTTAGTATAACATACTTGCTGTCATTATGAAAAGACCTTTTTTGATAAAATCCGTCTTTTTTTGTCTTTTTTCAGAAAATTTCTATGATCTGTTGTTGTTTCACGTTTGCTCCCGTCTAATTTACGTTTGCTCCCGTCTAATTTATGTCTGCTCCCGTCTAATTCACGTCAGCCTCCGATTATTGCTCATCATCGTCTTCGAGATCGTCATGCATATATTCACGGTTCGTAACACGTTTTTTGTCACGGTTTTCTTCGATCAATTTAGAAAGCTGTTCCTTGACCTGTACCGGATTTTTGACGTTGACCAAATTAAAATTACCCATAGTCTTATCCGCTGATGATATTGCAATCGTTCCCATGCCAAAAATTTTCTGCAGCAGCGGGCGAGATAACGATATATCCAAAATACGATATAAACGCACCTCGTCCTCCACTGTTTTCAATAATCCTGTTGTCACAAACAAACGATCTTCTGTAAATGCATACTTTGTGAATGTCCAAGGCAGACCTAATGCATTGCGCTTACGCGCACTCCATAAATAGTTCATTCCTGTTTCTTCCATAATTTTTTTACTCCTTCCTACTACTTAAAATAGTCATTCCCTTTTATGGTTTCCGGCTGTAAAACCACGCTGCGAATCGCGACGTCACCGGATACCTGCAACGTTAATTTGCATGTTTTATGCAGATCAACAGGAAGCTTCACTCCCTTGGTATACGCAGTATAAGGAACACATTTTCCATTTAAGTGTCTTGCCATTTCTGCTGCCTGCTCCGCTGAAGCACACTCTTCGCCAAGCTTTCCTGCAGTCTGCTCCGCTGAAGAACACTCTTCGCCAAGCTTTCCTGCAGTCTGCTCCGCTGTTCCGAGTTCTTCCCCGGTATTTCGCCGCGTTAAGTGCGTTCCACTTTGGAACACTGCTATTTCCTGTCCATCAACTAATGCACGAACCACCCAAGGTGCTTTACGTTCCGGCCATTCCTGCACCGTCACACAGATTTCATTATTTTTTCCCGTTGGCAGCTCTGTGTCAGCAAACGTCAATGTCATTTCGCGTTCTCGGCGATCCGGTGTGGCAAGGCTGACATCTCCTGCCGGAATCCATACATCTGTCCTTGACGCAATCGGATTTCCTTCAATCAGTTCCACATTTGACGATGTGTCGAAATACTCTGCATAAATCGGTTCTCCAACGTGGCGAACACCACGGGTGACTCCCCGCAAAGAAATCTCCTGCCGCAGCGGCAGATTTGCGCTGGATGCCCCGGCATAGATTTCGTACATTCCGTCTTCCAATACCATTTCACGGCTGATGACATCGAAATATTTCATGCGATCCTGTGGGATATGGAACGTTACTGTACGCTTTTCACCCGGTCTGATCTGCTTAACGCGCCTAAAATCAATAAGTTGTCTATGCGGACGTTTGACAGCCGACTGCACTTTGTGTCCGTAAATCTGTACAACTTCGTCCGTAGTATATCTACCATTATTACTAATTGTTACATTGACAAACAATTCTGCCATGTCACGACTGACAGTCATCTTTTCATAGCGGATCTCTCCGTATGTTAAACCATGTCCAAATGCGTAAACCGGCTTGCCGTTGTAGTACTGATAGGTACGTTCCCCTTGTATAATGTCATAATCATCCATATCCGGCAATTCCGCTTTTTCAGAATACCACGTCATTGGCAGACGTCCTGCCGGGCTTTCTTGACCAAACAATATATCTGCAAGTGCGTTGCCAATCTCCATGCTTCCGGTTGCACTGATCAGAATAGCCGGAACATTCTTCGCTGCCCAGTCCAAGGCAAATGGCACACTGCTTATCAGCACCAGCACAACATTTGGATTGACATCCGTGATCTCTTTGAGAAGGCGGCTCTGATATGGCGGTAAATTAAGATCTTTACGGTCAATCTCCTCTTTCCCGTTGATCATTGGATTTGCTCCCAGAACCAATACCACCTTGCCGGAACATGCCGCAAGCTTTTTGGCTTCCTGAAGCCCACTGCGTACCCGTTCGATCACGATCGGCAGTCCGGCGGTCGGCTCCACACTATGCTGATCCGTTGTACCGGCTACGCCGATGCGGTCATCTAGCACTTGATCCTCTCTCTTGGCTACGCTCAAACGCCCAAGTTCATCAAAGCAAAGTGCCGCTCCATTCCATGCACTAATGCTGACATCCGCACAAATACCATGCTGTTCTGTAATAGCAGCTTCTGCCGTCTGTACATTCGTAAGATGGAAAATTTCTTTAACAAACCACCCAAACGGCTCATCTTTGCTGGCTGTGACAAGTCCTTCCTGTCCTTTTGCAAAATCATCTTCCACAGTAAGCAACTTACCGTTCTCCACAAAACGGATCGTCACCTGCTCATCGTCCCAGCATTCCAATTCAAAGAGTGCCGCATGCTCGAAATCTGCACGACAAACTACACCGCCATTGTCTACGCCAAGATAGCTGCCATCTGCCATACCAATATGTGCCTGTAATGCCGCACGTTCAAATGCCACATTGCTCTGACTTCTTATTCCATCCAGCGGTGTGACGAAATACGGCGGTATTCCGGAATACCAGTCTTTGTACCATACGTCTGCCAATGGTCCGATTACTGCGATATCTTCTTCCGGGTCGAGTGGCAGCATTTGTTTATTTTGAAGAAGCACCATTCCCTCTGTCGCCATCTTTCGGCTAACTGCCTGATTTGCTTTGGTGCCAACATCTTTCATCCCTACGGATGCATAAGGATTCTCCCCTTTGGCATCAAAAAATCCCAAGCGGATTAGCGTTCCATAATGGCAGCGAAGTGCCGGCGTCAGATCATCTGGCGTGATCTTGCCATCTTCCAATGCCTCACGCACTGCGTTCCAAACCATTTCTTCGCTGTCTGTGAAACAATCAATACCGGCAGCTAAACCTCCTACGATCGTATCTGCATGTGTTGCATAGTAGTGATGAAAATCCACCGTCTGTGAAACATCTCCACCATCACATACGACATGATGCAGTCCCCACTGATCTTTTAGGATTCTTTGCACTTCCGGATTGAGCATTCCCGGCACGCCGTTAATCTCATTATATGCAGTCATCAACGCCTCCGCCCCATGCTCTTCGATCACCTGACGAAATGGTTCCAAATAATACTCCCATTTATTTCTTGGAGAAACGGTCGACGACTTCCAAACACGCCCTTCCTCCACATTATTAGCATAAAAATGTTTTAAGGTTGCCGCCGTAAGCAGATAATGATCATCCTCTCCCTGCAATCCCTCGACATAGGCTCCTGCCATTTTTCCGGTCAGCAACGGATCCTCTCCATATGCTTCTTCCGTACGACCCCAACGTGGGTCGCGCTCCATATCAATCGTAGGTGCCCACACGCTAAGACTACCCTTATGTTCTCTGGAATGCAGTCCTCTCACCTCTGTTCCGACAACTTTTCCTGCTTTCCGGATCAACTCTTCATCAAACGAAGCACTCATGCCAATAGGATTTGGGAAAATCGTTGTAAGATCCGGCTCATTCATATCAAATCCTTGATCATGACGCGCCTGCACGCCATGTGCAGCTTCTCCACCTACGTGAAAGGCCGGAACGCCCAGCCGTTCGATCTCGGGATTGCCGGTTCCCATACTCTGTATCTTTTCCTCCAAGGTCATCTCTGACAACAAATAATCCAAGCGCTCCTCTATGGACAGTGAACTGTCCCACAGCGGCGTATCATAATATGTTTTACTCATAGTAACCCTCCGTTTCTCCTGTATCATATTTCGATATTTTTAAAAAAGGGCAGCGATACATACGCTGCCCTTATATTTATCAGGACTTCGATCCATTCACCAAAACATCTTTCACGATAGTAGTCCTTAAAACTCAAATTTGTCTGCAAAATATGCCGGAAGATCTGCAATCTTCACGCGCTCCTGCTCCATCGTGTCACGGTCACGAACAGTAACTGCTCCATCTTCCTCAGAATCAAAATCATAAGTAATGCAGAATGGTGTTCCGATCTCATCCTGACGGCGATATCTCTTACCAATGTTTCCACGATCATCAAATTCGCAGTTATAAGTCTTAGAAAGCTCTTCATAAATCTTTGTCGCAGACTCGCTAAGCTTCTTAGAAAGCGGAAGTACACCGATCTTAACCGGTGCCAAAGCCGGATGGAAATGAAGTACTGTACGCACATCCGGTTTCTCCTCTGTACCGATATTTTCTTCATCGTATGCACCACACAGGAATGCCAGTACCACACGATCAGCACCCAAAGACGGCTCAATAACATATGGAATATATTTCTCGCCCTTCGCATCATCAAAGTAAGACATATCCTCTTTGGATACATTCCGATGCTGTGTCAAGTCGTAATCCGTACGATCTGCGATACCCCAAAGCTCGCCCCATCCAAATGGGAACAGGAACTCAATATCGGTCGTTGCCTTACTATAGAAAGAAAGCTCCTCTTTCTCGTGATCTCTTACACGCATCTCTCCTTCTTTCATGCCAAGAGATTTCAGCCAATTAATACAGAACTCTTTCCAATATGCAAACCACTCCAGATCCGTATCCGGCTCACAGAAGAACTCAAGCTCCATCTGCTCAAACTCACGGGTACGGAATGTAAAGTTACCCGGTGTGATCTCGTTACGGAAAGACTTTCCGATCTGTCCAATACCAAATGGGATCTTCTTGCGAGATGTACGCTGTACATTCTTAAAGTTTACAAAAATACCCTGTGCTGTCTCCGGACGAAGATATACGGTGTTCTTCGCATCCTCTGTAACACCCTGGAATGTCTTAAACATCAGGTTGAACTGACGGATCTCCGTAAAGTTCTTCTTGCCACAGCTTGGACAGCAAATTTCTTTTTCTTTAATATAGTTTTCCATCTGCTCGTTAGACCATGCATCAACACTGCCTTCTATTGCAATGCCATTTTCTGCCATGTAGTCCTCGATCACCTTATCTGCACGGAAACGCTCATGACACTCTTTACAATCCATCAACGGATCGGAGAAGCTTCCCAAATGACCGGATGCCACCCATGTCTGAGGATTCATCAGAATCGCGCAGTCAATACCTACATTGTAAGGATTTTCACGAATAAATTTCTTCCACCAAGCCTGCTTTACATTATTCTTAAGCTCAACGCCTAAGTTACCGTAATCCCATGTATTCGCAAGTCCGCCGTATATTTCTGCACCCGGATCAATAACTCCTCTTGCGTTTGCCAATGCCACAATCTTGTCCATAGTCTTTTCCATAATGAAACCTCTTAGCTGTTTGGGGTGTCATGCACTCCCATAAATCCCGTTTGGCTAACCCAAAACACGGTAAGCACATTCTAATACAAAAATATACCATCTCAAGACAATTATTGCAAGCATCACTCCACACGAATCCTTTTCCGAAAGCTTCTATACAACACTAACCATATATCTTGTGCAGTACACCGCTTTCCATTTCATATACTTCATCGCACAAAATATCAATATCCGCTTTGTTATGGCTGGCAATAAGGATCAATTTGCCCTGCTCCTTTAGTTGAAGCAGCAGCTTGCGGACATCCTCTACCCCCCGTTTGTCAAGACCATTCATTGGCTCATCTAAGATCAGACAGTTCTGATCTTCCATGATCGCCTGCGCAATGCCAAGACGCTGCCGCATTCCTAAGCTGTACTTTCGAACCGGAAGTCTCAGTCCCGGATCCAAACCGCAAAGTTCCATTACACTACGGAGATGCGCAGTGTCTTTTTTGCCGGTCAGCCCTGCAAGCAGCTTTAAATTCTTAAGTCCTGAATAATAACTGATAAATCCCGGATTTTCGATAATAACTCCCGCATCCTGTAAATAATCCATATCTTTTCCGATTTTCTTACCATTTGACAAAACTGTCCCTTTTGTCGGTAAAACAAACCCGCAGATGCATTTCATTAACATCGTTTTGCCGCTGCCGTTGTTACCAACCAATCCATAGATCCTGCCCTCCTCCATCGTCAGGTCAACGTCTGACAGGATCATTTTCCCCTTAATCTGTAACGTCACATTCTGTACTTCTATCATACTATTATTCTTTTATTCCTTTCTTCCGCACCTGTTTTCAGACTTTTCGATGTTTTACTCCTACTGTCAAACAAAGCAAAATCAGTATTATATCTATTGCTACAAAATACAAATAGGATCCAATGATCGGAAACACCTGTTTACGATAATACTCCGAATAATGTAGCCAAGGAATAGTATGCGCCATAGGAAATAACCACTGTATTTGCGATCTGGCAGCACACAGAATCGTTCCTCCTACCACCAGAAAACCATCCATTATAATTCCAATCCCTTTATGACCAACCAAAGAGGACAGAAGCAATACCAGTGCTAATAGAAAAAAATACAACACAAGTAATAAAAACGTCTCTCGCACAGCAACCGGCAAGGTTACCTGATTATATAAATTAATCGGTAATAGCTGCACCACTGCATCTCCTGTTCGATCAGGATACACAGACAGATATTTTGTAGTCGCATCGCTAAAATGAAAAATCCATTGTCCCTTTGGAATGATCAATATTGATGTTGAAGCAACCGAAAATACAGCAAGCGACACTGCACTCATACTGGCAAAAATCAATTCCCCGCCTACCCACATTACTTTTGTGCATCGAATGCGATAAAATCTGGTGGATTCATCTTCTTGCGGATAATCTGCCATCATAGTTAAATAAAATAACGGCAAGATCAATAAAACCATTCCAGAATTTCCAGCCGCAATAAATGGCTCGAAATATGATAACTTTGCATCCATATCAATTGCGCACTGTTTCAATGGAGTTATAATCTGAATATTGACAAAAATCAAAAACATCGCCAGAATAATCATCTTTGTACTTCGAATCAGTTTCTTATACTCCATACAAGCAACATTCCATGCTCCATACAATTTATGCCACACTAGCCTGACCCCTCCCCTTTTTCATTTTGCGAACAAACAAAAACGCTGCAATTATATACATAAAGAGCATTAGACCAATTGTTCCAACTTGTGTTTTATCCCATTTTTGAATCAAGATATTACTTGGATTTGCCATAGACAACAATTGATTTAATATATTACCGTCTCGTTCCATTGCCACCATTTGACCTCTGGTAATAAACTGTTTCCAAACATAATTAATCATCATCGGCAAACAAATCAAAATATATTTATCCGTCATATAAATAGATAAAATCACTGCAAATATATTCATAAGAACTCCATACAAAAATGTTTTTATAATATAGTTTATAACAAACACAGGAATCCCCTCCGAAAATTGACTTGCTATATATTCCGAAACATCTTCTGCAGGATAACATGATAAAGATGGAAATGCCGCATAGCATATGATGCCATATACAATATTCGCAATTAGTAAAGTAATTCCACCGGCCAGCATTGCTGCAATCACTTTAGACATGCAATAAGATCTATCGTTTTCACGCAAAAGCAACTGCCTTAACGCACCGCTTTCCCGCTCCTCTGATAATACAAACAGATATCCAATACTTAATGCTGCCGGAAGAATTAACGGGACCCATCCATTTATACTATTCGCCCAAACAGTCAACCAATTCATTTCAATATTAGACAGCACTTCCTGTCTCTTTGGCAAAAAGAACATTTCAATCACTGTATAGGATCTGTAATCGCTATCCATGTAACAAGAGCCAAGCAGAAAGCTAATAATGATGATCAAAACAGAAAACATACCTATCGCAGAATACCCTATTTTGCGGCACTCAACTACCACTCTATTCATAAATTTCTTTCCCCTACTTCCTAATATCTTTAAAGTATACATATCAAACAGCCAGGCGCTTAATATTTGATGCACAAATTACTACTGCTCTATCTGATTTCCATACATATACACGGCCCCTGTCAACGCATCGACATAAAGATGCAAATACTCTTGGTTATTGCTATTTTCCCCTTGAAATTCCCAACAAGGAAAAGCATAATAATCCGGAGTCTCGTTTTGTTCTTCACCAAAAGCACATTTACAATATACAAAAGCCACTCTTTTTACATTTATTTTAAGTTCCGTCGCCATCGATTTTTGCAAAATAGAGACAGCTTTTTTACAATCTATAATAGAATCCTGTTCTTTCCCTATTTTTTTTATCGAATTAGACTCCGACTGACCAACATATGCACTGACTGTCTGATCATTCACAACATATGCATGCTTTACATCCGGGGTCACCTGATACCCGTCATAAAGATTACGTTGTCCATAATCTCCATACGCAAACGGAATTCCCTCATATTTGCGACGAATTGTATAATCATATCCATACTTGTTTTTTAACGCAAATACCGATACTTCCGGTACATCTATCGTTACTCCTTGAGCTACAGGAAAATATTTTCCTTCTTCAAAATATCTTTTTGCGATCTTTGCACCTTCGTCTACTGTTACCTTCCTTGATAACAACTCCCAAGATTGATCCTTCATTTCAGATACAAAACCTTCTGCTTTCACATCTTCGCTATTAGATCCCAGCGCATCCAAACCAGCCATTCCATTCGTGCCTAAATATTGAGTGATAACACCATCACTCATCGAATAAATCCCTGCGCCCATCTGTATATGGCATTGATTGGTATTAATAAAAAAACCACTTCCCGTCTTAAAATCCGGATAATGATCAGCCACTGCCGGCCAATAATCTGGTGAATCTGTATTCTCGTCAACATCATTATTTGGATATTGTCCACTCGCATCTCGAATTTCTTCGTCTGTATTAATGTCTTCCTTATGAATATCTTTTAACCATTGTTTTATCGTATTAACGCTTTGTTCAGGTGTGACATCTAATATCTGTTCCTGCAATAGCGAAACACTTTTCACTTCATCGATCGGTTCAAATTTGCAATTTGAAAAGTCTAACATTTTATTTTCTTTTTGTTTAATGGTTGAAATGTCTTTCTGATAATTAGCATTGCATTCTTTAATCAATGTCCTATTCTGATAAATTGCTTTTTGATAGTTACCCCAATCAAATTCCGCCGAATTTTGTTCCATCGGTTTTCTGTCATCCTCAGTGTTTTTAGGCTTCCAAAAACTACACCCTGATAATATTATTGATGTGATCAGCAAGCAGCCGATAATTCTCTTTTTCATACCCTTCTCCTTATTTACACATCGACAGCAATTATATATCGCTATCGATGTGCTATTGTTCTTGAACGACTTCTAACAAATCTTTAGCTATTTATGTAATTTTATAACACCTGTCGATGTACATGAATAATCATAATGAGCTAAAACTACAAATTTTACATCTCCAGTCGAACTTTTTTTCATTTTCCACGCTCTAGTTTTTCCTGTAGTTGTCACGTCAATCGTATTCATCCCGCCATTCGAATTGGATTTAATCGTTAATCTCCGGCCATTTTCTCCTGATATTTTTTTGCAGTTTCCAATATAACCACCACTATAGTAACCAAGACATAGCACATCTCCCTGATTACTAATTCCATTTGGCACATGCGGAATATACTTAATTGACCACGTGTCTGAGGTGGCTGCCTGCACCTGCGTAATAGGAGACATTACTAAACATCCCGCCAAAGCTACACTTGCTAACATTGCTCTAATTTTTCTCATATCGAAACTCCCTTCCGTATTTTGAATTGATAAAATTATCTGTACCATATTATCTATTATTATGCTTTTATGACTTTATTTTTACCTCCTTTATGTATTTGTCACATTTATAGCATTAATAATCCCATCTTACTTTTTAAATATCATTGAATTATTAACTGTTAATATAAGCATCAATATCACTTCTTAACCAACTACGCTTATATATTTAATGAATTATTTAGTTGAATTTTGTTGCTATTTTGAACTTGTTTTACAGAATATAACTTATTCATATTAAAACATTTAAAAATTTGTATACTGCCCATTTTTAACATGATTCAAAAGATTTGTTCCTACATCCAAACATTATTATTATCAATAAACCAGTGCTGTTTCATGTTATAAAAAAAATAATATGAAATCCTATTCAAATATTCTTTTGACAGTACAGTTCCAAACAACCGATTCTATTATAACATATACAACCATTGAGCACAAGATATTTATTGTCATAGGATAGTGTAACGTCACATTCTGTTTAAGATTTATTTAAGAAATGCTTCAGATTTGAATTGATGTGGCAGATATCTGCCAAGATAACGTTTCATAAAATGTGTGAGCTCGCGCAAAACCTCCTCGGATACCCCGAACGCATAAAGTTTGCTCCATTCGCTGGTCAATATGTATTGCAGAGTGTAGAGTGCATCGGAGCTTAACTGTAACGGATAGGCATCTTTTGTCGTCTTATCCTTGGCGGCGCAGGCCGGACAAAGAAGTCCTCCCGCCTGTAAATATACGGTGTTGACTTCTTTCGTACCGCAATGCAGACATTGAAATAATTCCACCATCTCGCCCTCGATCAACATAAGACGCAGTTCATAGATCACGCGAACGAGTGGAAGTGTCATTTTGCCATGCATGACAGCGCGCAGTGTGACGTATAATAACATAAGCTCCCTAGAAGCTTCCACGCCTTCTCTGGTGAAATATCGCGCCATTTCTCCAAAATAGGAACAATAACATAATGCATCGTAATCCTGTGCCAATTCTCCAAACTGCGTCTGAATGGAGCCACTCTGCAGACGGTAAGAATCTCTGCCGGGATAGAGCGTAAAGGTACCAAAGGTAAAAAGAATCGTACAGGCAGACAGGGCGCTGTTTGGTCTTCTTGCGCCCTGTGCAAATGCCGATATTCTCCCTCGTTCTCTAGTGAGTATCTCTACCCGCCTATCGTACTCTTTCAGCGGTGATGTCTGTAAGATCATTCCCGTCACCGTTATCGTCTCCCGCATGTTTTGCTACCTCCTGTGGTGTCCCATTGTCGCCACGATCCCAGTCTCCTTCACCGGCATTTCTCACACTGCCACTCCACATTACGTTTTCTGCTAATGCCATGCCGAGTGCGCTTCCATCCATCATATTGCCTGCGCTCATCTGTCCCGCCTGTCTGCAATACGCCAGATAATCCGCTACCTTTCCCGTTTCCTCAAATTGCTCCCACTGCTCTTGGTACTTCATCTTCTCACCATGCCTTTCTTAAGTCTTTCTATTAGCATGGTAATTTCATGGGCTCTCTATTCTGGAAAGTATTGCCGTCCCAAGAGATTTCGACTTGCTAATAAGTCGAAAAAAATCTCGTAATCACTCTTACATCGACCGAACTTTCTGCCGAAAAGTCCACGTAATCGCTCTTACACCGACCGAAGTTTCTACCTATAGATCTTCGTAATCTGTTTTTCGATAGCCAAAATTTTTGATCAGGAAATCACTGTCTCGCCAATCTTTTTTGACTTTGACCCACAGCTTAAGATTCACTTTGCAGTCCAGCAAAGCTTCCATATCGGCACGCGCCTGTGATCCGATCTTTTTGAGCATGGCACCCTGTTTGCCAATAATGATCCCCTTGTGTGAATTGCGCTCGCATACGATCGTCGCATCAATATCAATAATATTGCCATTCGGACGCTCGTGCATACGATCGATCGCAACGGCAATACCATGTGGGATCTCATCGCTCAAATTGCGCAGCGCTTTCTCTCGGATCATTTCCGCAACGATCTGCCGCTCCGGCTGATCTGTAATCGTATCCTCATCATAAAATTGCGGACCTGTCGGCAGGTATTTCATCATTGCCTGCAGCAGATCATCGGTATTCTCGCCCTTCAGAGCAGACACCGGAATAATCTCCGCAAAGTCCACAATATCTTTATATGCTGCAATAAATTTAAGAATTTCCGCTTTTTCGACGGTATCGATCTTATTAATAACCAAAAATACCGGCGTCTTTACGCTGCGCAACTGCTCTGCAATATGCT
>ENA-ORLU01002001-ORLU01002001.1-human-gut-metagenome-genome-assembly--contig:-NODE-2001-length-13081-cov-2.510612_pt1 | contig 13081 bp, 11 predicted proteins | sample MGYA00243009_ERZ508833 | MGnify/ENA primary metagenome ERZ508833 (study PRJEB26277, sample SAMN04329763) | human gut metagenome | biome: human-associated habitat | host: Homo sapiens | place: USA...
ATCTGGCTTTTGTACATCTATATCATTAACTGAATTCACTTCATATTGATTTTTTCCTTCTTCGTTTTCATTCTTTATATATAATGATATTCCTGTTTCTTTATCTATATATGCCTCACTATTATTTAATTCTATATGCCAACACATTGTATTATCATATTTTTTTGAAGTTATTTTGCAATTAAAATTTAATGCTAATTCAATTAATTTGTTGTTTTCTAATATAATACTATTTACAGGAGCTTCATTAATTCCACTTGCATCTGTTGAATAAACTTTTGATTTTTCAAATAATTTATATCCTTCATTAGTTGTTCTATCTCTCCATGTTATGACTTTAGAATTATCACTCTTCAAATAAGACTCTTGCAAAATTAAATCCCCTTTTCTCCAAACTGAATTTGTATAATCTTCATTTTCATATGAATAGTAATAATTTATATCACTTATACTTTTATTATATCTTGTTAAAATATCTTTTAAAATATTATACCTAAAAAAGATTATTCCTAACAACATAACAACAATTATAATAAAAATAATCAAAATAAATTTAATTTTTTTATTCATTTTCTCCCCCCTTTTTTCAATCATTATTTATTTTATTATAACTAAATAAATTTATATTGTAAATAGAAAAAAATCTTTTTTTATCTTTTATGACTACATTTTAAGTCATATTTTGTCACTTTTTGTCGCATTTTGTAATTCGTGATTTATAATTTTATCATACAAAAAGAGAAAAAACTCTTTTTAATGTTCACTCAAAATAAGTTTCTTTAAGTTCTTTCTCTTTAATTTTTATTTAATATTAATTTACATACAATTAAACTCATATCATCTTTTGTAACACCATAACTATTATCAACAGCCTCATTTAAAATTAAATCAGCTATTTTTTGTACACTTGTTGTTTCTATATCCTCTAACAAATATTTAACCCATAATTCCTTATTTTTATATTCAACATTTGCATCAAGAATTCCATCACTACACATTACAAAAATATCTTGATTTTCTATATCTTTATCATATGTAGTTAAATTAATATCTTTCAATATTCCTGCTGGTAAGCTTAATGATTTTATTATATGAACACTATTACCATTTTTTACATATGTTGGACATGCCCCATTTTTTATAAATTCTACTTTTCCATTAAATAAATCTATTATCATAATGTCTAATGTTGCAAATATTTCCTCATTTGCATTCATTATTGTTGTATTTATTAAATCTATTGATGTATTTTTATCAAATCCAGACATTAATAATCTTTCTAGCATTTTTATTGCTATTTGGCTACTTTTTCTTGCTTCAGGTCCTGACCCCATTCCATCACTTATTGCCATAAGATATTTTCCATCATTTAATCTAATTTGTAATATGCTATCTCCTGAAACAGGACTACCATTTTTTATTTTTGAGTCTTGTCCTATTTGCAATAAATATTTATCTGCTGACATATAGCAAAACACTCTTTTTCCTTGTTTATTTAATCTTTTGGTTTTTACTTCATTAATCATTAATTTTTCATCTAAATTTTTCTCTAATACTGATTGAATTTTTTCAATATCTTTATTTTCACTAATTTTACTATCTTCTGTTAAATATAATTCAATATATGTTCTTTTTTCTTTTGTAGTAATTTCTAAATTTTCAACAAAAATGCCTTTAATTTCTAGCATATCTATAATTTTCTTTTTTTGGTCAATATATGTATCTTTAGTATTATTTTCTTTTTCTATTTTCACAGCAATACTAGAAATTGCTTTTGAAACTCCATCTAATTGTGCTTGTACATTTTTTTTATTTGATTTTACTTTTTCTTCCCAAATAAAATCTTTTTTACTTGTTTTGTATGCAAAATTAATTGCTTTTACTATTTGTTCTATTTCTTTTTTTATTTTTTTATTATCTAGTGTAACTATATAATTATCAAATTTTGCAAATACATTTATTAAATCTTTAGCTGTCATTTCTTGTTTATCAATTAAAACTTCAAATATTTCATCTACAATTCCATTTTTTGTATTTGATATATCATCATATAACAGATTATCTTCCAATCCATCTAAATTATTTAATAATTCTGTTATAAATGTATTTTTGTTTTTCTTTTTTGCTTCTTCTGCTGTACTATCTAGTTCGTAAGTATCTGCAATGTCTTTAATTGTTTCAGAGACCATATTTAATTGATTAACTGTTTCTTCACCTTGTGATAATCTATTATTTTTAAATGATGGGAAATAATTTTCTTTTGGATTTAATTCTTCTATATCTATTCCAACCCAATTTGGAACTGCTAATAATCCAATTGCTGCAACTAAAATTTCTTTAAACATTGCGAAATTGCTTGTATCACCTTTTGCAACATATATTAAAATTCCATTTCCTATTACAAATCCTGAAACTACACCAATTTTTCCATATTTATTGAATAATCCTGCTATCATTCCCGCAACAGCATATTCAGCCACTATTATTGGATCATTTTGAGCAATAATTCCTAATGTAACTCCAATTGTAACTCCTGCTGTTGTTCCTATTAGTACACCATTTCTCCATCCAAGTAGCAATACCATAAATATACTTAATATATTTCTTATAGATAATCCAAATATTGATAAATTTCCAAATGCAGAGCATGCTATTGATACTAAAAGACTTGCTCCTATAATTTCTTCAATTGAAAACGCCCTTCTATCAGTAATTTCTTGAATTACTACTAAAGAATTCACAAAAATTTTATAAAATATAACAGAAAGTACAGCTAAAGTTATATGTAATAATAAATCCCCTATTGTAAATTTAGTTAGTATGAGTTTTGCAACCATAACTAAAATAATACTAAAAAATATGTGTTTGGAAATTTGCATTTGTTCATCTTTATATTCATCATTTTCCTTTGGTGGCTTTATGCACATTATTATTAATAGCATCAAAATTATTAATATATAATTTAAAGCTCCAATTGTTCCAACTCCAACAATATTGCCTATTAATCCAACAATTAATACTACTATTGCTGGAATTTTACTTGCTAAACAAGCTCCAACCATTGCAATACTAAATGGTGATACATCTTGTCCCATTCCTACCATAGATACCATAAATGCTAATACATATATTATAATATTTTTAACACTAAATAGATTTTTTATTAATTCTTTATTATCTTTTAACATCCTTTAACACCTCATGTAACATTTTAATACTTGTCTTATGTGTTTTTTGTCTTTTCTTGTAGACAAATACAAAAAATTTTCTTACATTTTGTGATATATTATCTTATTTTTTTAACAAATATATTATATTAATAATATTAATTATAAAACTTGCAAATAGTAACATTACTACTAAAATATTATTATTTGTATTTTTTTCTATATTCATTTCTTTGTATAAAATATCAAATTTATTTTTTGTATCAAAATATATATTATCTAGCTCTAAAATATCTTTTAAATGTTGATAAAAAATCGAACCAGTGTCATCATCTGTAACTTCATTTATCCATAATTTTTTTGTAAATCTTATGAATTCTTTTCTTGTTTTGTTTATATTTATTCCTTGTCTAAATTTCAAATTTATCTTTTTTAAATACAATTTTGTATATATTGCTAATATATATGTGTAAAAGTATTGTTCTTCAAAATCACTTGGAAATATTGTATAATTGTTTATATCACAACTTGATGAAAATAATGTTACACTTTGTTTTGTTACACCTAATTTTGCATATTTCCATCTTGAAATTATTTTCATTTCTTCTTTTGAATAATTTACACTATTATCATTTGGTAATATATTTAAAAATTTAAAATATTGATCTTTTATTTTATCAAAATCATTCATATTGTTCCAACCATTTTCGTCAATACATGCATATGAATATGTTAATGCTCTTTCTGTATCTATGTCTAGTTTCATTGATTCTGTGACTGGTCCTGTTATTTTTTCTACAAACTCTTTAAAATACATTACATCACTGAAGCAATCTGTTTGTATTCTAATTTTGTCATAATTTTTCATATTAGAGAATTCTTGATTTATATCTCTAAATTTATAGTTAAAATTTAATAAATCTGAAAATTTGTCACTATCCTCTATATTTGTTTTTACACATAAAAAACAAATTCCTGTATTAAAACATATAATTTCAACTTTTGGTATTTTAAAAAATATACCATTTTTCTCTTGTACTTTTCCTTGAATATCTCTTGGTATTGTATATTCAAACATTGTGCAACCATTTCTTGCAAGAATTGCCGCTTTTGTTTCAAGTGGTAATTCTTCTAATTGTTTAATCTTATTTTTACTATAATTAAATGTTCCAAACATATACTCTCTAGTTCTATGTGAGAAAAATGAATATATGTCCATATCTTTATCTTTTTTAAATATTCTTAATTCACAATTTTTATCTTTTAATAATTTCATTAAATATTTTAAATATTTACTTTCTTTTATAACATAAGGATAAATAAAATATGTATATTCGTATTTCGTTTTTAACTCCATCTTTTGTTCCCTCTTTCTAAATTATTATTTATCACAATAATAATTTACTCCTATTTCTTCTCCTAAATACCATTTTCCTATAAAGTCAATTTTTAAATTATTTTTTAAATTATATTTTGGTTCTATTACTGTTTTTCCATTTTTGTCTATTGATCCCCATAATCCATCTTTTTTTACTGAAACAAAACCATAAGAATTTTGTTCTGTTCCATCATCATAAATATAGTCTACTATAACATTTCCTTTTTTGTCTACATATCCATATTTTCCATTTTCTTTTTTCAAAAATAATGTATTGTTTTGTAATGCTTCTTGACTTGTAATTTCTTCTAAACTCAAATTGTAATATTTATAATCACTATCAATTCTCATTCTTATATATTTGTCATTTACATTTAGTTCTACTAGAACTCCATTTAATTTTTTCTCATATTTATCATTAATTATTGTTGTTTTATAATTTTCGTCTTCTGCTAAAAATAGATTTGCTTTTTCATTATAAATAATTCCTGTATATTCAAATGGAACTTTTTCTTCTTCGTTTTCATCTATAATTCCATATTTTTCATCTTTTTTTGCTATATAAATTCCTTCTTTTGATTCTTTTAAATCTTGATATTTTGCTTCTATTAATATATCTCCAGAGGTTGTCATTTCTCCATATAAATCTTTTTGAGTAAATATAATTCCTCTTTTTGTACTTGATTTTATATCATCAAATCCTTTATCAATTAATGTTTCTCCTGCTTGATTGATTATTTTTTCTTCTCCGTCTTCTACAACATAGTAGTTATCACCTAAATACACTTGTTTTATTTCATTATATTTGTTTTCTAATATTTGTATTTTTGTTGTGCTTACTATTCCACATTTTCCATTTTCATCTGTTGTTATATATCCTTCTTTGTATGTTGTTCCTAGATTTTTTATATCAGAATATTTTACATCTATTAAAATTGTTCCGGCATTATTTACAAGTCCTACATATCCATCTTTTCTTATTAATAAACTGTTTTCTATTCCTTTCATTGCACTAATTTCATCATATTCACAGTCTAATAATTTTTTACCATTTAAATCAATTAATCCATATTTTCCATTTTGCATTACTTTTAGTACATTTTTTTCATACCATATATTATCATTCTCATCTATATTTTCTAGTACTTGGATTTGATCATATTGTGTAAATATTTCTTCATTTTTTCTGTTTAATGCTTTCGTTTTATATGTTCCGTCTTCTTCGTTTATATCATATGTACATATGAATACATCTTTTGTTTTGTCTGGTATTACTATCATTTCTTGATATGATGGATTTATTACTGTTTCTCCATCTTGATTTATTACTCCCCATTTATCTGCTGAAAATGCTGTAAAGTATTCATATTCTTTATTTAGTTTTTCTCTTTGTATAAATACATTTTTTATTATCATTACTACCATTGCTATTACAATGATTGCAATAATTACAGCAAATACTTTTTGGTAATTTAACTTACCTTCAGTTTCATATCTTCTTCCTCTACTCATATATAACATCCTTTCATATTTATATTTTGCATTAGCTTTTTGTCTGTTTTTAATGCCTATAATATATCATAATTTGGTGGAGATTACAAGATTTTATGTAATAAAAAAAGAACTATAATTTTTATATTATAGTTCTTTAAATATATATATTAAACAGCTTCTTGATTTTCTGTTTCTTCTTTGTTTTCATTTCCTTCTTCATTTATTACTTCTAAGCTACATACAGAAACTTCATATGCAGTTTTTGTTTCAACTGTTCCATCTTCATGTTTCTTTTCATATTGTCTTGATTGAACTCTACCTATAATTTTTACTTGTGTTCCCACTTCTATGTTTTGGCAAAATCTTGCATTTCTTCCCCAAGCAATTGTTGGAATATAATCTGATTTATTATATGCTCTGTTTACTGCTAATAATAAATCTGCAATTTCTCTTCCAAATGGTGTTTGTCTGTAAATAGGTTTTTTACAAACAAATCCGATAAGTACTACTTCGTTTGTCATTTCTTCTTTTTTTGCTATTTCTCCATCTTCGCCTTCAACTTCAACTTCTTGTTCTTCATTTTCTGGTAATTCTTGAACATCTTTAGCAAAAACTGTTAAGATTAGTTTGTTTCTTTCATTTTCAAAGCTGTTATATGATCTAAATTGTCCTTTTATTAATAATTTCTTTCCTTCTGTTAATGTTTCATCTGTTATTAGTCTTTCTGAAATTGTTATTGGAATAATGTCTGCGTTTCCACTTAAACGTGCTATAGATAATGAAAATCTATAAAATTTCTCCCCATAAATTTCATGGCTAAATTCTTTTTCGCCTGTAACCTTTCCTACTAATGTTAAGTAGTTGTTTTCTAAATAATTTGTATCCAATTTTATTTCCTCCCTATCTTTTTTTATTTTATCAATTGTAAATTACCATCTTGCGTTTTTTTATTTTAAAATTTTCTACATTTCTTATTATACTACACATTTTTGGTTTTGTCTACATAAAAAGTTAATATTTTGAATTTTTTTTTGAATTTTTATTCATTTTTAGGCATTTTTGACAGTTTTTTTATAAATTATGGACTATTTTATAGCTCTTTTATTAAAAAATTTATAATTTCATTATATATTGATGACTTTTTATTTTGTTCTATTTCTATTTTTTTCTCTTGATTTTCTATTATATCTCCATTTAATTTTTCTATTTCTCTTTGTACACTAATTATTATATAGTTTTCTTTTACACTTGATATCATTATTGTTGATTTTGAATTAAATCCAAATGTTATAATTTTTATTAGTATATTTTCAGGTATTTTTATTTTTATATCTGAATTTATCAAAATATATTTTGTCTTATTTATTATTTCTCTCATAAATTCATATTCTTCTTCTGTTAAATTTATGTCTTTATTGTAAATTATCTCATCAAATTTTATATTTTTTAAATTCTTTATACTTTCATTTGTTAATTCAATTAACTCATATTTATCTCCTAGTTTTCTTTTTATATCTTTAACCTCTCTTTTTTGAGCAACAATTCCAATTAATGGCATGCACATTCTCCTTTTTTCTATTATATGCCTATTTTGCCCAATAAAAATATTAGTATTCTTATTTTTAGATATTTATCTTTATTTGCATTCCATTATTATCAATTACATAATTATCTTTATATATCAATTCTGATACTGTTAATAATTCAAATCCTTGTGATTTAATATTTTTTATTAATCCGTCTAAACTATTAGCAGTATTTTTTGTTCCATTATGACTTAATATTATACTACCATTTGATATTTTGTTTCTTATTCTTTTCCACATCTCATCACCAGTTAATCCTTTATAATCTAATGTATCTAAGTTCCATTGAATTGGATAATATCCATTATTTTTTGCTGTTCTTATTACTATATCATTATATTCTCCATATGGCGGTCTATTTAATTCCACTTTTTTATTTGTTATCTTTACAATTTTATTTACACTTAATTTTATCTCTTCTAAATTTTTTTCTGATGATAATTTATTTACATGTGGATGTGTATTACTATGTGTTCCAATTTCATGACCCGCTTCTGCAATCTTTTTTACTGCCTCTGGATATTTGTCTACCCATTCTCCTACCAAAAAAAATGTAATTTTCACATTATTGTTTTGTAATATTTCTAATATATTATCAATATCATCTGCATTCCAAGCACAATTCATTGTAAATGCAACCTTTTTTTCGTCTGTTTGAACATTATAAATTGGCAATTCTTTTTCTTGTGATGATGTTTGAATTGTTTCAACTTTTCCTACATTTGCAATTGTTATTAATACCGCTACTGTTAACACAGATACTATATATGTTTGAATTTTTTCTTTATAAAATACCAAAAACATAATTACCTCCAAATTTTGATATTTAATTCTATTCATTATCCTTCTTTTTATTCCAAAAAAAGAGCAGTACCCTTCAACACAACTGCTCTTTTATATTTAATTTAAAATACTTGTTTCACTTAATTCTTCTCTCATTTCATGATTTTCAAAAATATAATGTTTATTACATAAACTTTTTAATTTTTGTCTATGTGTAACTATCACATATGTTTTATCTTTTAAATATTTTTCAATCATATTCGTTATTTTTTCTTCTGATAATATATCTAAATTTGATGTTGGCTCATCAAAGAAATATAATTCTTTATCAATTAATATTCCTCTAATTAAGTTTAGTCTTTGTTTTTGACCTGTTGATAATTTTATTCCCCTTTCTCCTACAATTGTATCTAATCCATTTGGTAGTTCATTATACCATCCTTTTAATCCTGCTTCTTCTAGTAATTCAAATATTTTCTTATCTGGAATTTCTTTTCCTAAACATAAATTATCTCTAACACTCAAATCAAATAAATCTACTTCTTGAGATACAAACACTAAATCTAATCTAACATCTTTTATTTCTTTATTATCTATTAGAAGCCTTCCCTTATTTAATGGATATAATCCCGCCAAAATATTCATTATAGTTGTTTTTCCTTGACCAGACTCTCCCATTATACTTATTTTGTCACCTTTTTCTAAATAAAATTCTGGTATTTTTATTTGAGCTGAGTCTTTAGTATATGAAAATTTAACATCCTCTAATTTTACATTATTAAAATTCTTAAGTATCTCTATCTCTTTAATATTTTTAAAGTATTGATCTTATTGTTTTTTGGAAGTTTTAAACCTTTCGCCCATATCTAATAGCCTAACCATATTATTTAAACTCCAATACAATTTTCCTAATGCTGACATATAAAATAACAAATATGGTAATCCATCTTGCCCATTTTTTACCATTATTATAGTACTTATTAAAACAACTATATATAATAAGTTTATTAATCCTGTAAATACTCCATTAGCATTTGTTTTCTTACTTACATTAACTTTTGTTGCTTCTAAATACTCTTCAGCATTTTCATTAATTTTTTTATTGCAAAAATCTCTTATATTTAATTTTCTAACAGCTATAATATTTTGAATAAAATCTACAAATGTAGCATTATATTTTGACTCTGTTTCATTTGCTTTTTCTTGATATACCTGTTTATTTTTTATCATTTTGAACTTTAACATTACCGCTAATATTGAAACAATAATACATATTATTCCTGTTATTACTGATTGTCTGCATACCATTAATAATATTGATATTCCGCCAATAATCAATGGTATTACACTAGATTCAAATTGCCATGTCATTTCAAAAAAATAAAATGACAAATTAGTTATTAACTTATGTATATATCCTGTATGTGTATTAGATATTTGTTCCATTGTCATAGATTGTAATTTATTAAAATAATATTTTTGAATTGTCGTTTGAGTTTTTATATTATTTACATTATCAATATATGAAGCTATTTTTCCTGCCAATAGCATTATTATATCTATAATACAAATCCATATTGTTAATTTGGTTATTTTGTCTAATGTTAATGGACTTGTTCCAAAATATGATAAAACATAAGCTTCTCCATAATCAGCTAATGAATAAATTGTGTTAAATATTATTGATAATATGAATAGCTTTTTAGCTACAACTTTTATTAATTCTTTCATTGATTTCATCTCCATAAATATTATACCAAATCTCCTTATAAAACACAACAAAAAAGAACTTTCATATCATCAAAGTATAAAAATTCTTTTTATAAATTATATTTCAAATTCTATTATCTCACAATTATTCATTGAAATTTCTGCTAAATTTTGACTTTCTGGCATACCATAAAGATGTGATTTTATAACTTTTGCAATTCCTCCATGTGCTACAATCAAAATAGTTTTGTCATGATATTTTTCTTTTATATCATCAAAAAACTCATTAATTCTTTTTTCAAAATCATGTAAATTTTCTCCATTTGGAATGTTATAATTTAACTTATAATCCCAAATATTATTTTCCATTTCTTCTGTTACATCTCTTCCCTCATAGTCACCTAATTTTCTTTCTCTTATTCTTTCATCTGTAATAATTGGTATATCTCTTCCTTCATTTATTATTTCAGCTGTTTGCTTTGCTCTTTTCATTGGGGAACAAATTACAAGATTATATTTTACATTTTCAAGTTCTTTTTTTGTATTATAAGCCTGACTTATACCTGTTTCATTTAATTCTTTTTCTGTTCCTCCACCTTGCATTTTTTTGGCTAAATTTAAGTCTGTTTGTCCATGTCTTACATAATAAATTTTCATACCAATCATTCCTTTCATATTAATTATTAATATTATATCCAATTTTATATTTTTTTCAACATTTTCATAAAAAAACATAATTATATACAAAAAATTGAAGTAGAAAATCTTAAAATTTTCTACTTCAATTTTTAACATAGTTCTCTCTAAAAAGCCTTTCATATTCTTCAGCTTTTTGAGCAATTCTTTTACTATTTATTTTAATTTCTTCATTAAGCATTTCTAAAATTCTTGACACCATTTCAGAATTCAAAGAATTAATATCTATTTCTTCCTTTTTTATTTTATTGTATATTAAAAAGAATTGTTTCTTATCTTCCATCTTCTCCTTCTAATCCTTTTGCTTGTTGTTTTTTAAGCTCATCAATTTTCTCATCTAATTCTTGCATCTTCTCTCTTTGACCTCTCAATTCTGATAATGCTCTTCTTACTCTCTCTCCATTTTCATCACTATTTTCTTCAGTTATTTTTTCCTTTTGTTCTTCTAATTTAATACCTAATTCATCTAATTTTTCTATTATCTCGTCAATCCCTTTTTTTCCAAGCCCTCTGGTATCATTAAAATCTTTTAAATTTTTTTCAGCAAGATCTCCAACAAAATTCCAACCCTTTCTTTTTAATGTTGCGTTTGTTCGAGCAGAAAATTCTAACTCTTCTATTGGCATATCTAATACTTTTTGCTCATCTGTCTTAACCTCTTCTTTTGGTACTACATTTTTCTTCTTTTTATCTTCACTATATTTTATTTCAACTTTTAAGCCTTTAGCTTCTAATAATTTTTTAGCTTCTGTTAAAGTTTTTCCAACAACATTCATCATTTCAACTTTTTCAGGAGCTTTGTGTACATCACATGTTTCTGTTGGTACATCATATTTATCTCCTGCATTTGTTGACCATAGATTGTTGCTGATTATCCATTTCAAAGACATCATGTTTATTAAAATATGCTCTAATAAATTTTTCAGATGGTTTGTGGATACATGAAAATATTTCGTTTCTTTTGTTCTTTTCTAAAAACTTACTTCTTACATACATTGTCATCTGGCTAATTCTTGCATCTGATTTTGCTAAATCATTTGCTATTTCTTTAAATGTATATTCTTTTCCATCACTTAATCCATATCTTAATTCTATTACTTTCTTTTTGTTATCTCCAAAATCATTTAATATACCGCTCTACCACTTTATCAACATTTTCATCTAATACAACATTTTCTGGCAACCTATTCTCATATACAAAAGATAGAAATTTTATCATTCCATTTTTATTTTTCATTCCTAAATAAAAATTTTTTACTAATGGCATTTTTGAAGTTTCTTCAATAATTGCTTCACTTTCTTCCTTTATTTTTTTTATCTCATCATTATTTTTTGCATTAGAAAGTTTTACCATATATTCAATATAAGCTTTTCTAAAATTATCAATATTTCCAAATTTTTTTGATATCCTTATTCTATCTGATGTTTTATATTTTTTATCAAATTCAGTATCTTCTAATGATTTAAATACTCCACCAATTTGACTATTATTTAATTCTTTCTCTAATTCTTTTGGTAATTTTCCTCTACTTTTTCTTCCTCTTATATATGCATAATCATTCATAATTTTTTCAAATTCTCTAAGTTCTTCTTCATTCAAACTTTTATGCAATTGCAATACATAAGAAAAAGCATATGGATATTTTTTGCAAAAACTTTTTAAACGCTTTGTCTTTTCATATATTGTGTCTCTGTTTTCATCTAATAATCCTAGTTTTTTCATTCTTTCCATATCAGATTTTGTATATGTTAAAATATTTTCTTTTCCATATAACATAGCTTGTCTAATATTTGTAACAAATGTTCCTATATTATATCCATCATAAATTGTATCAGTATGAATTGTCTCATTTGGATGTTCATTTAAATATCTTTCAAACAAATCAATTTTCTCAGATAATTGCACTCCTCTATAATTTGTTAATTTTTCTATTTTTTGTGATATCTCAAAAGTTCTTTTGGTATAATCTATTATTTTAAATCTTGTTTTATTTTCTGTTTTATTTTCTCTTAATTTTTTTGAATCACTTCTTAGTTGTTCAGTTGCTTCTTCTATTACTCTAATTGAATCAAAATTATCAACTAAATCTATAATAACTGGTTTCTTTGATGAATTGCATGTTGTCAAAGCTCTCCCTAATTGTTGCATATATATAGTTGGAGATTGCGTTGGTCTCATCATTATTACACCATCTGTATTTGGAATGTGATATCCCTCATTTAACATATTTACAGAAAACATTAATTTTAAGGAATCCTCCTCATTA
>ENA-ORLU01002010-ORLU01002010.1-human-gut-metagenome-genome-assembly--contig:-NODE-2010-length-13029-cov-2.624228_pt1 | contig 13029 bp, 7 predicted proteins | sample MGYA00243009_ERZ508833 | MGnify/ENA primary metagenome ERZ508833 (study PRJEB26277, sample SAMN04329763) | human gut metagenome | biome: human-associated habitat | host: Homo sapiens | place: USA...
CTAAACCGGGACGACTCAAACAATCCTTCGGGCATGTATTCATCAGAGACTTAACAAAATAAGAAATCACGCAAAAAAGTTGCGTCCTGCGGCAATTATCTTAGTTCTAGGATGACAGAACAATTTAGTTTGTCGACTGCAAAATATTTTATTTATTGTCGACATAATAAGCAATATGTGGTTCGGATAATAACTTCCGGTATGGGAAGTTTGGGTGATTTATTAAAAAACCGGAAAACGCCGGCTTTGGTCTTTATGGAGCAATTTGACGTATCGTGGCATATGATGGTATACTATATAAATTAGGGAAATGTTTCGTTTTGCCTAGAATGACAAGATCATTTGCGGCAAGAAAGGAGATATATGAAAAGAGGTTTCAAGCTGCGAGGTAGACTGCGGCTTCATCTTGGCTGGCCATTGTGGTTGAGCATTCTCTTATTGCCTATGGTGATGCAGCTATATATTGCAGACCGTAAAGCAGGTATCATAGGAACGTGCTATTTTCTTGCATTCTTTTTATGTGCATTGATCATTCGCTACGGCGGTCACAAGAAGATGCGGCGGGATTTGATCCATTTTGCCAGCACGTATGGTCAGATGCAGATGCAGACGATGAAAGAACTCAGTGTTCCATTTGCGGTATTGAGCGAAGAGGGGCAACTGCTTTGGGGCAATGATGAGTTTGTACGCGTAGCAGTCAATAAAAAAGCAGCCAGACGCAATATTGCCAATGTATTTCCGGAGATTTCGGAGAATAGTCTTCCGGTGGACGGCGGCAGGAAAGTAATACACATACACGCTGGAGATAAATATTATCGGGCGGTACTTTCGTTAGTGTCAGATGATGGATTCAACGTGGATGATCAGATCATGCCAATGGATCAGCTGTTGGAAACAAAGCAGTTGATCGCAATGTTTCTGTATGATGAGACGGAAATGATCGAATTGGAAGAGCGGCGAGAGGAAGAGAATCTTATCGTAGGTCTTCTTTACATCGATAATTTTGATGAGATGTTAGACAGTATTGATGAAGTACGCCAATCTCTGATGACGGCACTGATCGACCGTAAGATCAATAAAACAATGCAGGCGATCGATGCTATATGTAAAAAAATAGAAAAGGACAAATTCCTGTTTGTCTTTAAGCAGAAATATTTACAGGAATTGATGAATGATCGTTTTTCTGTTTTGGAAGAGATACGAAATATCAATATTGGAAATGAGCAGACAGCAACGATCTCAATTGGTATCGGTGTCGGTAAGGGAACTTTTAACGAACGCTATGAATGGGCGCGTGCAGCTATTGATCTTGCGCTTGGACGTGGCGGTGATCAGGCGGTGATCAAAAACGGTGATCAGGAACAATTCTATGGGGGCAAACGTGTTCAGATCGAGCGCAATACCCGCGTTAAGGCTCGTGTCAAAGCGCATGCTTTGCGAGAGTTGATCGAAGGAAAAGAGCGTGTTGTCGTCATGGGGCATTCCATCGGAGACGCGGATTCGTTTGGAGCTTCGGTCGGCATTTACCGTATTGCTAAGGCATTAAACCGCAAGGCACATATTGTTGTTGATGAGGTGAATGCTTCGGTACGCCCGTTAAAAGAACGCTTTTATACGTAAGTTTATGATGACGATATGCTCGTAAGTGGCGAAGAGGCGGTCAGGCTTGTGGATGAGACTACGTTGTTAGTTATTGTCGATGTCAACAAGGGAGAACATACAGAGTGTCCGGAGCTTATTGAATTGGCGCAGTCTATTGTGGTGATTGATCATCACAGACAGGCCGGTGATGCGATTGCAAAAGCCGTATTGTTTTATATTGAACCATATGCATCGTCAGCGAGTGAAATGGTGGCAGAGATCTGTCAGTATATTGGCGGCGGATTGAAGCTGCGTGCAGCCGAGGCAGAAGCGTTGTATGCCGGTGTAATGATCGATACGAATTATTTCACGGACAAGACAGGTGTGCGCACGTTCGAGGCAATGGCCTATCTGAAACGGAACGGTGCTGATTCTGTGCGTATCCGCAAGATGTTTCGTGAGGATATCAATGAGTACAAAATACAAGCAGAGGCCATTCAGAATACGGAATTGTATCTGGACCACTATGCAATCACAGAAAGTGAGTCTCGTGGGGTGGAGACACCGACAGTGCTTGGTGCAAAGATTGCCAATTCCCTGTTGAATATCGAACAGGTAAAGGCATCATTTGTATTGACAAAATACAACGGCAAAGTATTTGTAAGCGCAAGGTCTATCGATGAGCTGAATGTGCAGCTAATGATGGAAAAACTCGGCGGCGGAGGTCATATTAATATGGCCGGTGCGCAGATTCCGGGACTGGATGTGGAGAGTGCAAAAGCACAGATCCGTGCATTGATCGATGCAATGATCGCTAATGGAGATGCAGACTAGCCGCGATAATCGGCAATAGAAATCCGGCTTAGCTGTGATGATTGGCAATGAGATGCGGACAGAGGCATATGTAGTGGTGTTGACATTTTTGGCAAATAGACGGAAACGGGGGATAAAGACATGGAAGTAATTTTATTAGAAGATGTAAAATCATTGGGGAAAAAGGGTGAACTGGTTAAAGTTAATGAAGGATACGCAAGAAATTTCTTGTTGAAGAAAAATCTTGGTATAGAGGCTACCGCAAAGAATAAAAATGACCTGAAATTGCAGAAACAGCACGAGGCGAAGCTGGCAAAGGAAAAATTAGAGGCAGCGAAAGCATTTGCGGAGGAGATGAAAGAAAAATCGATCACCGTATCCATTAGGCCCGGCTCCGGTGGAAGAAGCTTTGGGTCGGTATCGACCAAAGAATTGGCAGTTGCAGCTAAAGAGCAGCTTGGGTATGAATTGGACAAAAAGAAGATGGTGCTGCAGGATCCGATCAAAAGTCCGGGCATCTTTACACTTCCGATCAAATTGCATCCTAAGGTAACGGGCGAGTTAAAGGTAATCGTCAAAGAGGTATAATCGCACAAAAGGAGAAACGTAGATGGAAGAAGCAGTGATCAAACGGATTCCGCCGCATAATATTGAGGCGGAGAGAGCGGTGATCGGCTCGATGATCATGGACCGGGATGCCATTTTGGTATGTTCAGAGATGCTGACAGCAGAAGATTTCTATCAGGGGCAATATGGCATACTTTTTGAGGCATTGCTCGATCTGTTTCGCGGTGGAATTGGTACAGATCTGATCACTCTGCAAAACAAGCTTCGTGAAAAAGAAGCTCCGCCGGAATTGTGCAGTGTCGAATATATTGGCAGTTTGCTAAATAGTGTGCCGATTTCTGCAAACGTGAAGTATTATGCCACAATTGTCAAAGAAAAAGCGATGCTTAGAAGGCTGATACAGACAGCTGAGAGGATTGCCAGTACTTGTTATATGGACAAAGAACCGTTAGAAGATATTTTGGATGCGACTGAAAAAAATATCTTTCAGGTGATGCAGCAGCGTACCGGCAGTGAGTTTGAACCGATTCGAGATGTTGTTTTGCGTACCTTAGATAGTATTGAGCAGGCGGCGAAACAGAAAGGGCATATTACCGGATTGGAGACCGGATTTCGGGATTTGGATTACAAGACAGCGGGTCTGCAAAAGTCCGATCTGATTTTGATCGCAGCACGTCCGGCTATGGGTAAGACGGCGTTTGTACTGAACCTGGCAGAATATATTGCATTGCATAGCGAGAGTACGATTGCGATGTTTAGCTTGGAAATGAGTAAGGAGCAGCTTGTGAAACGAATGCTTTCGATGAATTCTCATGATGACTCCCAAAAGATAAGAACCGGTAATCTGGAAGACGAGGACTGGGACAGACTGGTGGGCAGTGTCCGGCGGATTGGTAATTCGCATCTTGTGATTGACGACACATCAGGAATCACGGCGACAGAGCTTCGTTCCAAATGCCGTAAGTTAAAGATCGAGCAGGGATTAGATCTGGTTATTATCGATTACCTGCAGTTGATGTCGGGCAGTGGAAAGCGCAAAGGCGAGAACAGACAGCAGGAAATTTCGGAAATCTCCCGTTCTCTCAAAGTTATGGCGCGAGAATTAAACGTTCCGGTGATCGCTTTATCACAGTTATCACGTGCAGTTGAGCAGCGTCCGGACAAGAAACCGATGCTTTCTGATCTGCGTGAGTCCGGAGCAATCGAGCAGGATGCCGATATGGTTATGTTTTTGTATCGTGACGAATATTATAACCCGGACAGCGAGGAAAAAGGTGTGGCAGAGGTCATTATCGCAAAACAGCGTAGTGGTCCGACAGGATCGGTGAAACTGGCATGGTTAGCGAACTTGACGAAGTTTGGAAATCTGGAACAGGAAAGATATTAACACTTGATTTACAGGCAGGAATTGATTAGAATATATAATGTTGAATACAACCAACCGGGATTCATGCTTTGTGGCTGAGGAATCCCGCAAAGGATAGACCGAGTATAGAGACTGCAACAAGGAAGGATAGGAGGAAACCATGGCAAACAAGGTTACTTTTGATTACTCTCTGACAGAGAACGTAATTTCTGCAGACGAGATCAAATCAATGGAGAAAATTACAAACGACGCAAAAGAGTTATTACTTAGCAAAGAAGGAGCAGGAAGTGATTTCTTAGGATGGATTGACCTTCCGATTGATTATGATAAGGAAGAATTCGCACGTATCCAGAAAGCTGCTGAGAAGATTCAGTCTGATTCAGAAGTGCTTTTGGTAATCGGTATCGGCGGTTCTTATTTGGGAGCAAGAGCAGCAATTGAGTTCTTGAGACATGGATTTTATAACAATGTGTCCAAAGAAATTCGTAAAACACCAGAGATTTATTACTGTGGTAACAATTTGAGCGGCACATATCTGTCACAGTTGATCGACGTGATCGGTGATCGTGACTATTCCGTAAATATTATCAGCAAGTCCGGTACTACGACGGAGCCTGCTGTTGCATTCCGTATTTTCAAGGAAATGTTAGAGAAGAAATATGGTAAAGAGGAAGCTGCTAAGAGAATATATGCAACAACGGACAAGCAGAAAGGTGCGTTGAAGAACCTTGCTACAGAAGAAGGTTATGAGAGCTTTGTTGTACCGGATGATGTCGGAGGACGTTTCTCCGTACTTACCGCAGTTGGTTTACTTCCAATTGCTGTTAGTGGTGCAGACATTGCTAAGTTGATGGAAGGTGCAGCATCCATGCGTGAACTTTGCTTGGACAAAGATTTCGCAGACAATGATTCTATGAAGTATGCTGCGATCCGTAATATCTTATTACGCAAGGGGAAATCTGTGGAGATCCTTTGCAACTATGAGCCTGCATTCCACTATGTAGCTGAGTGGTGGAAACAGCTTTACGGAGAGAGCGAAGGTAAAGATCAGAAAGGTATTTTCCCGGCAGCAGTTGATTTGACAACAGATCTGCATTCCATGGGACAGTTCATTCAGGACGGAAGCCGTATTATGTTTGAGACAGTTATGGAATTAGAAGAGCCGACATTAGATGTAACGATTCAGGAAGGGCCGGTTGATCGTGATGCATTAAATTATTTGGCTGGCAAGAACCTTGACTTCATCAACAAGAGTGCGATGAAGGGAACACAGTTGGCACACGTTGATGGCGGTGTACCAAACTTGAGCGTAAAGGTTCCGGCACAGAATGAATATTATTTGGGTCAGTTATTCTACTTCTATGAGTTCGCCTGCGGTGTAAGTGGATATATCCTTGGTGTAAATCCATTTAACCAGCCGGGTGTTGAGAGCTATAAGAGAAATATGTTCGCATTGCTTGGTAAGCCAGGCTATGAGGCAGAGAGAGAAGAGCTCTTAAAGAGACTGTAATTGACGTAAATAGAGCAATTCGAAGTTATACAACAAAGGCAAATCCCCATTTTCCTGTTATGGATCTATGATGACAGGGAAGAGGGGCTTTGCTTTTTTGATTTCATAGAAAAATGCTGTTGCGTAGTGTGATAATGCTAAGAATTGCTATAGCAATTCTTGTAAAGCAAAGCGCTGGCTTTGCTTTTTTACTTTCATAGAAAATTATGGGGGAATAGGTTGGCGATAACGCAAAGTACAGGTATAATAAAGAGAAGATGTCAGGGAGGAGGATAGAAACATTTGTGATAGATTGGAAGGGCGAGTTGTTTGAGTGGATGCCGGGCTGTATCGGAATATTTAGACATGATGGGGAATGTCTGCGTACGGTAGCGCTCAACGCTAAAATGCGTGACATACTTGGGGTGACAGAAGAAGATGTTCAGACCAGTACTTGTAAAGAGCTGCTGCAGATACATCCGGATGATAGAGAGAACCTTTACAGCAGTTTTGACCAGGCAATTATTGATAAAAGGGATACATTAGAAATCAAGGCACGGTTTTATAGACGGAAGTTGAAACAGTATGTCTGGTTTCAGGCTAATTTTCAGTTTCAGTATCGGTCGGATGGTGAAACGATCGTTTATGCATTATATCAAGATGTGACATCACGTATGCGCATGAAAGAAAAGCTGCAGCACAACATTAAAACGATGCGGACAGCGATGGATCAGTGTGGTGTTTATTATGCTTTGTATGATATTGATGCCAATACGATCACTTATAACTCTAAAATGCAGCAAGATTTTGGAGTGCCTGCGGTAGCACAGCGAAATGCAGGAAAACCACGTAGATTGATGACCGAGTCCGGTCGGGCGGAATTGATCCGGTTGGAGCAGCTGCTTATGACGGGCAAGCAGGATTCGATCTCCCTAGAGATGGAAATACGACGTCCGATGCGAGGTGACTGGATATGGTCTAAGCAAAACTATACGGTTGCAGAACGTAATGAGCAGGGAGCACCGACGATGATCGCAGCTACGGCATTAGACATTACGAAAGAAAAGGAAGAGGAAAAGCGTTTTAGTCAGGAGAATATGTATCATCAACTCCTTTTTAATAATATGACATCGGTTATACGAATCAATATTACAGCATGGAAAGTATTAGACTATGCCGGAGAATATGTATTGATTCATGAGAGGGAGAATGATCCGTTTGGTGTTATGATCGACCATATTACCGATGAGGAGCAAAAAAAGGAATTTACCCGTATTTTTCATCGAAATAATCTGATCCACTTATTTGAAAGCGGGCAGAGGCAGGTATCCTATACCTTTCGTAGTAAACGTCTTTCGGGAAAAACGCTGTGGATGAAGATTGTTTTAGATATGACGGCACGCGAGGGGGAAGATATATATGGCTTTGTATCGCTGCAGGATGTAGATCGTAATGTCATAAAAGAACTTGTTCGTGGGCAGGTAGTTGATTCAATGATCGACTTCATCGCATATTGGAATACGGCAGCGAATGACAGTCAGATCTTTACTCGGTATGAATGTTATCAGGTAGATGCTTCGTTTGAGGGTAAGAAAAAGGTGGAGAAACTGCAAGAACAGTTGATCGATCTGGTCATTCCGGAGGAAAGAGAAATCATCAATGCGCAGATGTCGTGGGAAGTAATACATGCCCGGATCCAACACGGACTCAGTTGGGATTTTATGTATCACGCACAGGATGAGGAACTTGGTGTACGTACTAAGCGTATTTTTGCTTTCTTTTTGGAAAATGATGAGAGCGTCATTGTGATGGTGCAGAGAGATGTTACAGATATCATGTCCGAACAGGAAAAGCAAAATGCAGAGTTGCAGCGGGCATTGGAAATTGCCAATCGTGCCAGTCATGCCAGAGATGAGTTCCTGTCAAGCATGAGTCATGATCTCAGAACTCCTCTGAATGGAATTATTGGGGCGGCAGAGCTTGCGAAGCTTTTCGGAGATGAAGTTCCGGATATGGTACAGGAATATTTGGACGACATTATATCTTCCGGTCATTTTATGCTGAATCTGGTTAACGACATTTTGGATACCAACCGGTTGGCATCCGGTAAACTGGAATTGCATCTCAAGAAGATCGATATCCAGCATATCATACAGGATATGCGGCAGATATTTGGAGTTACATGTACCGACAAAGGAATCAATCTTGTATTTGAACCGGGTGAAAATATTCATACCGTGTATGCAGATCCGGTGCGTATACAGCGAATATTTAGCAACCTGCTGTCAAATGCGATCAAGTTTACACCACCCGGTGGTACGGTATATTTTCGTGCAATAGAGCGTGAAATCATTGGCGACAAATACTTAGTGACTATTCAAGTTAAGGATACAGGAACCGGAATGAGTGAGGAATTTCAAGAGCATATGTTTGAAATCTTTGCACAGGAAGAAAATGATACCAATACCTTTAACATTGGAACGGGACTAGGGTTATCAATCGTAAAGAACCTGGTTGAACTGATGGGTGGAACAATACGATGCTCCAGTAAACTGGGTGTGGGAACAGAGTTTTTTGTAACGATGCCATTTCAGCTTGCGGAAGAAGCAGAGGAGGAACAATCGGCAGAAAAATGTGCAATACAAGAGGAATTGCTTTGGGATCATCGAATACTGCTTGTTGAAGATCATGACTTAAACGCCAAGATCGTGACCAGATTGCTGGAGAGCAAGCAAATACAGGTGGAACGGGCCAAAAACGGCAAAGAGGCGGTTGAGTTGTATGCAGCAAGTGCTCCATATAGCTATGATGCAATCCTAATGGATATACAGATGCCGGTCATGGATGGTATTGAAGCAAGTAAGAAGATACGTATGCTGGAGCGGCCGGATGCAAGATTAATCCCGATCATAGCACTGACAGCCAACGTATTTGATGTAGATGTGCAGCGCAGTAAGGCGGTAGAAATGAATGCACATCTGGTCAAACCGATCGATCCGCAGAAGCTGTTCCGGACATTGATCGCACTTTGGAAATAAATAGAGGAAAGAATAAAGCACAAGGAAGGACGGATGAGTATGTGTAAGAAAATGTTAACGTTTAGTTATGATGATGGTATTTATCAGGATGAGCGCTTGGTGGAGATATTTAATAAATATGGTATGAAAGCAACCTTTAATCTGAATACGGGAATTCAGTCTCCAGAGAGTAATTTTGAGATCGAGGGGATAAAGATCGCCCGCATGGAGCAGGAGGGACTGGCAAAATTATATGAGGGACATGAGATCGCTTTGCACGGCTTGACACATGCATCGCCCTCCGGTATCAAACCGGAAGATTATTCGCAGGAATATTTGCAGGATGCCCGTAACATTGAGAAACTATATGGAAAATATCCGGTTGGCATGGCTTACGCTTATGGTGATGTACCGGATCCGGTCGTTTCGTATTTGAAAGATATTGGTATTCGTTACGGAAGGACGGTAGAGAGTACACATAGTTTTACGTTGCCACAGGATCCGCTGAGGCTTAATGCAACCTGTCATCATAACGATGATAAGTTGTTTGAGCTGGCAGAACAGTTTTTGGCTGCAAAACCAGAGGAACCAATGTTGTTTTATGTGTGGGGACATAGCTATGAGTTTGATGTAAACAACAATTGGGAGCGAATAGAAGAATTCTGCAAAATGCTTGGTGGACGCGATGATATTTTTTATGGTACCAACGCACAATGTTTAGGATATATATAAGGCGGTTTTTGCCTCCTTTCCGGTAATATATATAGCGAAAGCAGAAAGTTTGAAGGGAGGAGAAGATTATGAGATGCGAAAATAATCTAATGGAAACCACATTAAAAAAGAATATGTCCCTGTATGAGGAGGATCAGCAGCCGGATGGAGGAAGATGGCGGAAGATCCTGCGCTATGTATTGATCGCAGTCATACTTGCAATCGTTATTCAGATGCTATATGCGGGAGTGCTCTTTTTACTTGCTTGGAGAGCGGAAGGGTCTCTTCAAACAGCGTCAAGTTATAAACAGATTGAAAAAAGTTTTAAGCGTGTGATCAAAGCACAGCAAAAGGTGGTATCCCGCTATGAATTTTATGAGGATCCGTTTAAGTCAGATCCTTTGCCAATGGCATATAACTGTTCGCTGGGAAGTTTAATGCAGTCGGCAGCATCCTCTGTCAGTGAAGGGGTATTAGACAGAGAGCCGGGTTCTACGCAGGAAGATTGGCCTGAACTGGTCACACAGGATAGTACGACCAACACAGAAAATGCAGATGAGGCAGAGATGGATCAGATTCTGACGAAGGATGGTTTGATCTATGTGCTTTATTATAACGATGGCTCCTATATAAGGAGCAATGCTACGGATCAAGAGGGTGCGACGGATCAACTGTACATTCTTCGAGAGAAGAATGGTATCTGCGAGGAAGTTGGCAAAGTATCCCTTAAAATTAATGATCCATATCAGAATGCCAGTAGTGAAGATGATCTGTACGGCGATGAAAGTGCTAGCTATGAAGATGGTCTGATGTGGTGTGGAAAGAGCTTGCTATATGTGAAGAATACGAGAGCACAGACCTATGTGATACCGATCGATGTATCGGATCCTCAGAAACCACAGGCTGGCAAGATGCTTCGGCAAAACGGTCAAAATCTTTGCACACGCGTATCCGGAGAGCAGTTGATCATTGCCTCTGTGATGCAACCATATACCGATGCCGATGGTGTTATCAGCATTGAAGATCCGCAAATTAATGACAAAAAGCTGGCGGTTAAGGATGTATATTGGCAGCGGGATCTGTATCAGCCGGGGTATACGCTTGTGTGCAGTTACCGCATGGCAGATCATACGCAGTTAGAGCCGGTCGGTCATAAAGCGTTAGCAGGAACGGCGATGAAAGTATACATGTCCGGCAAAAATGTATATGTGCTTTGCCGAACCGTTGCGAAGCGGTTCGATGAGACAGAACGCACCGGAATCACCAAGTTTGTTGTGGATTCAGAGGGGACAGTGAAAGCAACAGCGACCCATATTGTCAAAGGAATTGTAGGAGAGGGATTTGCGGTTAAAGAGCAGGGTGGACATTTGTGGCTGTGTATGTCGGTGCATCATTATAAGTCAGAGTGGAAATGGAAAAAGGCAGAGGTACCTTTTAACTGGAAATTACCTGCACATTATACGGGGCAGCTCAAAATGCTCTGCGGAGAAGAAGAGAGTTCCCGCAATGTCAGTGTATATGCACTGGATGATTCGCTGCAGGAGATTGGAACAAGTTCTGAAATATGCAAAGGGGAAACGGTGCAGTGTGCACGTTTCCTGAACAAGACATTATATTTGGTGGTAAATGATGACCGTAAAATGATACAGGTATCAATGGCAGCAGAAGCAGATCCACAGGTCCTCGCACAGATCAAATTAGCCGATGAGGTTCATTATCTGCATTTGTTCCCATCGGATCCATCGATGATCTTTTCACTCGGGAAGACAACAACCGGAGAACTGGATATGACGGTTTTTCAGGCAACGGAGGGATCTGACATCAAACAGGTTGCAAGTTATGGTTTGCGGCAGCATGATTCCAGCGCATTAGCAGACCATACAAAAATCTTAGTGCAGAAGACGGAGAAAGGATTTTACTTGGGATTTGCAACGTATAATGCGGAAGGCTTGCAGTATCCGCTATTGCATTATACTGCAGATGAATCTGTAACTCAGGTTCTTCGCTCAACATCCAAAGGTCGTGCAGATTATTGGTGCCGCGGACTGTTTATTGATGGCAGCTTTTATGTATTCCGCAATTCCAACCGTGATCTGCAGATGGAAAAATATGAGCATCCACAGATGGAGGCGTATGCCGACAAGGCAAAGGTGTGGTCTAATTATTAACGCAAATTTCTTTATACCATAAAAAAGGAGCTGTCGCACTAAGCAATTAGTGCGTAGCTCCTTTTTGGATATATCGTCTATATAGGGAGTATATTACTGATGGCTGTCCTGATAGTTCAAAGCAGCACCGACAAATCCCTTAAACAATGGATGTGGACGGTTTGGTCTGGACTTAAATTCAGGGTGAGCCTGTGTTGCTACAAACCACGGATGTGATGGAAGCTCGCACATTTCTACGATGCGTCCGTCCGGAGACAAGCCGGAAAGCTTCATGCCGGATTTCTGTAAATCTTCGCGGTAGTAGTTATTTACTTCGTAACGGTGACGATGTCTTTCGTGGATGGTTTCCTCACCGTACAGCTCATAAGCTTTGGAATCCTTGTCCAGTACACAAGGGTAGGAACCGAGACGTAGCGTGCCGCCGATATCTTCAATGCCGTCCTGTTCCGGCATTAAATGAATCACAGGATGTGTTGTCTGAGGATCCAGTTCAATACTATGCGCATCATTGAAACCACAGACGTGTCTTGCAAATTCAACGATAGCAAGCTGCATTCCCAAACAAAGACCTAAGAATGGAATACCGTGTTCTCGTGCATACCGGATCGCTGTGATCTTTCCATCGATGCCGCGGTCACCAAAGCCGCCAGGTACTAATATACCGGATACATCATGAAGGAGTTCATCAGCATTTTCTTCATTTAAGTCTTCGGATGGAATCCATTTGATCGTTACATTGCTTTTGTGCGCAAGTCCGCCATGCTTGAGAGCTTCTACAACACTGATATATGCATCGTGCAGAGAAGTGTATTTGCCGACGAGAGCAACAGTAACATCTTTCTCAAGATGTTTGAGGGTATGAACCATTGTCTGCCACTCTTCCATGTCTGGTGTTTTGCAGTCTAACTTCAAGCATTTGCAGGCAACATCTGCGAGATGCTCCTTTTCCATTGCCAAAGGTGCTTCATATAGAGTTTCTACATCTAAATTCTGCATTACGTGATCGGTCGGAACATTGCAAAACAGTGCGATTTTATCTTTGATGCCCGGCTCGAGAGGACGCTCTGTACGGCATACGATGATGTCCGGCTGAATACCCATTCCCTGCAGCTCCTTAACGCTTGCCTGTGTTGGCTTTGTTTTCAGCTCACCGGAAGCGCGCAGATATGGGATTAAAGTTACGTGACACAGGATTGCATTCTCGTGTCCGACTTCATGCTGGAACTGGCGGATGGCTTCAATGAAAGGCTGGCTTTCGATATCTCCGACGGTTCCTCCGACTTCTATAATAGCGATATGCATATCGTCTGAGGTAAA
>ENA-ORLU01002015-ORLU01002015.1-human-gut-metagenome-genome-assembly--contig:-NODE-2015-length-12985-cov-4.343043_pt1 | contig 12985 bp, 10 predicted proteins | sample MGYA00243009_ERZ508833 | MGnify/ENA primary metagenome ERZ508833 (study PRJEB26277, sample SAMN04329763) | human gut metagenome | biome: human-associated habitat | host: Homo sapiens | place: USA...
TGCAAAAATACACCAAACTTATATAAATCCTTCATTGCAAACGACTTTTCTACGTTTCCGGTGACAATTACCCGGTGAGCGACGCATTTTGCTTCCGGTGGCATGACGGTTCCTTTGTTGTCAAGGTAGTAGTTTTGGCCGTTGGCGCTCATGACCCGGAGGATAGGAATACGCTGTGTCACTTCCACGCACACTTTGCCGCTGGGTGTTTTGTAGCATTCGGCTTCGTCAATCAACGGATGTTTGCTTAGTTCCCGTTCCAGTGACTTGGTGGAGATGCGTTCCATTTTCTTCCCGATGGGGTAGATCCCTTTCTGCTGAAGGATACCTTTCAGCTCTTCTTTGGTGATGAAGCCGGCGTATGCGGTATCCTTGATAACCAATTCCATGTCACGGCAGGTCTGGTCGGTAGGCTTGCGGTTGAATGCGGTGATAGCTACGGTGAGGTAGGCTATAAGCACCAGCATGACGATGGATAGAAGGATTCTTTTAATCATAATCAAAAATTAAAGATTAAAAATTAAAAAGCTTGCACTGTTTCGGACAGGCTGCCGGATGATTATTCATTTATCTTTTTTCTAATAGTTCCTTTATTTCGGGGACATAGTTATCGATGTCTCCGGCTCCTAAAGTAATTAATACTTCAATGTTTTTATCTTTCAGAATGTTCAGTATCTCTTCCTTTTTGCACATACTTTTTTCGATACCCGGACGGAGATTATCATAAATCAGTTTGCTGGTAACGCCCGGAATTGGTGCTTCACGTGCCGGGTAGATGTCTACCAGAATCACTTCGTCGAGTAGCGACAGGCTATCGGCAAAATCCTGATAGAAGTCGCGGGTGCGGGTATAGAGATGAGGCTGGAAGATGGCTGTGATCTTCTTGTCCTTGTAAAGTTCGCGCATAGACAACACGCTCTGTTTGATTTCAGAGGGGTGGTGTGCGTAGTCACTTAGAAAGACAATCCGGTCGTTCTTGAGTTTGAAGTCGAACCGGCGGTCTACTCCGCGGAAACTTGCCATACCTCTTTTTATCTCTTCATCGGTCACCCCGTTGAGGTGTGCCAATGCCATGGCGGCTACGCCGTTCTCTATGTTGATGCTTACCGGAATTCCCAGTTGGATGTCGTTGATACGGGTGTCCGGAGCAACAAAGTCGATGAATATCTCCCCGTTTCCGATACGGATGTTTTCTGCATGGAAGTCGCCTTCGTCACGTGAGTAAGTGTAGACACGAACGTCCGGCTGCACTTTGGGTTGCAGAGAGATGCCTTTACGGATAATCAGTGCGCCACCCGGTTGGATTAGCGTGGTGTAATGTTCGAAACTTTCCAGGTAGGCTTGCTCTGTTCCGTAGATGTCCAGATGATCGGGGTCGGTAGACGTGATTACGGTCATATAGGGTGACAGCCAGTGGAAAGAACGGTCGAATTCATCCGCTTCAATCACAGTGTAAGGGCTTGCTTGAGAGAGTAGCAGGTTGGTGCCGTAGTTCTTTGAGATTCCTCCGAGAAAAGCGGTACATTCCACGTGCGACTGGTGGAACAGATGAGCTGTCATCGTCGATGTGGTTGTTTTCCCGTGAGTACCTGCTACGCACAGACCTTTGCTCGAATGGGTAATCGTTCCCAATACTTGGGCGCGTTTCTGTATTTCGAATCCGTTGTTGCGGAAATAGACTAATTCTTCGTGTTCCTGCGGAACGGCGGGAGTGAATATGACGAGGGTGCTTTCCTTGTCTTTACAGGCTTCCGGAATCAGGTCGACGTTCTCTTCGTAATGTATTTGTGCGCCTTCGGCGATTAGTGTTTCAGTCAATGGAGTAGGGGTGCGGTCGTATCCTGCCACTACTTTTCCTTTGAAGAGGAAGTAGCGCACAAGCGCACTCATACCGATGCCGCCGGCACCTACGAAATAGACTGATTTTATCGTTTCTATATTCATTTCTTCTGTCTTTTTATTTTAGTGCAGATTACGTTGTTTGATACGGGCATTGTGCCGTTACTTCAATCTGCGTAATCCGATCGTCCATTTATCTGTTCTTTGCTTCCGCCAGCTTAATGACCTCTTGTGCGATGATTCTCGCTGAATCGGGTAAAGCCAGTTTGGCGATATTCTCTGTTAGTTCTTTCAGTTTCTGCTCGTCGTTGACAGTGGACAGGGCTACGTCCATCAAAGTGGTTTCCGCTTCACTGTCTTTGACGTAGATAGCTGCCTGTTTGTTCACCAACGCTAAGGCGTTCTTCGTCTGGTGATCTTCTGCCACGTTGGGCGAGGGCACTAAGATAACAGGTTTGTGCAGCAGGCAGAATTCAGAAATGGAACCTGCTCCCGCACGGGAGATAACCAGATCGGCTGCTGCATAAGCGGCTGCCATATCTTTGATGAAATCCGTTACATATAAATTCGGAAGTGCTCCTGCCGCTTTTACGGCTTCTGTTACTTGCGGGTAATAGTATTTGCCCGTTTGCCAGATAAACTGCACGTCCGTGTTTTCCTTGATGGTTGTCAGACTGGCTGTCAGCGTGTTGTTGATGGTGCGTGCACCCAAGCTGCCACCTACAATCAGGATTGTCTTTTTGCCGGGCTGTAAGTGGAAAGAACCTAGCGCTTCTTCTTTTGACGGCATATCCTTTGTCAGGTTCTGGCGGACGGGATTACCCGTCATGATAATCTTGTCGGCAGGGAAGAACTTTTCCATTCCGTCATAAGCTACACAAATCTTACGAGCTTTCTGTGCCAGGAGTTTATTAGTTACTCCGGCATACGAGTTTTGCTCCTGGATTAATGTGGGGACTCCCATCATTCCGGCAGTCTTTAGTGTTGGCCCGCTTGCATATCCGCCTACACCTACCGCCACTTGCGGGCGGAAGTTTTTGATTACTTTGCGCGCTTTCCATTGGCTGCGCATCAGTTTAATCAATACGGATACATTTTTCCATAAATGTTTGCGGTCGAATCCGGCTATCGGAAGTCCGATAATCCGGTAGCCTGCATCGGGAACCCGTTGCATTTCCATACGTCCTTCAGCGCCTACAAAGAGAATTTCTGCGTCGGGGCGTAGCTCTATTATAGCGTTTGCGATAGAGACGGCAGGAAAGATATGTCCTCCTGTTCCTCCACCGCTGATGATAATTCTAAGTTCTTTTTCCATCATACTGTTTTCTTCTGTCCTTTCTCAACATTTACCGTTCATTGTTTCTGCTATCATGCTCATCTTCAAATTTGGCGTCGCTGTTCAGAATCTGCGCTGTCGGTTCGGCTGCGGCCTGTGCTTCCGAATTGGCTGCGGCATCCGCCTCTATTTGCAGTTGGATCTGTGCATCGTGCGCTTTCTGTTCTTCCAGATGAGCGGTATATCGGCTTACGCTTAATATCATTCCGATATAAGCGCAGTTGATTAACGTACTTGTACCTCCTTTGCTGACCAGAGGCAGGGGTTGTCCGGTGACGGGGAATAACCCGACGGCAACCATCATATTCAGTATTGCCTGTGATACCAACAACAGCGCAATACCCATGACGAGAAAGGCGGGGAAGGTTCGCTCGCACTTTTGGGCGATTCGTCCGGCTCGCATCAGCAACCATAAATAGAGGAACACCACAAATATTCCTCCTACCAGTCCCATTTCTTCAATCACAATCGCGAAGATAAAATCGGAGAATGCCTGGCTAAGGAAGTCGCGTTGTATCGAGTTTCCCGGACCTTTGCCTACTACATGGCTGGTAGCAATAGCGATTCGCGCGTGTGCAATCTGTGCGTCTTTGTCAATATCAAATTTGGCTGCCGGCACTTCTTCTTTCTCAAAGAAACCGGAAACACGATTCTGCCACGTTTCGAAACGGTGAAGTCCCGGAGTGTTGTGCAGTGTTTTGGCGGGAATAGCCATCAGTATGCCTACGGCAACACCGCCTACAAGCCCCAATATCCCCAACATCCCGAACAGTTTCTTGGAAGATACCCGTCCGATGAACATCATCATACATACCACTCCGAACAGCAGCATTGCTGTTGAAAGGTTTTCCGGTGCGATGAGCAGGAATACCAGTCCGGTGAGGATCATGATATATTTAAAGGCATTCGGATTGGCCCCATATTCGTCCTGCCTTTTGGACAGGATGAATGAGACGGCAATGATTACCGCCATCTTTGCCAATTCCGATGGCTGGAATTGCAATCCCATAAAGGTCATCCAACGGGCGGCCCCGTTGACACGGTCGCCTGTGATGATACCCATCAGCGTGACAAACGCCAGTAGGACCAGAGATACCGGATATAGAAAGACCGGAAATACCTGGAACCATTTGTAGGGAACATTATGCAGAAATACGACTACCACAGCTCCCACCATAAGGATGATGGAGTGTTGCGTAATCGGCCCCCAATGGTCGCCACTTTTGTAAGTCAGCGTCGACGCTGCCGAAAACACCTCGATGATCGAGATGAGGCAGAGACAGAGGAAGATAATCCAGATTACCTTGTCACCTTTGAATATGTTCTTTAATAAATCCAATCTTGCAGAATTTAAAAATTAATAATTAGAAATTAAAGGGCACGGACACATTCTTTAAATTGGTCACCACGGTCTTCGTAACTCTTGAAGAGGTCGAAAGAAGCGCAGCAAGGACTTAATAATACCGTTTCACCTTTCTTTGCCAGTTTATAGGCTGCTTCTACGGCATCTTTCATGCCGGTTTGCACATCGGCTACCGGCAGACCGAAACGGTCGAAGAATTCGTGAAGCTTTTCGTTATGAAGTCCCAGATATACCAGTGCTGAACACTTTTCGCGTACCAGGTCTTCAATTTCAGTATAGTCGTTTCCTTTATCTTTACCACCGAGAATCAATACCGTTTTGGTAGTCATGCTTTGCAGGGCATACCAGCAGGAGTTGACATTCGTGGCTTTAGAGTCGTTAATAAAATCAATTCCGCGCACACGTGCCACCTTTTCCAACCGATGTTCCACTCCCTTGAAATCGGAGAGGGCCTTGCGGATGTTTTCTTTGGCAATGCCGGCAAGGTTTGCCGAGATACCGGCGGCTAAAGAGTTGTACAGGTTGTGTTGTCCTGTCAGGGCCAGTTCCTCTTGCTCCATGTTGAAGGCAATCGGTTCGGTGATTTTCACTTCGTGATCTTCTACGTATGCAATCGCTCCATCCTCTTTTACAGCGGCAAAAGGATACAAGTGAGCTTTCAGACCATGTTTTGCCAGTTCCTGTCTGATGATAGGGTCATCGTTCCAGAAGATGAAAGCATCGTCCGGTGTTTGGTTTTGGGTGATGCGGAATTTAGCGTCGATGTAATTCTGCATACAATGGTCGTAGCGATCAAGATGGTCCGGAGTGATGTTCATCAATACGGCGATGTTCGCACGGAAGTTATACATATTATCCAGCTGGAAAGAGCTAAGTTCGATAATATAGTAATCGTGGTAATCTTCGGCTACCTGCAAAGCAAGGCTTTTGCCGATGTTGCCTGCCAAACCTACGTTCAGACCTGCGCTTTTGAAAATATGGTAGATCAGGGAAGTCGTTGTGGTCTTCCCGTTAGAACCTGTAATACAGATCATTTTGGCATCAGTATAGCGTCCGGCAAACTCTATTTCGGAGATCACCGGTGTGCCTTGAGCTTTCAGTTTCAGGATGATCGGGGCATCATTCGGGATACCGGGGCTTTTGATTACCTCGTCGGCATTCAGAATGAGTTCTTCGGTATGGTGTCCTTCTTCCCAGGCAATCTGATGGCTGTCGAGAAGTTCCTTATACTTGTCCTTGATAGCGGACATGTCCGAAACAAACGTCTCAAATCCTTTGACTTTAGCGAGTACGGCTGCACCTGCGCCGCTTTCGCCAGCTCCTAAAATTACTATTCTTTTCATCTACAATAATGTGCCCTTATTTTCTAATTGATTGATTTATCTATTAGCTGTGCACATCTTTAAAAGTTAATAATCGGGTTAATACTCTCTATCTATAAAACTTGTTTCCCGTATGGAAACTCGGCTCCGGCACCTTGCCGGTTATCTTATTTTAAGCGTTATAATCGTTATTGCTGCCAATACAATCGTTACAATCCAGAACCGGACGGTAATCTTTGATTCATGAAACAGTTGGTCGGGTTTGGTGAATTTCACCGTGCATCCCGGTTCAATCAGGCTCATCGAAGTGCGGAAGTGATCGTGAATCGGTGTACGCTTGAACAATCGCTGTTTCACACCTTTTCGTTTTCCCGCCTTATAATAAGCCCGTTGCAGGATTACCGACAGGTTTTCTACCAGGAATACACCGCAAAGAATCGGTATCAGCAACTCTTTGTGGATGATGATGGCAAACACTGCGATAATACCGCCAATAGTAAGACTGCCTGTATCTCCCATAAATACTTGTGCCGGATAGGCGTTGTACCATAAGAAACCTATCAGTGCACCGATAAAGGCGCAGATATAGATTACGAGTTCTTCCGAGCCCGGAATATACATGATGTTCAGGTAGCCTGCAAATTCGATATGCGATGATACATAGGCCAGTACCCCCAACGTTGCACCGATAATTGCCGAGTTCCCGGCTGCCATTCCGTCCATACCGTCATTCAGATTGGCGCCGTTTGATACGGCGGTAACCACAATGATTGTGACAATGACGAACAATATCCATCCGGCTGTTTGCGCATGTTCTCCCATGAACGAAACCAGATCAGCATAATCAAGGTTGTTGCTCTTGAAAAAAGGAATCGTTGTCTGGGTAGATTTCAGGTCATTCGTTCCGTGTATCACTTCCATCTCCCGTCCCGGATTATGAACTTCGATATTCTCACGGATCACTACGTCCGGACTTAAATACAAGGTCATTCCGACAATTAAACCTAAACCGACCTGACCGATAATCTTGAACTTGCCATGCAAACCCTCTTTGTCTCTTTTGAAGATTTTGATATAGTCGTCTGCGAATCCGAGCGATCCCAACCATACGGTAGTGATCAGCATCAGTATCATGTATATGTTATGCAGTTTACCTAACAATAAACATGGGATCAGGATGGCTACAATGATGATGACACCTCCCATGCTCGGCACGCCTACTTTATTGACGCCAAACGGGTCGGTTTTAGCATCACGCTGCGTTTCTGTGATTTGTTTCCTTTTGAGTAGGTTGATGAACTTATCTCCCCAGATACTTGAAATAAGTAATGCGAGGATAACCGCCATCAAAGCACGGAATGAAGTATATCCGAACATTCCCGCTCCTGGAAAATTGAGCTTATGTAGCCATTCAAATAGATAGTATAACATAAATAATTTGCCAATTTATTGATGTGTTGTTATGCCGGTTGCTGTCGGATAGATAACGAAGCCGGTCGGCATATTAGCACAGTCTATTCATTATTTAAAAATTTCTTTGAGTACTTCTTTGTCATCAAAATGATGTTTCACTCCTTTTATCTCCTGGTAATTCTCATGTCCTTTTCCGGCAACGAGAATTACATCTCCTTTCTCTGCCAGCATGCAAGCCGTGCGAATTGCTTCTTTACGGTCGGCAATGCTTAGTGTTTTCTTCATATCTTCCGCATCCAGTCCGGCAAGCATGTCATTGATGATGTCTTGCGGCTCTTCAAAGCGCGGATTGTCGGAAGTGATGATGACGCGGTCACTCGCTTTGGCAGCTTCCTTTGCCATGATGGGGCGTTTGCCCTTGTCGCGGTTACCGCCGGCGCCTACCACGGTAATCACTTTTCCTTTTCCTTCAAGCACTCCATGAATAGCGTTCAGTACATTAATGAGAGCATCCGGGGTATGTGCATAATCAACAATCGCCGTAATTCCCTGCGGTGAGCGGACCGCATCGAAGCGTCCGGCTACCGGATGAAGTGTGCTAAGAGCTACAAGCACCTCTTCCTCTTTCTTGCCTAACAGAACTGCCGCCCCGAATACCGCCAATAAATTGGAAGCATTGAACTTTCCGATAAACTGAACTGCCAGTTCATGATTGTTGAAGTCGAGCAGCATCCCTTCGAAATGAGACTCTAATACCCGTCCTTTAAAGTCGCTAAGACTTCTCAATGAATAAGTATAGACCTTCGAACGTGTGTTCTGCGTCATTACCAGTCCGTTTTTATCGTCCAGATTGGTCAGGCTGAATGCATTTTTCGGCAGATCGTCAAAGAATTTCTTCTTCGCTTTCAGATAGTTCTCTACTGTTTTATGATAGTCGAGATGGTCGCGGGTCAGATTGGTAAAGATCCCTCCTGCAAACTTTAGTCCACTGATACGTTTCTGTGCAATCGAGTGGGAGCTGACTTCCATGAAAACATATTTGCATCCTTCATCTGCCATCCGTCCCAACAAACAGTTCAACGTGATTGGATCAGGAGTAGTATGTTCTGTCGGAATCGATTTATCATCGATGTAATTGCAAACGGTAGAAATCAATCCCACCTTATAGCCGAAATAACGGAATGTATTATATAATAAGGTAGCGATCGTTGTTTTTCCGTTCGTCCCGGTAACGCCGACCAGTTCCAACTTGGAAGTCGGGTCTCCGTAGAAGGTAGTGGCAATCTTTCCTACCGCATCTTCGCTGTCTTTTACTCGTACATAGGTGATCCCCGCTACAGGTTCTTCCGGCATATCCTCGCAAAGGATGGCGATTGCTCCTTTTGCGATGGCAGCAGGTATATAAGCATGGCCGTCGGCTTGTGTGCCACGCATTGCCATGAATAGCTGTCCGGCTTCCACTAGACGGGAGTCTATGTTGACACCGGTGATTTCTATGTTTGAATCTCCGGCTACCTCTACCGGTTGGATTGCTTTCAGTAACTCATTTAATAACATCACTCTATTCAATTTTAATCTTTAATTTTTAATTAAGCGTAAGCGTCACTGTCTGTCCCTTCTTAACAATCGTTCCGTTGGCTATCGACTGGCTTTTTACTTTGCCTACGCCGACCAGATTGACTTTCAATCCTTTGCTTTCCAACAAGTACACAGCGTCTTTCGCTCCCATACCTATCACACTCGGTACAAAATTCTGCATATTGCTCCGGCTCTCAAGAACCACAGCTTGTGGGGCAGAATGGGTATTTCCCCAAACCTCTTTGCCCGAATCAGCGATTTTGCCTTGTACGTTAATCTGCAGCTCTTCCAATACTCGTTGCGCTTCGCGCATCTCTCCGGCTTTTACATTCGGAATGACTACGGAATTAGTATCAATCGCATTGGTCAGCGGTAACCGCAAGTCTTTGGCATACACCCTTTCTGCAATCTTGCTGAACACACTACCTGCCATTAAACCTCCCGAAGCCGGTAATCCCGGTTTCTGGATAGAGACAATCATGCTATATTTAGGTGCTTCTGACGGGAAATACCCGCAGAAACTAACCAGATAATTTGTTCTTCCCGTTTTGTATCCGGCTGCTCCCTGTGAAATCTGCGCCGTTCCTGTTTTTCCTGAAACGTGGAACTGCTTGCTTCCCGCAGGTTTGGCAAGTCCTTCACCAACCACTTTCCGGAGAATCTCACGGATCTGTGCCAAAGTCTTATCCGAACAAATCTTGGGATTGATTACCTCTGTCGGATATTCTTTCACTACTTCCCCGTCCTTCATGGCAGCTTTGACAAACTTCGGACGCACGGTGACTCCGTTGTTGGCTATCCCATTATAGAATGTGAGAATATTGATCGGTGGAACCTGTGTCTCGTAGCCGATACTCATCCACGGCAATGTTGTCTTTGCAAAATAACGTTCTTTCGGGCCGCGTATATTCGGTTTTCCTTCTCCCGCAATCTGCAGGTGTAACGGCTGGTCGATGCTCATCCGTTTCAACCCGTCTACAAATTTCTGCGGGTTGCTGCCGTAGAAATGGTCTATAATATAAGAGGTACCCACATTGGACGAAACCCCTAGAATTTCCGTAACAGTCAGCTTTCCATATCCTCCGCGATGCCAGTTATGGTCTTTCATGACACGTCCATACATCGGCATCTGGCCGTTGCCGGTATCTACCACATAGTCCGGCGTGATTTTTCCGTCTTCAAGAGCTACCATGATAGAGGCCGTTTTGAAAGTAGACCCCGGTTCGAGCATATCACTAATAGCATTGTTGCGCATTTCGTAGTACTCACCGTCTTTGCCTTGCATCATGTTGACGATGGCTTTCACTTCTCCGGTACTTACCTCCATCAATACCACCACACCCACGCTCGCATTCAGCTCTTTCAGCTTATCCACCAACGCCTTCTCGCAAATATCCTGCATACCTACATCGATAGTACTAATCAGATCGCAACCATCAACTGGTGGCACATCGACAATGTTCAGGTATTTGTTCATCACCTTCTGACGGTGTGTCAATCCGTCCCGCCCTTTCAGGATGGTGTCGAAAGCAAGTTCGATACCATTTCTCGCTCCTTTGGCTGTGTCTGCATACACATCTCCCAGTGTACGGGCAGCCAGTGAACCGAACGGTTTCTTACGCTGATTGTAAGCTTGTTCCTTGAATCCGCCTTTATACCGGTTCAAGCAGAATACAGGCAGTCTCTTTACCTCTTTATATTGTATATAGGAGATACGTTTCGGATAAATCAGATAATTGCGGCTTTTTGCCTGGCGTCCTTTTTTGAGGTGTGCCTTGAATTGAGCCGCACTCTTGTCCGGGAATATCTTGTGAAGTCCGATACAGATTGAATCCATATTGGCATTGAGGATGGAATCCCGGCGTGCCTGATCTTTCTGCCTGCGTTTTTCATCCTTTTCACCGGACATAAAGTCCATATATATTCTGTACTCGGGCAGAGAGCTGGCCATCAGTTTACCGTCAGAAGAAATAATGTTTCCACGATTAGGTTTTACCGTCACATTCTCTTTTACGAAACGGTCAGCCACATCCTGCCAGTATTGTCGTTCGGCAAACATGGTGATGCCTGCTTTTACAACAATAGCTACTCCTATCAACGCCATCAATAGGATGACGAAGAAGTAACGGGTCATTATGTTCTTTTTATTAACTGCCACAGTATTTGTCTTTTAAACGCTTAACTATCATTTATCAACTATCCACTATCATCTATTTAATAAGGTAAGGAGGATTGGTTGATGTTTGCAAATCGCTTTCCTTACTCGATATATAATCTTCAATGCGTGACTGGCGGCTCTTTTCCATCAGCTCTGAGCTGCGAGTCAGTGCATCGTATTTAATGTCTGTCAATTCCTTTTTCAGCCGGTCTATTTCGATCTGTTGCTGTTGACTGGCATAACGATTGTGAATGTAGAAGATGATGAATACCATGATAAGTACCAGCAACTTCGTTTGACGGCGGAAAAAATCGGTAGCCAGAATGTCTCCACCCAGAATACTCTTCAGAGAGGTGCGTTTTTTCTTCTTGTCCTCTTCTGCTTTCTTGTTTACTACTTCTTCTTCCATATCTTTTTATTTCTTTTCTGCAATTCGTAATTTGGCGCTTCTCGACCGCGGGTTTCGTTCTATTTCTGCCTCGTCGGGAACGATTACCTTATTGTTGACAAGGCGGAAAGGCGTTTGCAGATTGCCGAAGAAGTCGGTTTCCGCTTTTCCTTCTACATTGCCTGTCTTCATGATGTTTTTCACCATTCGGTCTTCCAGCGAATGATAGGTGATAACTACCAGTCTGCCGCCCGGCTTTAATGCCTCCGTAGCAGCCAGCAACATCTCCTTCAACGCCTCCATCTCTTGGTTTACTTCAATTCGTAGTGCCTGGAACACCTTTGCCAGCTCTTTCTTTTCGCGTTCACGACCGAAAAGCGGTTTGATGATTTCCAAAAACTCACCGATGGTCCGGATATTCTGTCCGCTTCTGGCTTTAACGATGACAGAAGCCAGTTTGCGGCTATTCTTTAGTTCCCCGTACAGGTAGAGGATGTTTGCAAGACGTTCTTCATCATAAGTATTCACGATATCTGCTGCTGTCATACCGGCACGCTTGTTCATACGCATATCCAGTGCCCCGTCAAAACGGAAGGAGAAGCCACGTTCGCTATCATCGAAATGATGGGAAGATACGCCGAGGTCGGCCAGGATCGCGTCTACCTGTTCGATGTCGTGATAACGCAGGAAGTTGTGCAGATAGCGGAAGTTACTGCGCACGAAGATGAAATGAGTATCGTTGACAATGTTCCGTTCAGCGTCCTCGTCCTGGTCGAATCCTAGCAAACGTCCGCCTTCTCCGAGCCGTGAAAGGATCTCGCGCGAATGTCCCGCTCCTCCGAATGTAACGTCTACATACGTTCCATCCGGTTGGATATTCATACCGTCAACGCTTTCTTTCAGCAATACAGGTACGTGATATGTCAATTCATCTTTCTCCATCTTGTCTATTATCATCGTTCATAATTTCTTCTAATGCTGCACCGAACTCTTCGGGTGACATGAAAGGCTGTTCTGCCCGTTCTTTCGCCCAGATCTCTATCTTGTTATCGATGCCGATAAAGCGAATATCCCCATGGATACTGCAAATCTGTAAATACCGTTTCGGAATTAATATGCGCCCGTTGCTATCAGGTGTCACTATTTCAACGTCGCTCACGAATTGCCTGAAAATAAGTTGGTGTTTGCTATTCCATTTGTTAAGTCTACTACGTAGCTCGTTCAACTCCTCGTTCCACACGCTCTCGGGGTACAGGGTCAGACAGTCCTGAAACACGTCTTTACGCATAATGAGCCTGTCCTCAGAAGCAGCTTGTAATTGCTTCCTGAAGATGGCGGGGATGAACACCCTTCCTTTGGTGTCCGCCTTGGCTTCAATATTACCTAAAAACCGTATCATTACCTTATTATAATAAGAGAGCGTAAAAGTATGAAATTCCCCACAATTCCCCACAACTTTCTATAAAAAACTTTCAGAGAAGTTTTCAACAGAATGTTAAATGTCTATTTGCTTGAAAATGATATGCCTTCGAGAATGCTTTACTGGTGGGGAGCCCGTGGGCGTAGAACGGAAAAAATGTCTGTATAG
>ENA-ORLU01002017-ORLU01002017.1-human-gut-metagenome-genome-assembly--contig:-NODE-2017-length-12981-cov-3.158943_pt1 | contig 12981 bp, 16 predicted proteins | sample MGYA00243009_ERZ508833 | MGnify/ENA primary metagenome ERZ508833 (study PRJEB26277, sample SAMN04329763) | human gut metagenome | biome: human-associated habitat | host: Homo sapiens | place: USA...
ATATTATTTGCACCAAGTGTTGAAAATAAAACGTTGGGTGAACCAGATTTTTCAGTTGCTGAAGATGATGATTTGCCATTTTAATGGAGGAAAAAGTAATGGAAAAGAATATAGTAAAAGTTAAATATGAAGATAATTTTTGTCCTAGAACTTTTTTAGGAAAAGAATATACATATTTCACGAGTATAGCAGTAAATAAAGGTGATTTAGTAAAAGCACCAACAAAATATGGAATTAAAATTGCAAAAATTATTGAAATAAATGTTTCACAAGATGAAATTAAAGGAATAAAGCAATATATGAAAACTATTACTACAAAGATAAATAAAAATAGATATATTAATTTCTTTGAAGTGGTAGAAGAAGCTGCTTAAATAAATGTGTAGAATGATTTATAGAGATAAGATTAATTTTTAATCTTATCTCATTTTTTTAAGGAGAAATAAATGGAAGGAAAAGAAAGATTAGAACAAGAAACAATTGAAATGAACAACTATAATGTTGTTTTAATATTCAATTATATAAAAGATAAGGATGAGTTACAAGAAAAGTTTGACAATGAAGAAAAAACGATAAAAGGTATGTATGAATTTATATGTGGAAAAGCTAAAACACTTGCTCAAAATGGTGTTGCAGCTGTAAATGATAAAGTAGTATATCTATGGGCAATAACTTATTTTTGTAAGAGTAATGAAGAATTAGGGATAAAAAAGGAAGAAAAGAAAATAAAGAGTGCTACAGATGCTTCAAAAGAAAGCATTTCAAATAAAGAAAAAGGTATTAAAGAGTCAGATGAACAAGTATCAATATTTGAGGAGGTATTGTAGTAATGGGATATATAAAGGTAAAAGACAAAGAAATATTAAGAAGAATAGATGAAGAATTTATTTTACCAAATGGTTGGGATGAATTTGTAAAAAAGCAGGCAAAGTCTCATAATCTAATTATAAAATCAAGTAAATGCAGATGTTTTTGTACAAATTGTAAGAGAGTGTTTGTGAGTAATAAAAGAATAAATGAATATGAAAAATGTCCACAATGCCATAATAAATATTTAATAAAAAGAAGTAATTTAAAGTATTATAAATTTAAAGACTACTTATCAATATTAGATAAAGTTGATAATACTTTAATTGTAAGATATTTTGAATTAAAAACAACTATGGATTCACAACATCAAGCAAAATCATCAGTTGTAGAGTTTGGAAGAGAAATTCCAGACAAAACAAGTAAAAGAGCTGTATATGTAAATGATAGAGTATCTAGGTGTCAAGGTTGTATTCATATATGTCATAGTAATTATTATGATGAAAGAAAATGGAGAGAATATACTCGTAATTATTCACTTATTGATTATTCAATTCCATTTCCCAATAATATAAAAAATACTTTAAAAGATACACCTTTTAAATATAGTAGAATATGGGACATTGTAAAACACTCATCATTTTATTTAGACTTGGCAAAACTAATACAAAATACGTCAGAGATATTGAAAGTCGAAATGCTAGCTAAGCTAAAACTATATAAATTAGCTTTAAATGCATATTGGTGTAATCCTAAAGGATCTTTTCAATCAATTTTTGGTGTTCCTAAAACATTTTATCCTTTTATGAGAAGAAATAATATTACATATAGGCAATTAAAAATATTAAGAATATTACAAGAAACTGATATTAAGAAAATTCATTATTTAGAGACTTTTTCTGGTTATTATAATGATGAAACATATACTTTTGAAGAAATTTCAAAATACATTAGTTTAAATCGTTTTATAAAATACTCAAAAATGAAACGTCATAGAATAGATATACATATGTATGCAGACTATTTAAAATTTGCAAAAGCATTAGGACTAGATTTAAAAAACAATAAATATGCTTTTCCTAAAAACTTAAAAGATTCGCATGATGAACTAGAGAAACAATACAAAATTAATAATACAAAAATTATAAATTTAGCAATAATAACACGAAGTAAAGAATTATTAAAAAATACTTTTAAAGATAATAAATTCATTATACTTCCAGCAACAAGTATAAAAGATTTACAAGATGAGAGTGCTCAACAAAATAATTGTATAAGAACCTATGCAGAAAAATATGCTAATGGCGAATGTGATATTTATTTTATGAGAAATATAAAGAATCCAAAAAAATCTCTTGTTACAATTGAAGTAAGAAATAATACAATTGTACAAAGTAGAATAAAAAATAATAATCAACCTACAGAAAATGAATTGAAATTCTTAAAAGAATGGGAACAAAATATATTGAAAGGAGTAGCATAAAGTGATGGAAGAAGTGAGTGAAAAAAAGAAGAAAATAGAAATTGTTTTTGATAAGATAAAAAAAGGAATAACAGAAATTATAAAATCTGGAGAATATGAGAAGTTTCTGGAATTTAGTAAAAACTTTCATTCATATAGTTTTAATAATATGGTTCTTATATATATTCAAATGCCAACTGCAACAAAAGTAGCAGGTTTTAAGACTTGGCAGAAGATGGAAAGAAAAATAAAATATGGTGCAAAAGGAATACAAATAATTTATCCAATTAAACAGAAATATGAGAAAAAAGTATTAGATAATGATGAGGAAAAGAGAGAAGTTATTGAACATATTACATATAGAGCTACATATGTATATGATATTTCTCAAACAACAGGAAAAAAATTACCTTTTGAAAATGAAGTAATGAATACGAATACTAAAAATGATTTATTTTATAATTTATGTGCATTTTCTCCATTTCAAATTAAAGAAAATGAAAGGTTAGGAAAAGTACAAGGATATTGGAATCCAAAAGAGAAATGTATTGTATTAAATAAAATGTTATCTATTGATGATAAGGCTTCCACATTACTTCATGAGCTAACGCATGCTTTTTATGATGATTTTAATTATAAAAGTGAAAGAAATTTGTCAGAAACATTTGTAGAATCAGTAGCTTATATTGTGGCTGATCATTTGGGATTAGATACTTCAAATTGTAGTTTTAAATATATACTTTCATGGATTGATGGAGATATTAATATTTTACTAGAGTTAGGAGAAAAATTACAAAAAACAGCAAATGAATTTATAAAAAGACTTGAAAATTATATGGAAATAGAAAATATAAAGGTAGCAGGATAAGATTGAAAGGAAAATGTTATGGATAGAAAAGATTATGAAGAAGTAATAAGACATATTAATATATTAAATGTTGCATATCACTTATGTTTAGAAATAAAAGAAACAAGAGGATATGAATATAAGGCAATTTGTCCATTTTGTCGGATACAATAAAAATAGTAAAATAGCAACAATGAGCCTTAATATACAAAATAATAAATATTGTTGTAGTAGATGTGGAAGTGGTGGATATTCAATAGGGTTATATGCTAAAGTGAGAAATATAGATACTAAAAAAGCATATAAAGAGTTATTAGAAAAAGAATGTTTTTCGATTCAAAAAAGTAATATAACAATAAGCCCTATAAATGAAATTGCTGATATTGATAGAAGAAATGCAGTATATACTGCATTTCTGAAAATGTTAAAACTTGAACAAAGTAGCAAGCAAAAACTAAATAAACTTGGCTTTTTAAATTCGACTATTGAGGAACAAATGTATAGAACAATACCTAATAAATGTATTCTACGAAGATTAATTGCATATAGACTTGCAAAAATGTATGATTTATCAGGCATTCCTGGATTTTATCAAGAGGCGGATTTTAAATGGTCTTTTTCAGCTGGAAAAGGTATATTTATACCAGTTTTTGATGAAAATCATAAAATACAAGCACTATCAGTCCATTTAGATAAGCCTTTTAACAATACAAGGGATATGTGGTTTTCTAGCAAGGACAAAATTAATGGAACAGGAGTAAAAAACATATTAATTAAAAACAATATTTTTGAAGATACTGATATAGTAATATTAACAGATAATTTTTTATTGGGAAATTATATAAAGGCAAGTTTAAATGTTCCAATGCTTGCGTTCTCTAACATTAGTAATTCATATCAAGTATTAAAAGCTATTGAATCTGTTAATGTTACTAATATTATATTTGTATTTAAAGTTGGACAAAATGATAATTTAGATTATATTATAAATAGAATTTTTAGAGATTTGATACCACTTGGATATAATTTTGAAACAAAAACATTAACAGAATTTAAAGAAATATTGGATGAGGATTTTTTTACATTGTACTCATTGAAGAAAATTGCATAATTAGCATATGAAAAAATTATTTTTGAAACCAAAAAAGATAATAAAAGCATCTATAGAATGAAAGGAGAAAAAAATGGAAGAAAACAATATTGTATTAAGAGCAAAAAAAGGTGATGACCAGGCATTTGAAAAATTAATAAAAGCATATGAAAGTAAAATGTATAAAACAGCTAAATCTATCCTTGAATGTGAAGATGATATAAATGAAGCTATTCAACAAACAATTATATTAATATATAATAAGCTTTATCAATTAAGGAATGAAGAAAAAATAGGGAGTTGGATTATACGAATATTAATCAATCAATGTAAAAAAATTTATAAACAAAATGAGTTAAGAAACAAAAAAAACATTAATTTAGAAGATAATATAGAAAAGATTAATATAAGTGACGAAAAAGATGATTATAGTTTTGTTAATGATGCAATTCAGAGACTAGATATCAAATATAGAGAAATAATAATTTTATATTATTATGATGAATTGAAAATAAAAAATATTGCTAGGATTCTAAAAATGCCACAAGGAACAATAAAAACAAGATTAAATAGAGGAAGAAAAAAATTAAATGAAATTTTAGAGGAGGTAAATGTAAATGAATGAAATTGATGAAATTATTAAAAAGAAAATGCAGCAAGATAAATATGTTCCTAATAGTACAAAAAATGTTGTTGATTATACAATAATGAATTGTATAAATAAATCAAAAAGATCAAAAGTAAGATTAAAAAATAAAATAATTACAATAATATTATCTATAATAATGGCATTATTAGGTAGTGCAACAGTATATGCAGTAACTAGCGGAAAAATGAATGGAATACCATTTATAAAAGGACTTGGATTAAAATTTTCAGATGAATATGAAGATTATAAAGACAATGATGTTTTTCAAGAGGTAAAAAATGAAGAAACATCAGTAGATTTAATATCAACAGTATGTGATGATGGTTTTACAGTATTAGAATTTGATGTTAAATTAAGTACAGAAGATAAAGAAAAATTAAGATTAGGAGAAAGCATTATAACTGATGAAGATTTAGAAGATGCAAAGAAATTAGATGAAAAATATATTGGAACACTTAATTATCCTGACGAATATAATACATTAATGAGATTTAGAGATGTAATTAATACGATAAAATTGGAATTAAATAAAAATATAGCGGAATTAGAACGTGATTATAATATTATTATAGATAATGAAAAATATTATGTAAAAAGCCAACAAACAGTTTCAAAAGTATCTGATTATGAATACATAGTATATCAAATGTATTTTCTTACAGATGAAGTATTACAAAACAAAAATACCTTTACTTTAACACTTGAATTAAATGGAATTGCAAATCAAGGTGATAAAGAAAATTATACAGGAAGTGCCAAAAGTATTATAGTTAATACTCCTCATAATGAAAAGAGTATTAGTATTGATGGAAAGTTTAATATAAAAGTGTCAAAAGAAAAAGCTTTAGAAAATACAAAAATGATAGAGCCAGATGATACAAAAGCAACATACAAGCAAATGACTAAAAATATAACAGAAATTAAAGTTACACCATTACAGATAATTGTAAAAATAGAAACAAAAATAGAAAATGTTAGCTCAAGTTCTTTAGCAGGAGTAAATGATAAAGATTATATTGGAGTAATTAATTATAATGTAAGTGATGATAAAGGAAACAAACTTTTAAAATATAATTTTGAAAGCAAGAGAACAATAACATATTCTAATGGAAAGGTAGAAGAATGGAGTCCAGGTGATATAGGAACATATAAAACATTTTCAGGAGCAACTATGAATCTAGTTGAATATATTATTATTGAAAAAGCAAATGATGTAAAACAAATAAATATTACTCCTGTTGTTGATGGAGAAGAAACAAAGTTAGAAACATTTAAAATTAATTTATAAGAAATTTTTACCTTTTTTTACCTTTTATTCGAAAATGTAATTGAATATGTTACAATTATATTGTTCACAATTGAAGTGCTTTTTGGTATACAGTTCTTGTAAATTTTTATGAGAATATGTATAAAGAACACTAGGAAAGAAAAGGAGAAATACTTATGAAAGAGAAAAAGGTTAATTTCAAAGTGAAACGGTTTGTAGCAATATGGCTTTTAATTATGGCTATTATTACATTAGCCACTAGTGCATTTGCTGCAGAAAATCCTAATACGTATAATGGTGGATTTGCAATGGCAGTCACTGATATTACGGTATATGATAGTTCTGCTTGTACAACCAAAAAAGGAAAAATTTTTGCTGATGAATCATTTACAGTGTTAAAGACCAATGTAGGTGACTCTGCTTGGTATATTGAGTACAACACATCTAGTGGAGTAAAAGATGGATATATAAATATTTATGAGAGCCTAACTCTTGGAGATTTTGGAAAGACTACTGTAGCCAAGATGAATCAAAACGCAACAGTCTATTATGGTCCAAATTCTAGTACATATATTAAGGCTGGAACTATTTATTCTGGAGAGAACATTGTAATTATTGCCAGAACTGGAAATTGGGCTTATGTTGAGTATAATGCTGGTAGTGGATACAGAAAACGTGGATATATTGCATTTAGTAGCTGTACTCAATATAATCAGCCGTCTTCAGGATATAATGCATTGTATCCAACGAATAATGGTAAAAACGAATATATTAGCGGAAAAAAATATGTATATGCTGGTCCAAGCACTAAATATGCTCAAGTTGGTTCTGTTAGTAATGAAAATGTAACAGTCTTGGGAAGATTTAGATTTGATGAAACAGGTGATAAGGACGGATACTACATTGAGTATACTGTAAATGGTACAACTCAGAAGAAAAGCGGTTTTGTATTTGATATTTATTAACAAATGTTGTTAGTAAATATTAGTGTTTGGTAATAACTAAATTATTTTCCTAGTGTTCAGCTGGAATGTCTCTTTTTGAGACATTCCGGTTTTTTTTATAATATGAAAATTCTCATTTATAAGAGGTTATTTAATATAGTATAAATAACTTGTTTGGTAGTTGGTTTACAATCATAACAGAAATTAAAAAAATCTTTTAATAAATTCTGAGGACATTGGCAATACATAATATTGGTTGCAGAAGTTATACTACATTTAATATTATTTAAATTCTTATTATGTTTCTGTGCTAAAATAGGATATACCTTTTGCCTTAAGTTTTCACCATAACTAATATTATTGTAAACTAAGAATATACATTCTGCTAAATATAAAGTTCCCTTATGAGATGGGGTATAACCAATATAATTTAATTTTGAAAAAATTTGTTTCATTAGTAATTCAGAATTTATATTATTAAAAATTTTCTTTTCAATAAGTTCATTAATTTTGTTTTTGAAAATTTTTAAAGAAATAGGAGAAAATATATAATCGTATACCAAATCATTAGATAGTTTGGAATTATATAGATTTTGTGGAATTATTACAAGTATAGATTTTTTGTATTTTTCTTTGAGGTCAGGTTTTATTAAGTTTATTGAAGATATGACTTGGGAAAATGAAGTGTCTAAATATATTATACAAATGTCTATAATTCCGAGTATTTAATACTTTCAATCCACTATTCAAATCTTGGCAAATAGAGTATATTTTTACACTTGAAATATTTTTGGATATACAATTAACTATATTTATACAATTAGTATAATTATTACAGATTATTAATAAGTTTGACATTTTTTCCTTCTTTCTCTAATTAGATGACGAATAGGAGAAAAAAGTATGCGAAAAACAAAAAAATATAATATTATAATAACAATGATGTATATTTTTTTGCACCCAATTATTGGAAAAACATCATCTTCTTATAAAAGAGAAAAAGGAGATAATGTAATAATGATAGAGATATTAATTTTAAATGATAATTTTAATTTCATAAAAAACTTAGTAAATAATACGTGTAGAATAAAAATTAGTGGAATAGCTACTTCATATGAAGAGGCAATAGATAATTTAAAGATAAAAAATTTTGATTTGATTCTTATAGAAATAAAGCAACAAAATATTAATGATAGAGGAATGAAGTTTCTTCAATATTTAAAAGATATAGAAAATAAAAGCTATACTAATTCAATTATAGTTATTACATCACAAATAAATTTAATTTCTCAAATAAAGGATAATGCATTTATTTATAGGATTATTAATAAAGATGATATTTTAGAAAAATTGGAGGAAGAAATAAATAATTATAATATACTAGAAAATAATAATGAAATAAAGAATGAATTGATAAATTCTAAAATTGTAAAAGAGTTAGAATATTTGGGATATAATTTATCTTATGTTGGAACAACTTATATTAAAGATATTATTTATATTATTATTATGAAAAATCTTAGTACTAATTTTAATATAAAAAAAGACATTTATCCATATTTATATAAAAAATATAAAAAGTCTTATACAAATGTAAAGTCTAATATAAATAAGGTAACTGAAATTATGTATTACGAATGTGAAGAATGTAAACTAGAAAAATATTTTAATGTTCCTTTAATATTAGAACAACCAAAGCCTAAATATGTAATTGCTCAAATTGTGAAAAATATTTTGTATAATAAATGAAAAAGGGAAACCTAGTTTGGTTTCCCTTTAGAAAGTCAAGGAATAGCATTACATTAAGTTAAAACATAGTAATACGAGATTCTTGCACTTCTATACCCACCAGGAGGTGTGCCAATACTACAAACATCAAAGAAAATTTGAATTCTTTGACCGGCATCCAGATGGATTGGAGAGGATTGAATAGAATGCAATTCGCCACAACTGCAATTTTTTCGAGATTGACCAGACCAAAGAATTTTTCCAGAAGGATATTCTCTAATTTGGATTTTTGTGACTACATTGCCCTCAAGACTATCTGCTTTGGTTGCTCTTCCGTAAATATAGAAATTTCCACTTTCAGTAATTGTTTTTACAGGAGTTAAGTTATTGTTGTAACATGTAAATGTGCCAACAAAAGAACCAGTAGAATCGGTTTTTCCCCAAGATTCTACACCACTAAGCAATTGAATTCCTGAAGAAGTGGTTTCAAAAAGGTTGTGGTTACAAACTTTTTCTGTTGCAAATGCGGGAAGATAAACACTAGAAGAAAAGAGCATTGCCAATACTATAACTGAAGTAAAAAAATGTTTCAAAGCACTTTTGAAAATATTTTTCATAAAAATATCCTCCTCTTTAATAGTGTAAATTCCTTGACTTTCATTACTTAACACCAAATTTCGGTGTCAAATATAGATAAAATTATACATAATAAAAGTTATTATTAAAATACAAGTCAAAAAAAGTCAAAAATATACATATAAAAAATAGTGTAAATTACACTATTTTTTTTGAAGAATTATAATTTTATCTAATCCATTATATTGAAAATGTATAGTTAAGGTATTGGTAATGTTATATTTGGTAATATCAAATGTATCAGTATAAGTGAAAGAATCGTTGTCTGAAGTTCTATCAATTATGCTATTTTCACTTGTGTGTTCAGTTGGATAGAATTTTTGATTATTTTCATTTTCAATATATATATTTTTTAGTGGTTCTGTCTTTGATTCGAAATCAAGTATAAATTTTTCTGTTGCAATTCCTAGGTAATGATGCTTACCATTTTCACACATTTCATTATCATTAAATGAAGTATATTCTTGATCCATCTCATCCCATAATGTAGAATCAAATTCTTGTTTTATTTGTTTCTCTTGTATTTTTAATTTAAAATCAAAACCTGTATCATAAGCTTTAGCTTCAAGGAGTTGGATTTTTTCATCATTGCTTTCTTTTTGTTCATATAATATGCAATTTCTAGTATAGAAGATTTCTGGCATATCTAATGCCATATTCCAATTACCATTTATATATTCTTTATAGTTATCAAAACATAATAAAATTTTATTTATATTAAAATAAAGCTTTTTACTTTTGGGATAACTAAAATTGTAAGAAGATAAATTATAAATAAGTTTTAATTGGGTATTATCTGTTGTTTTTTCATCAATGTAATAATTTAATCCACAGTTTATATTACTTGTGCTAAAATCATCTATTTTTGAATTTATATTATTTTTGGTTGCCCAAGTATTAAAAAGGTCTTCATTATTGCAATATAGAATATTTTTATTTTCATCAAAAATTATTATTTGGGCTAATTCTACATTTCTTATGGTATTTAGATTTTGACCAGTGAATCTGAGAGTGAATTTTATATCTAGATTATTATCATCCATAAGAATATTTTCTATTTTTATAGCAAGATTATTTGCCTCAATATATTCCATTTGAGGATTAAATATATAACCATTATTAATTGCATTACTTATACCAGTTCTATTATTAAATATATTATTAAAAAATTGTTCAATGTCTTTTGCAAAAACTAAACCACTGCTAATAGTTAACAAAGTCAATATTGTTAATATAGTCTTTTTTATTATATTTAATGTATTAACTTTACTTTTTTTATTAATATATAAAGCATTCTTTATACCACATTCTACTGTAGGTGGAATTTCTGGTTCTGTTCTAAAATATTCTAAAATAATATTATCAATATCATCATATTTGTTATTCATTATAAAAACCTCCTTTTTCAAATATTTTTTTGATTTTTTGTTTTGATCTAGTTAAGATACTCTTGATAGTATTCTTTTTTATTCCTAGTATATTAGAAATTTCACTACAAGAATAACCATTATTATAGTGTAATGTTATTATTAATCTTTCTTTATAATTTAAATTTTTTAAAATCAATTCAAAATCAATTTGAGAGTTAACAGTATTAAAAGAATTTTCTACCATATTATCAAGCTGAGAATCTTTAAATTTGTTAAATAATTCAATTTTCTTTTTTTTAGATTTATATATTTGATTACATTCATTTATTAATATTTTTATAATCCATGTTTTAAACGTATTATTATTTTTTAAACTTTTTAGATGTTTATACGCATTTATCATAGTATTTTGAATTGCATCATTAATATCATAAGTGTCTGATAATCTAGTTTGTGCAATTCTATATAAATCATTTTCTATGGACAAAACCAAGTCTGTAAATGCTTCTTTATCTCCATTTTTTGCTAATTCAATTAGATCATTCATTATTTTTCCTCCATTAATCTTTCTGTATATAAGAGTATAATATATTTATATTTGGATGCATAATTTATAAAAAAGTACAGATATATGTTATAAAAATATATTCTTTATAACGAGATTTTTCAATTTTTAGTTATTAATAATATTCAAATTTGAATTAATACAATATAAAAAAGGAATATTACATTTTATATTTTCAAACTCACTATTATCAGGAAATGCAAGAATCAATTTATCTGCATTAGGGAGAGTAAAGGAATGAGAATTAATTAATTTTACTATTCCTTTTTTATTTTCATTATCAGCTACAATAATATGATAAAGTAAATTATCATTACTTAAAAAAGTTATATAAATAGGGTAAAAGCCTTTATAAAATTGTTTAAATCTACCTTTATATTTACAAAGAATATCTAAAGCAATAAGCATATTGTTATCAATTTTTTTTGTATTATGAATAAATATATTTTCTTTTTTACTTATAATGTTTCCTGGAAGAATACTTTTAAAATTATCTTTTGGGCTATTAAATAGAATTTGTAATTGTTCTAATTTAGCACAACCGAAGTCTTGTAAAAAATTTATTATTTCTATTTTTTCTTGATTCATCATATTGACCTCCTAAAATTTTTATTATTATTGGAAAAATATAGTCTTTTAAATAATTCTTATTAAATATCCATAAATTTGTTTTTGATTTTCCTTAATTTCTGTAATTTTTATTAATACATTACTCAAAAGATGAGGGTAATCATTAAATCTTGGAGGAACACGAGTTAAACAAGTAACAGATACATTATCAAGTTGAACAATGATTCCACTATGTGTTTTTGAAAAAGCAATAACTTTACCAGTATATTCACCATTTTCTGTAATATATTTTCGAATTTCATTGAAAGGATTTAATGTAAAATCTTTTGCACTTAATTCAAAGATATTGTTTTGAATATCAATATTTTTTATTCTAACTTTGATCTTATCTCCAGGAGAATATAAATCTTTGCAGTTTAATATATATGTATGTTTTAGATTAGCAGCTTTAATAATAACTTCTTTTCCAAATAGTTCTACTAAAATATGTTTAATTCCTACAGCTAGAACACGAACCATTACAACATCATTTTTCTTTAATTTTGATAGTTCTAATTTTGAACGTAATTCCATAGCTAATTTTCTACTTGCTATTGCTATATTGGAGGTTAAATCAATATCTATAATGATAAAATCAATTTCTGCTCCAAGCATTCCTCTTATCATAGATTTGTTGAAATTTATAATACCTAAGTGTGTACTTGGAATTAGAATTTTTATATCATTATACCAAATTATTACACAAGGAATATACATATTTTTATATTTATAATATTCATCTTCAATGCCACTAATTTTACCGGTTAAAATTCTTTTTTCTTCTTTGCTTCTTAATAAATTTCTAATAAAAACTTCTTTCATGAAATCACCTCCAATTAAAAATTATCCCAATTAATGTTTTGTTTTTTTACTTTTTCTACTTTGGGCTCATTTTTTTTATTTTGTTTTATAGTTATAGTATTAGGTATTATATTTTTAGTCCAATTTGGTTTATAATCATATATTGAGCATTCTTCTAATTCTGAAGCTAATGGATGTGTTTTATA
>ENA-ORLU01002020-ORLU01002020.1-human-gut-metagenome-genome-assembly--contig:-NODE-2020-length-12955-cov-6.101491_pt1 | contig 12955 bp, 10 predicted proteins | sample MGYA00243009_ERZ508833 | MGnify/ENA primary metagenome ERZ508833 (study PRJEB26277, sample SAMN04329763) | human gut metagenome | biome: human-associated habitat | host: Homo sapiens | place: USA...
GCCTTGGCCTCATGAAGATCGTCCAGAGCCAGATCACCTACTTCCGGCTGGATGCGGGCAGCGTGCTGGGGCGGAATGAATCGGCTGTCCACCAGTGGACGGATTTTCTGCACGATGGTGCCATGACCATCATTGGCGCGGTCAACCAGGCAAAATAAAACGAAATGACGGGAAAGCGTGCGGCAGTGCACGCTTTTTCGGTTTCTGCAGGAGTATGCAATGCAAGAATCCCCCAAGAACCATAAAAAAATCTACTACCGTCTGCGCCGCAGCGACCCGCACGAGCGTCTTGGCGCAACGCTGCGGCATTTCAGCTTCGGCGCGGCGGTCTTTTTTGTTGTGGCGGCGGCGGCCATCGTCATCCACAGCCTATATGACATCCAGATCCGGGATGGTGCCCAGTACCGCCAGTACGCCGCCCAGCAGCAGCTGCTGGACAGCACGATTCAGGCTACCCGCGGCGAGATCTACGATACCTCGGGCATCACGCTGGCATCCACCAGCGTGGTATGGACCATCTGGGCCGACCCCAGCTACAGCAGCGCTCTCTTCACCAGCCAGACGGACGACGACACCAAAGTGGTGACCAAGACCATCGACCCCGCTGCCCTCAATGAGGTGAGCACCCAGATCACCCTGCGGCTGCTCTCGGGCGATGGCGCGGCGCTGGACAGCGTGGACACTTCTTCTGAAGCCTACAAGACCCAGTATCAGACGGTGTACGACGCCCTCTCCCAAAACGATTCGTCCTATCAGGTGCTGGCCACCAAGGTCAACAACGCCGTCAAGCTCTCCATTGAAAAATACGTCTCGGAGTACAACAAGGCCCACAAAAAAGCCAACGCCGAAAAAGGCATCCGCAAGGGCCGCGTCTCTGTCTCCTCCACCAAGAGCTTCCAGCGGGATTACCCCTATGGCGCCTTTGCGGCCTCGGTACTGGGCTTCTGCGATGCCGACGGCTACGGTACTTATGGCCTCGAAAAATCCTATGAATCCACGCTGGCCGGTGTGAATGGCCGCACTATCACGCTCCGCAATGCCTATGGCAACGCCATTGCCGACGAGAACGCCACCACTTACGAAGCCAAGGACGGCTCCAACCTCGTCCTCTCGCTGGATGTCAATATCCAGGAAGTGGTGGAGCGGTATCTGAACGAGGCCATCAAAGCCAACAATGTCGAGAACCGCGGCGCCGCCATCGTGATGAACGTCAAGACGGGTGCCATTCTGGCCATGGCCTCCAAGCCGGATTTTGACCCCAATGACCCGCTGGATTACAGCCAGAACCTGGCTTATCTGGATGAACTGGTCCACGCGGAGCCGGAGCTCTACGGCATCTATCAAAAAGATGAGAATGGCAACTACATCACCGATGAGCGGGGCAATAAGATCCTGGACCCGGAAGGCGATTACTCGGGCTATTACCGTGATATCCAGTGGACGACCAAGACCATCACCGAGCTGTACTAGCCCGGATGCGTCTGCAAGGTCATCACGGCGGCTATGGGGGTGGACTCCGGCCATGCCACCCTCAACACCACCCTGAACTGCTCCGGTGCCTACACCATTGCCAAGCAGACCTACCACTGCGCCGGCAAAAAGGCCCATGGCGTGCAGAATCTGGCCATGGCCCTGCGGAACAGCTGCAACATCTACTTCATCCAGCTGGGCCAGCGGGTGGGTTCCAGCCTCTTCTACGATTACTTTGACGCGTTCGGTTTCACCGAGCGGACGGGCGTGGACCTGCCCAACGAGACCAACTTTATGCAGTACTACAACGCCAGCCAGCTGGGCGAAGTCCAGCTCGCTTCCTCGGCGTTCGGTCAGGCCATGGCGGTCACGCCGCTGCAGGTCTGCACCGCCATTTCGGCAGCCGTCAACGGCGGCTACCTCGTCACCCCCCATGTGGTGGATAAGATCACCGACCAGAACGGCAACGTCATTCAGGAGATCGGTTCCAACATCCGCCGTCAGGTCATCAGCGAGAGCGCCAGCGACGCCATCCGCCAGATCATGGAATACGAAGTGGCGGACGGCACGCAGGGCGGCGGCGGCCGCGCCTACGTGGCGGGCTACCGCATCGGCGGCAAGTCCGGTACGTCCGAGCAGCTGAACATGGACCGCCGCGCCGACGGCGACTACAAGAAAGTGGCCTCCTTTGCAGCGGTTCTCCCTGCGAATGATCCGGAGATTCTGGTCTACGTCATGCTGGACGACCCCAACAACGCCAGGACGGACTACTCCTCCATTCTGGCGGCGCCTGTGGTGGGCAACATCATCAGCGAGGTGGCCCCCTACTTGGGCCTTGCCACCGACGGCGTGGACCGCGGCCAGACCAGCTACAAGGTGCCCAATCTCATCGGGCAGGAGTGGAGCAACGCACAGGTCTCCCTGAACATCAAGGGCCTCAAGCATCAGCTCATGGAGAGCAGCTCCGACCAGACCGCCGCCGTGGTCACTTATCAGTATCCCCGCGCCGGGGCCGAGGTGCCCTACGGCACCACCATCTACCTGTACACGGACACTTACGAGGGCAGCCACACCGAGGTGCCGGATGTCAGCGGCAAGAGTGCTGAGTTTGCCCGCCAGATGCTGGCGGCAGCGGGCCTGAACTGCACGGTGGAAGGCGATGCCAACGGTCTGGTCCAGAGCCAGAGCGAGGCCCCCGGCACCAGCGTCCAGCGTGGTACCATCGTTACAATTACTTGTGGATAGGTGCTACCAGGTACAACCTCTCAGTCTCACTTTGTTCGACAGCTCCCCTAGTAGGGGAGCCTCTGGCGAAGAGAAAGAGCTGCCCGTTATGCCAAGGCCTCCCCTATTAGGGGAGGTGGCATTGCGGAGCAATGACGGAGAGGTTGGGCAGGGGAGGAGCTGACCGAAAAGGGAAAACACTTTATGATCTACTCTTTAACTGGAAAAATCATCAAAAAGACCCTGAACGCTGTGGTGGTGAGCTGCGGCGGGGTGGGCTACTATGTACAGTGCCCGACCAGCGTTGCGGGCGCACTGCCCGGGGTGGGCCGGGAAGCCACCCTTTATACCGTGATGAGCGTGACCGAAAATGACATCAGCCTGTACGGCTTTGCCACCGAGGAGCAGCAGAGCTGCTTTGAGCTGCTGACCGCCGTTTCCGGTGTGGGCCCCAAGGTGGGCCTGGCCATTCTCAGTGTCATGGAGCCTGACCGGGTGGCGCTGGCGATCTCGGCGGGCGACCACAAGGCCTTCAAGGCGGCATCCGGCGTGGGCCCCAAGCTGGCCCAGCGCATCGTGCTGGAGCTGAAGGATAAGGTGGCAAAGGGCTTTGTGGATGGCATCAACCTCGAGGACGTGGGCGCGGCCACTGCCGCCCCCGCCGCACAGGGAGCCGGGCAGGCCATTGCGGCGCTGGTCTCGCTGGGGTACAGCCAGAGCGAAGCCGCCCTGGCCGTTTCCAAGATCGACGCAAGCCTTCCCGTGGAAGAGATCATCAAGCTGGCCCTGCGGGGCATGGCAGGCAGGAGGTAATCCATGCAGGACGAAACCGCGCTCTATGGCGCAAAAATGATGCAGCCCGGCTTAACGGCGGCGGACAACGAGGAAAACAGCCTTCGCCCGCAGCATCTGGAGGACTACATCGGACAGGACAAGGTCAAGCAGAACCTGAAAATCTATCTGGAAGCCGCCAAGCGGCGCGGCGAGCCCATGGATCACATCCTGCTCTATGGCCCCCCGGGCCTGGGCAAGACCACGCTGGCGGGCATCATCGCCAACGAGATGGGGGTGCAGATCCGCATCACCAGCGGCCCTGCCATTGAGAAGCCCGGCGACCTTGCCGCCCTGCTGACCAATCTGCAGGAGGGCGATGTGCTCTTCATTGATGAGATCCACCGCCTGTCCCGGCAGGTGGAGGAAGTGCTCTACCCGGCACTGGAGGATTACGCGCTGGATATTATGATCGGCAAGGGCCCCAGCGCCCAGAGCATCCGGATCAACCTGCCCCGCTTCACGCTGGTGGGCGCTACCACCCGTGCGGGCCAGATCACCGGCCCTTTGCGGGACCGCTTCGGTGTGCTGCTCAAGCTGGAGCTGTACAGCCCCGATGAGCTGAGCCGGATCATCCAGCGCTCGGCGGGCATCCTCGACCAGCCCATCACCCCGGAGGGCGCTTACGAGCTGGCCAAATGCAGCCGGGGCACCCCCCGCGTGGCAAACCGCTTCCTGAAGCGTGTCCGCGACTTTGCCACCGTGCTGGGGGATGGCATCATCGACCGGGATGTTTCCCTGATGAGCCTGAAGCGGATGGACGTGGACGCGCTGGGTCTGGACGAGCTGGACCGCAGCCTGCTCCGCGCCATCATTGAGATGTACAACGGCGGCCCTGTGGGCCTGGAAACGCTGGCGGCGGCGCTGGGCGAGGAGGCCGTGACGCTGGAGGACTTGTGTGAGCCCTACCTGATGCAGATGGGCTTTCTGACCCGCACCCCCCGGGGCCGCTGCGCCACCCGCCTTGCCTATGAGCACCTGGGCCTGAAAGCCCCCGAGACCGGAAGCCCGGAGGACAACGGCCAGCAGAGCCTGTTCTGAGCCGTTTGAAGAGAGAAAGGAGGACGCTTATGCGCCCTGCAGATAGTTGGAAAGATTACGAGCTGCTGGATGCCACCGGCGGCAACCGCCTGGAGCGCTGGGGAGAGACCATCCTCATCCGGCCCGACCCGCAGGTGGTGTGGAAAACCGAGAAGCAGAGCCCGCTCTGGGCCAAGGCCGATGCCATCTACCACCGCTCCAATCAGGGGGGCGGAGAGTGGGAGTACCGCCGCCGTCTGCCTGAGAAGTGGAAGATCTCCTGCGGTGAGGGCGAGGACAAGCTGACCCTCATCGTCAGCCCCACCGGCTTCAAGCACACCGGCGTGTTCCCGGAGCAGGCCGTTAACTGGGCCTGGTACGCCAGAAAGATCCGTGCGGCAGGCCGCCCTGTCAAGGTGCTGAACCTGTTTGGCTACACCGGCGGCGCAACGCTGGCCTGTGCCGCTGCGGGGGCTACTGTCTGCCATGTGGATGCTTCCAAGGGCATCGTAGCGTGGGGCAAGGACAACGCCGTGGCCAGTGGTCTGGCGGACCGGCCCATCCGCTGGCTGGTGGACGACTGCGCCAAGTTCGTGGCCCGGGAAAAGCGCCGGGGCAACATCTACGATGGCATCATCATGGACCCGCCCAGCTACGGCCGCGGCCCCGGCGGCGAGATCTGGAAGCTGGAGGACTGCATCTACGAGCTCATCAGCCAGTGCGAGGAAGTGCTGAGCGATACGCCCCTCTTCTTTGCGGTCAACAGCTACACCACCGGCCTGTCCCCCGCGGTCATGGAGTATATGCTCAAGACCACGCTGGTGCCCCGCTTTGGCGGCAAGACCAGCTGTGATGAGATCGGCCTGCCCGTTTCCGCCACCGGCGGCGTTGTGCCCTGCGGCGCAACGGCCATTTGGGAAGAATGAACTCCCTCAGTCACGGCTGTCGCCGTGCCAGCTCCCTCGGGGAGGGAGCCTTTGGCATGGCGGGAACGTTGACCGTTTGCCGGAAAACTTCTCGGTTGCGCCAGAGGCCCCATCTCAGAGGGGGCTGTCTGCGAAGCAGACTGGGGGAGTGTCCTGACGGCAGCCATTCTGAAAAAATGAAGAAGAACCAAGAATGGGGTACAGCCCTTTTGAGAAGGGCGCACCACCGGAAAGAGAAAACCTATGGAAGAAACGATTTTAACTGCGAAAGATCTGAAGTTCCGCTATGACCCGGAACAGCCGGACTACGCCCTGAACGGCGTGTCGGCTGAGGTGAAGCGGGGCGAATTTGTGGCAGTGCTGGGGGCCAACGGCTGTGGAAAATCCACGCTGGCCAAGCACTTCAACGCCATCCTCCTGCCGGAGAGCGGCACTGTGCTGGTGGAGGGAATGGACACCAAAGACGAGGACAAGATCTACGATATCCGCCAGACCGTGGGCATGGTGTTCCAGAGCCCGGACAACCAGATCGTTGCCACCGTGGTGGAGGAAGATGTCGCCTTTGCGCTGGAAAATCTGGGCGTGCCGCCGGAGGAGATGCGCCGCCGCGTGGATGAAGCGATGAAGATGGCGGGCATCTATGAATACCGGGAGCGTGCGCCCCACAACCTGTCCGGCGGCCAGAAGCAGCGCGTTGCCATTGCGGGCGTGGTCGCCATGCGGCCCGATTGCCTGATCCTGGACGAGGCCACCGCCATGCTTGATCCCCGGGGCCGGGAGCAGGTGATGCAGACCATCCACCATCTGAACAAGAACATGGGCATCACGGTGGTGTCCATCACCCACTATATGGAAGAAGCTGCTCAGGCCGACCGCGTGCTGGTGATGAGCAAGGGCAATGTGGTCATGGAAGGCACCCCGAAAGAGGTATTCAGCCAGACCGAAAAGGTGCGCGCCCTGCGGCTGGATGTGCCGCAGGCTGCCGAGCTGCGGGATGAGCTGGTCAAGGCCGGCATCCCCATGCCCGAGGGCATCATCGACACCGGCGCGTGCGCACAGGCTCTGTATGAGCTTTTGAAGTAAGGGAGGGGACGGAAGATGGGAAGCATTATCAAAGTAGATCACCTGAGTTATGTCTATAACCCGGGAATGCCCAATGCCGTCACCGCGCTGGATGACGTGAGCTTTGAGGTGGAAGAGGGAGACTTTGTGGGCATCATCGGTGCCACCGGCTCCGGCAAGAGCACCCTCATCACCCACATGAACGGCCTGAACAAGCCCACCAGCGGTCACATCATCATCGATGGCCGCGACCTGTGGGCAGAGCCGGAAAAGATCCGGGAATTCCGTTTCCTCACCGGTCTGGTGTTCCAGTACCCGGAGTACCAGCTGTTTGAGGAGACATGCTATAAGGATATCGCCTTTGGCCCCAGAAACATGGGGCTGGACGAGGCCGAGATCGACAGGCGGGTGCATGAAGCAGCGGACTTTGTCGGCCTGGATGAGGCGCTGCTGCAGCGCAGCCCCTTTGAGCTGTCCGGCGGCCAGAAGCGCCGGGTGGCCGTGGCGGGTGTGATGGCCATGAAGCCCCGCATTCTGGTGCTGGATGAGCCTGCCGCCGGTCTGGACCCCGAGGGCCGGGACGAGATCCTGTCTGAGGTCAAGGAGTACCACAAAAAGACCGGCACCACCGTGCTGCTGGTCTCCCACAGCATGGAGGATATTGCCAAGTACGCCGACCGTGTGCTGGTGATGAGCAACAAGAAGATCGCCATGTACGACACCGTGGAGAACGTGTTTGCCCGTGCGCCCGAGCTGCTGGCGCTGGGCCTGAGCGTGCCGCAGGTCACAAAGATCTTCCTCAAGCTGCGGGAGATGGGTGTGGATGTCCCGGCGGATGTTTACACTGTGCCCTATGCCGTCAAGATGATTTTGGAAGCCAAGAAGCGCCGGGACGCAGGCGAAAGCCTTGTGCTGCCCCGTGTGGATGCAAAGAAGGGGGGCGCTGCCACATGCTGAGAGATATCACCATCGGCCAGCACTTCCCGGGCGACAGCCTTGTGCATAAGTTCGACCCCCGCATGAAGCTGGTGCTGACCATCGTCTACATCATCCTGCTGTTTGCCGCGTCCAACCCGCTGGGCCTGACGCTGTCCCTTGTATTCCTTGTGGCCATGTACGGCGTGGCGAAGATCCCCTTCAAGCTCATCACCAAGAGCCTGAAGCCCATTTTGCCCATCATCCTCTTTACCGCGGTGCTCAACCTCTTCTTTGTTTCGGGCGAGGGCGAGCCGCTGGTGCACTTCTGGGTGCTGAACATCTACGCCGAGGGCCTGCGCTATGCCATCCTGATGGCGGTGCGCGTGATGGCACTGATCGCGGGCACCAGCCTCCTGACCTATACCACCAGCCCCATTGTGCTGACAGATGCCATCGAGCAGCTGCTCAAGCCTTTGGGCAGGCTGCACTTCCCGGTGCACGAGCTGGCCATGATGATGAGCATTGCCCTGCGCTTTATCCCGACCCTGATCGAAGAGACCGACAAGATCATGAACGCCCAGAAAGCCCGTGGTGCCATGCTGGACAACGGCTCCATGATGGAGCGCGTCAAGGCGCTGGTGCCGGTGCTCATCCCGCTGTTCATCTCGGCCTTCCGCCGCGCCGATGAGCTGGCCATGGCCATGGAGTGCCGCTGCTACCGCGGCGGTGATGGCCGCACCCGTCTGAAGGTGCTGCGCTGCACCCGGCAGGATTATATCGATCTGGCGGTGTGCATCGTCTGCTTTCTGGTGATCCTGAGCTCGAGACTGGTGTTCCCGAATTTTTAAAAACTCCCCCAGTCGCCTGCGGCGACAGCCCCCTCGAGGAGGGGGCCTTATAGCCTCCCTCTTTGAGGGAGGTGGCACGGCAAAGCCGTGACGGAAGGAGTTCCATGCAGAACTATTTACTGACCCTTGCCTACGACGGCACCAACTACTGCGGCTTTCAGGTGCAGCCCAACGGGCGGAGCGTGGCCCAGACCTTTCAGGATGGGCTGGAAGCGGTGCTCCACAGCCGCCCCGATATCAAGGGGTGCAGCCGCACCGATGCCGGGGTCCACGCGCTGGGCTTTGCGCTGAACTTCCACGCGGAGACCCGCATCCCCCCCGAAAAGCTGCCGCTGGCCATCAACCAGCACCTGCCCCCGGATATCCGGGTGCTGTGCGCCCGGGTGGTGCCGGAGGAGTTCCACGCCCGCTATGCCGCCCATACCAAGACCTACCTGTACCGCATCCACAACCACCCCATCGATTCGCCTTTTGATGAAAAATATTACACCCGGGTGCCCCGGCGGCTGGATGTGGATGCCATGCAGAGGGCGGCGGAACAGTTTGTGGGAAAGCACGATTTTCTGGCCCTGTGCGCGGCGGGTTCCTCTGCTGCTGCCCACGGTGATACCGTGCGCACCATCACCGACTGCCATGTGACCCGGAAGGGCGACGAGGTGGACATTGAGGTGACAGCGGACGGCTACCTCTATAACATGGTGCGCATTCTGGCAGGCACCCTGTGTGAGGTGGGTGCGGGCCGGATGCAGCCCGATGCCATCCCCGGCATCCTTGCCAGCCGGGACCGCAGCCAGGCCGGGCCGACGCTGCCCGCGAAAGGGCTATTTTTGGAGAAGGTGGACTACGACCTATGAGAAAAAATCGCAACCGTCCGGAGAGTGACGAGCCGCTTTCGGAAGGGCGGGTCGAATATCTGGAAGCTGCCCGCCAGCGTGTGCGGAACAGGCGCATCCGCCGCACGGCGGTGCTGCTGGTGCTGCTGACGGCGGTGGTGTTGTTTGCCACTGGCATCGCGGGCAGCTCGGTGGCGGCCCTGAAGGACCTGACCGATACGGCCCGCATTGCCCTGTTGCCCGGCTCCGGCTGGCCCCAGCAGACCGGTGTGGCCGAGCTGGAACAGATGGCCCCCCTGACCGGCAGCTTTGTGGAGCTGGGGGACGAGGGCTGTGTGGTCTGGTCGCGCACCGGCAAAAAGCTGAACAGCATCCAGAGCGGCTATGCCCGCCCGGCGCTGGCCGCGGGCAAGACCCGCTTTGTCCTCTACAACCGCTCCGGAAACGAGCTGCGGGTGGAGAGCCGCACCCAGAACCTTTACACCAAGCAGCTGGAAAACAGCATTTTCCTCTGCGCCATGTCGGACAACGGCACGCTGGCTGTGGTCACGGAGGATCAGACCAGCATGGCGAAGCTGCTGGTATACAGTCCCTCCATGGAGCAGCAGCTCAGCTGGAGCATGACCTCCAACGACGGCACCCCCCTGCGGATGGCCTTTTCCCCCGACAGCCGGAAGCTGGCGGCGGCAGCCGTCACCGTCAGCGGAGGACAGGTGATGACCAACCTCTACCTCATCAATCTGGCATCGGGCGATCCCGTCAGTCTGGTGAATCAGGGCGGCGTGCCCCAGTGGCTGGGGTGGACCTCCGCTTCCACGATCCTGGCTGTCTACGATACCAGGGCTGTGCTCTACAATGCAGGCGGCGGCGAGCGTGCGGTCTATGATTTTGCGGGCACGGAGCTGAGGGATGTTTCGGTGGACGCGGCAGGCAATGTGGCCCTGCTGCTGGCATCGGGGCAGGTCTCTCAGGCTGTGACGCTGGACAAAAACCTGAATGTCCAGTTCAGCGCTGCTGTCTCGGCGGCAAATTCCATTGTCCGGGCGGGGAACCTGTTCTATCTGCTGGCCGATAACGCCGTGGAGTGCTTTGATGCATCTGGCACCCAGCAGTGGAGCCAGAACCTTGACACCAGCCCGCAGGCATTGCTGGCCAACAGCAAGGATCTGCTGCTGTTCAGCGGCAACACGGTGCAGAAGTTGGAAGCACCCGCTGAATAGCCCTCTCCGTCAATGCTTGCGCATTGCCACCTCTCCCAAAGGGAGAGGCAATTGCGGCTTTGAGGAAAAAGAGTGCAATTTATTTTGTGGCTTCCCCTGTCAGAAGCGTTGGCTCCCCCTTTGGGGGAGCTGGCACGACGGCAGTCGTGACTGAGAGGGTGAGCCAGTTCGGAATAAGGTTAAACGTATGTTCAAGAATCCGTCATTTATTTTTGATATCCTATGTACGGTGGTCTGGCTGGTGCTGGCCGTCCGGTATGCCCGCAAAGGCTTTCTGGCCTCGGTGGTGCAGCTGACGGGCAGCCTCATCAGCCTGTTCGGTGCCAGAGCCTTTTCAGGCTGGGCAGCCGGGCAGGTGTTCGAGCGCTTCCTCGCCGGAAGCTTCCGGGACCAGATCGCTGCCAATATCGCCGCCGGGGGAGCCGTCAGTCTGGATGGCATTGCCCAGCGGTACGCGGGCTTTCTGCCCGAAGCGTTCCGGGCATCCATCGTGGATGCCTGCGAACGCTCCATCTCTGCCGTCCTCAATGACAACGCCGTTGTGCTGGCGGATACCATCGTCCAGAAGGTGCTGGCTCCGCTGCTGACCCCGGTGATCTCGCTGGTGCTGTTCTTTGTGGCGTTCGCCCTGCTGCGGATGCTGGTCAGCCTGCTGGTCACAGTGCTGGGGCTGGTGAACAAGCTGCCCGTGATCGGTGCAGTGAACCACTGGCTGGGCTGGGGCGTGGGCGGCATTGCCAGCCTTGTGGACATCTATCTGGTGCTCTGCGTGGTCTGGGCGCTCATTGTGATCACCGGCGGCAACCTCACCATGCTCAACGACACGGTGATGAGCGGCAGCCTTTACTATAAAGTATTCAATGTGTTCAACCCGTTTGTCTGAGCGGGGAGGGAAAAGGAGGAACAATGGTCTGCATTCGATGCCAGAAGCGGCCTGCCATTATTTTTGTCCAGCGGATGGAAAATGGCCAGATGAAAAACGAGGGGTACTGCCTGCACTGTGCCCGGGAGATGCACATCAAACCGGTCGATGATCTGATGAAGCAGTTTGGCATGTCCGACGAGGACATGGATGCCATGGAAGACCGGATGGAAAACATGATGCAGGAGATGGGGGACATGAGCAACATGAACCCCTTCTCAATGATGATGGGCATGGGCCAGCCGGACCAGAGCGAAGAGGACGGCGACCTTGTGCCCGGCTCCAGCGCCACCTTCCCGCTGGGAGTGAACGGCGGTGCCCAGAACGGCAAAAACGAAAAGAAGGCGGGCAAAAACGACAAAAAGCCGCCCCGCCGCAAGTTTTTGGATACCTACTGCGAGAACCTGACCCGCAAAGCCCGGGAGGGAAAGCTGGATGATATCATCGGCCGCGACCGGGAGATCTACCGCACCATCCAGATCCTGAGCCGCCGCCAGAAGAACAACCCTTGCCTTATTGGTGAAGCGGGCGTTGGCAAGACCGCCATTGCCGAGGGCATTGCCGAGCGCATTGCCAAGGGGCAGGTGCCGGCAGGGCTGCAGGATAAGGAAATCTTCCTGCTCGACCTGACCAGCCTTGTGGCAGGCACCCAGTTCCGCGGCCAGTTCGAGCAGCGGGTCAAGGGCCTGCTGAGCGAGGTCAAGGCGGCGGGCAACGTCATCCTGTTCATTGACGAGATCCACACCATTACCTCTGCCGGTGAGAGCGAGGGTGCCATGAATGCGGGCAACATCCTGAAGCCCGCCCTCTCCCGCGGCGAGATCCAGGTCATCGGTGCCACCACCTTCAACGAGTACCGCAAGTATATCGAGAAGGACCAGGCGCTGGAGCGCCGGTTCCAGCCCGTGCGGGTGGAGGAACCCAGCGTTGCTGATACGCTGGCCGTGATGGGCGGCATCAAGCACTACTACGAGGAGCACCACCATGTGCAGGTGCCCGCCGATGTGCTGAACGCCACCGTGACCCTGAGCGAGCGGTATATCACCGACCGCTACCTGCCCGACAAGGCCATCGACCTGCTGGACGAGGCCTGTGCCTGCTGCAATCTGGCCCACCCGGTTATCTCCGAGTACCTGACCATGCAGAAGGAACTGGAGGCCCTCAAGCAGGAAGAGGCCGACATGGAAAACGCCGATGTGAACGAGCCCATCGATTACGAGCGTGTGGCAGAGCGCAAGACCCGGATGGCACAGCTGGAGCGGGAATTGCCCGCCAAGCAGGCTGCAGCCGGGGAGATCCAGGTGACCATGGACGATGTGGCCAAGGTCATTGAGCTGTGGACGGGCATCCCGGCGGTGAAGATCCGGGAGACCGAGTATGCAAAGCTCGCAAGCCTTGAGACCGAGCTGAAAAAGAAGATCATCGGTCAGGACGATGCCGTGCATCTGGTGGCGCAGGCGGTCAAGCGCAGCCGCGCCGACCTTTCGGGCCGCCGCCGTCCGGCCAGCTTCATCTTTGTGGGCCCCACCGGCGTGGGCAAGACCGAGCTGGTCAAGCAGCTGGCAAACCAGCTGTTCGACGGCCCGGATCCGCTGATCCGTCTGGACATGAGCGAGTATATGGAAAAATACGCGGTGTCCCGTATGATCGGTTCGCCTCCGGGCTATGTGGGCTATGAGGA
>ENA-ORLU01002027-ORLU01002027.1-human-gut-metagenome-genome-assembly--contig:-NODE-2027-length-12897-cov-4.992356_pt1 | contig 12897 bp, 10 predicted proteins | sample MGYA00243009_ERZ508833 | MGnify/ENA primary metagenome ERZ508833 (study PRJEB26277, sample SAMN04329763) | human gut metagenome | biome: human-associated habitat | host: Homo sapiens | place: USA...
ACGGCATCTTCACCATCATCACCTACTACTCCGGTTTCCGTGCTGGCTTCTGCTTCTCCGCAGGTGCTACCGACCTGATCTTCTCTGCATCCCTGCCCGCAGCTGCTAAGACCTGGATGATCATTCCTCTGGGCATCGCAGCATTCCTGGTGTTCTACTTCGTGTTCTACTTCGCTATCACCAAGTTCGACCTGAAGACCCCCGGCCGTGAGGATGACGACGAGGAAGCTGAGAAGAAGGTCGTTCTGGCCAACAACAACTACACCGAAGTTGCTTCTGCTGTTCTGGCTGCTGTCGGCGGCAAGGAGAACGTGAAGGACGTTGGCTACTGCGCCACCCGTCTGCGCTTTGAGGTGAAGGATAACGCCAAGGTCGACGAGAAGGCTGTCAAGGCTGCCGGTGCTGCCGGTGTTATCCGTCCCAGCAAGAACGCTTGCCAGGTCATCATCGGCACCAAGGTGCAGTTCGTGTACGACGAGCTGAAGAAGATGCTGTGATCCTGCACTTCTGAAAAGAATGAGCTGCAAAAGTCTGGTTGATTTTGCAGTATGAACCGGGCCGCCGGGGGCGGGGTGCACAGCGCCCCCTCCCGGCGGCCCGTTCTTTTTGCACAGCGGTACAATGTTTACACAAAAGGACTTTTGTAAAAACACCCGGCGTGCTATACTGGGTGAAAAGCAAGAAGCTGTTTTCGTAAGCGGGGTGCGCCGAACGACGAGGATTTTTGTCCGCAGACAAGGCGATTTTCCGCAGCAATCCTTGGTGGATTGCAAGGGAAAGCAACGCAGTATGCGAGCAAAAAGACCGTTCGGGCGGTGTGCAATGCTTATGAAAACGGCTTCAAGGAAAGAACGAGGTGTTTTGTATGATCCTTCAGAATGCACTGGTCTATACCCCGCGCCACACCTTTGAGCGCGGCACCATCATCATCCGCGATGGCCGCATCGTGCCCTTTGCCGCCCCGGAAGAGGGCGAAGAGGTGCTGGACGCCGAGGGGCTGTACGCCCTGCCGGGCCTTGTGGATATCCACTTCCACGGGGCGATGGGCAAGGATTTCTGCGATGGCACCGAGGAGGCCATCCAGACGCTGGCGGATTTTGAGGCCAGCAAGGGCGTGCTGGCCATCTGCCCCGCCACCATGACCTACCCCGAGGAGATCCTGAACAAGGTAATGGACGCCGCTGCCGCCCATAAAAACGGCAAGGGCGCCGACCTTGTGGGCATCAACATGGAAGGCCCCTTCATCAGCCCCAAAAAGGTGGGCGCACAGAACCCGGAGTATGTGCAGGGCGCAGACGCCGCCATGTTCCGCCGTTTGCAGAAGCGTGCGGGCGGTCTGATCAAGCTGGTGGACGTTGCACCCGAAGAGCCGGGCAATCTGGACTTTATCAAGGAGTGCCATAACGAGGTGCGCATCTCCATCGCCCACACCTGCACCGACTACGACACCGCCGTTAAGGCTTTTGAAGCCGGTGCCACCCACATGACCCACCTGTACAATGCCATGCCCGGCATCACCCACCGTGCGCCCGGCCCTATCATTGCAGCCATGGAGCACGATGCCGAGGTGGAGCTGATCACCGATAACGTGCATATTCACCCCGCCATGGTGCGGTTCACCTTCAACACCTTCGGGGACGACCGCGTCTGCCTGATCGCGGACAGCGCCATGTCCTGCGGCCTGCCGGACGGCCAATACAGTCTGGGCGGACAGGCCATCACGGTCAAGGGACCCCGCGCCACCCTGACCGAGCACCCGGACACCATTGCGGGCAGCAACACCTGTCTGTACGACTGCATGAAGCGCGCCGTGCTGGAGATGAACGTGCCGCTGGAAAGCGCCGTCCGCGCCGCCAGCGAGACCCCCGCCAAGAGCATTGGCGTGGACAACGACTACGGCAGCCTTGCCGCCGGACGCTACGGCAACGTGATCCTTGCGGACAAGGAGCTGAACATCAAGGCTGTCATCCAGAAAGGAAACCGGATCGTATGAGAGAGCCTGCGTTTATCTGGCGGCTGCTCACCGGCCCGGAGCTGACCGATGTGTATCTGAACGAGATGCGCCGGGACTTTCCTGCCGGGGAGCTGAAGCCCCTGAGCATGATCCTGAACAGCGAAGCGGATGGCACTGCCCACACATGGGGCGTGTTTGACGGGGACACCCTTGCCGCCTATCTGCTGATGGTGCGTCCCGAGGGCTGCCGGATGAGCCAGCTGGATTATTTTGCCGTAGTGCCCGCCTACCGCGCCCACGGCATTGGGGCGCAGCTGCTGGCGCAGCTGCCCGCCCACGAGGACACCGCCGAGGCCATTTTAATTGAAGCCGAGATGCCGGAAAAGGCCGAGGACGCAGCCATGGCAGTGCGGCGGCTGGGCTTTTACGCCCGCTGCGGCGCGTGGGACACCCACTACACCGAGCATCTTTTTGACGCGTGGTTCCGCATTCTGGTGCTGGACTGCCCGGGCTGCGCGTCCCTTGCCCCGGAGACTGCAGTGGAAGCCCTGACCGACTGCTACCGCCGCACCATCAGCCCTACCCAGTGGCAAAAGCACGTGCAGTTCTTTGCCCCGGATGGCAGCGTGTGCGGCTGAGGGCAAAACGCACATAACCATAACATAAAAGAATGCCCGCCCACCGTGGTTTCCCACAGGTGGGCGGGCATTTTGCGGTCTATCGTTTGTGCGCTGTAAAAGCGCTCAGAGGGCGGCGGTCTGGGGGAGCAGGCGGAAGAGCATTACGGGAAGCTCGCTGTTTGCAAAATCCAGCGTAAAGATGAGTTTGCCGTTCTTTGCTTCAAAAGGCAGCTCCGTCTGCGTGCCGTCCGGGGCAATGCGCACAAGCTTTTTGCCTTCCAGCAGTCCGGCGGGCAGCGCAAGCCTTACCAGGCCGGTGGGCTGCGTCAGACTGCCGGCAGTCTCAAATGCCACACTCAGGTATTCCCCGTTCGTCCGTGCGGTCACATCCTCCGCAGAAAGACTGCCGCTGATAGTCCACGCCGTTGCGGCTTCGATCTTTTCCAGCTGCGCGGCGTTTTCTGCCTGCCCGCACACGGGGCAGAAGGTCAGCGTTTCGCCTTCCGCAGTGCGGAAAGTGAACTTCCGGCAATCGGTACTGCCGGTGTGCGCGCAGCCCTGCCGCAGACAATCGGCGCTCTGAGAGCCGGTTCCGTTCGGGGACCATGCACCGAACTGGTGTCCCAGCTTATCGGTCGGGTCTGCGGTGTAGCTGTCTTTGCAGCGGGAGCAGGTAAAAACAGTATAGCCGTCTGTTTCACAGGTAGGCTCTACGGTAACAGCCTGATAGTCATGGTTCAGCGCGGGCAATTCCGCATAGGTGGTATAGTCACAACGAGAACAGGTTTCGTAGGCGTTCCAGCCGATTTCCGTACAGGTAGGGGCTTTTGCTGCGTGCTGCTCCAAATCATGTTTCAGCGCGGTCAGCTCTGTATAGGTGGTATAGTCACAACGGGAGCAGGTTTCGTAAGCATCACAGCCGGGTTCCGTACAAGTGGGGTCTTTTGCTTTGTAGTACACCAAATTATGTTTCAGTGCGGGGATTTCTTGATAATCGGTATAGTCGCAGTTTTTGCAGGTGTCGAAAGCATCCCAGCCAATGTCGGTGCAGGTAGGGGCTTTTGCTTCGTGATGCACCCGATCATGGTTGTTTGAGTCTTTTTCGCCGTATTCCTTACCACACACCTCACAGACCGCTTTGGCGCTGCAGGTTGCTTTGCCACCGGTACACTTTGCAGTATCAACTTCGCGGCAGTAGTTCGTGCAGCTGCGGGTGTGCGTGCCGTTGCCGGCGGATGACCACTCGCCCCATGCGTGACCGCCGTAGTAACTCCCTCCGCAAGTATTGCACATTCCCAGAGTGTCGCAGGTCGCGTAGCCGCCGCTGCAGCTTCCAGTCTCTTCTGCGTTGCAGCGCTTGCATCTGCGGGTGTGCGTGCCGTTGCTGGCGTAGTTAGGCGTCCACGCGCCCCAGTCGTGACCGGGAATGTCGTATTCCGCGCCGCATTTTTCACAGGTTTTGCCTGTGGTGCAGGTGGGCGTTTCGGTGCCGCCGGTATGGAACATTATATACGCAATATCGCCATCGTTGTGGCAGTTCGGGCATTCAGTTACATAAACCCTATGACAGGTCGAATCATCTTTTTCGTATCTGAGGACCTCACGTTTATTCATAGTCTCACAGCGGGCGCAGAAAACCGGGACTGTTTCTGCCGCCGCTTTTAACACGATCCCCGGTATCAGGCACACCATTGCCAGCACCGTCAAACACCGGATCAGCCATTTTTTCATGTTGCTCCCTCCTTGTCATCAAACCTTGTTATCCTTTCAGATCAAACTGCACGGACAGCGATGCAAGCACGGCATCTACCACCTTCCGCGCCTGGGCAAGCATATCGATCTCCGCCACAAACGCGATGACCTGCTCGCGCTCCTGCGCGGGGACCTGCAGCGCACTCAGGCTCATGCTCAGGAACCGCCGTATTTTGCGCTCCAGCGTAAAGTAGGGGTCGCACCGCCGTGCCATGTAGCCGCGCATCATGCCCGCCGTGCCCAGCTCCATCTCGTAGAAATCGCACTCGGCGCACCCGGGCAGATACGCGCTGAACGCCGCCTGCAGCTCGGCCGTGGTGCTGCGGTGGATGATCTCCGCCGTGGCGGGGAAGGTGTACGCTTCCACATAGATATCCCGCAGATTCTCGCTCAGCTCGGTCATCGCCAGCTGCAAAGCCGTTTCCACCGCGTAGAGGTACACCGGCGAGGGGGCGTTTGCCGCCAGCGGCCTTACCGCGCCGAACTGCCTGCTGAACATCATGCCGATCAGCTCGGTCAGCACACCGTCCTTGGTGCGGAAAATATTCTGGAACGACCCGGCAGAAACATCTGCTTCCTTTAAAATTTCTGCAACCTTGGTGTTCGTGTAGCCTTTTTCCAGAAAAAGCCGGACACAGGCGGTCAGGATCCGCCGTTTTGCTTCTTTGCTGTCGTATCTGCGCGCCATTGGAAATCATCCTTTTCTATAATTGGTCTCTGACCCAATTATATATTGATTTGAAAATTGTGTCAAGTAAACTTTTAAGGCCGTATTTTGGGCAGTTTGACGAGGGAGAGCTTTCTGCGGGTGCGCATCCGGGCAAAACAAAGCGCAATGGACATTGCTGTTATCCGCTGCCGCAGCCAGACAGTTCGCGGCAGCAAAAAAGAGGCCACCGATCGGGGTGACCTCTTTTCAGCGTATTTTCAGCGTAAATCCCGCAGCAGGCGAACCCACCATCTCCATGACGGCTCTTTTGGAGTTGCTCTTTGCGTAAGATTGCAAGATAAATCTTATTTCTGACAGAAAGAGCCGGACCCGTGCAACGAGTCCGGCCCTTTCTGTGCTTTGGTTGGATCTTAAGCAAAGTTATGGTAAATGAAGAAGTTGGCTTTGGGAGTTTACAGCAGGCTCAGTGCTTCCTCGTCTGCCACAAGGATGCAGTCCGGATGCAGCTGCAGGATGCTGCCGGGGCAGGCAGGGGTCACAGGGCCGGTCACGGCGTCCTTGACGGCCTGTGCCTTGGCTTTACCGTTGGCTACCACCAGCACCTTGCGTGCCTGCATGATGGTCTTGATGCCCATGGTGTATGCCTGTTTGGGGACAAGGGCCTCGTTGCCGTCAAAGAAGCGCTTGTTGGCTTCGATGGTAGTGGGCGCAAGGTCGATGCAGTGGGTCTCCAGCTCAAAGGCTTCGCCCGGCTCATTGAAGCCGATATGACCATTGGGGCCGATGCCCAGCAGCTGCAGGTCGATGCCGCCCAGCTTGTGGATGATACCGTTGTAACGGGCACACTCAGCGGCGGTGTCCAGATTGGTGCCGTCCGGCAGGTTGGTCTTGGCCGGGTCGATATTCACCTTGCTGAACAGGTTCTCATTCATGAAATACCAGTAGCTCTGGGGATGCTCCTTGGGCAGGCCGCGGTACTCGTCCAGATTGACAGTAGTGACCTCGGAGAAATCCAAATCGCCTTTGTTGTACCAGTCCACCAGTTGGGCATAAGTGCCCACCGGGGTGCCGCCGGTGGCAAGACCCAGTACACAGTCCGGCTTCATGATGACCTGTGCGGAGATGATGTTGGCCGCTTTGCGGGACATATCCTGATAATCTTTTGCGCGGATGATCTTCATAATAATACTCCTTTTATAGTACCGTTACGCCTGCGTTCCGGCAGGCCTGTAAAAATTCTACGGGCAGCTTTCCGTCCGAGATCACAATATCAATATCGGACAGCTCGCAGATGTGGAATGTACTTTTCAGTCCGATCTTGGAGGAATCCAGCAGCACGGCTTTCTGCTCACAGCGGCGGAGCACGGTCTGCTTGAGCCGTGCTTCATCCTCCACGCCGCAGGTAAAACCGGTTTCCGGGCTGTAACTGGTCACGCCCAGCAGCAGCAGATCAAAGTTGATGCCCTCCATCGTCTGGATGCTCTGTGCACCGCAGACGCTCAGGCTGAATCGGTTCAGTCTGCCGCCCGGCAGGGATACATTGGGCTTTTCCAGCTTTGCCAGCTCCATGGCGCAGCTCAGGCCGCTGGTGTAGATGAGCATGGGCTGATCCGGGATGCACCGGGCCACTGCTGTGGCGGTGCTGCCGGAATCCAGAAACAGGGTGGTGTTGGGGCGCAGCAGAGCAGCGGCTTTTTCGGCAATGATCTGCTTTGCTTCGGCATTGCGGGCGGCACGGCGGCTCAGCAGGTCGTCTGTGCCTACCACCTGCTCCACCGACTTGACACCGCCATGCACCCGCACCACACGGCGGGCTTCATCCAGTGCTTTCAGGTCGGTGCGCAGGGTCATTTCCGAAACGGAAGGGAAAGCTTCCTTGAGCTGGGCAAAGCTAATGCTGCCTTTGCGGTTCACCAGCTCCACGATTTGATTGCGGCGTTGTTCCATGGGGGATTCCTCCTGTCTGTGTTTATCCTGTCCCATGGCACGTTCCGCTTAGTCCTCCGGGTTGAAGTTTGCCAGCAGATATTCCTCTGCTTCCGGGCACCACAGGCCGTTGTGGGCATCCACGATGTCAGCCAGTGCGGTATAGCGGGGGTCGTTGTCCTGTTCGCCCTTGGCACGCAGATCGGTCAGGGCGATGAGGGGCATGGTCAGGTGGGTGTAGATCAGCTTTTTGCCGCCGGGGATCTCGGGCAGGTTGAGGGTGGTCTCAGCAGCGGCGTTCAGACCGCCGATGTGGGTGACCATCACAGCCGGATCGATGCGCTTAGCGGCGGTCAGTTCCAGCGACTCGATCATGTCGGCGGTATTACCGCCGGTGGTGCCCATGACATGGGTAGAATTGTAGTGCACATCGTAGAAGTTCATCTTGGCGCTGAACTGCTTGTCGGTGGGGCCTGCAAAGAAGTTCAGGCAGCCGTCACGACCCAGTACAGCACTGGACAGCTCCACCACCGGCGCGATGGGGGCGTAGCAGAACACATCATCAAAGCCGGTACCGCCGGTCAGCTTCCGCAGCTCGGCAGCGGGGTCTGCCATGTTGGCGGTATTGACGAAGTACAGGTCGATGCCGTCCTTCTCCTTGACCTCCTTCGGGGGGAAGAGGGACTCCGCACGGGCCAGACGATCCTCGTTGATATCGGTGACCACCACCATGCCGGGGCGCACATCACGGTGCAGTGCGTAGGTCAGAGCACCCAGACCCATGGGGCCTGCACCGGCCAGAATCGCCAGCTTGCCACCCTTCTTGATGCCCATATCGTGATGGTACACACCCATCTTGGTGTGGTAGGCGGCGTTGAAAGCACCGATGGAGCAGCTCATAGGCTCGGCCAGAGAAGCCTCGTAGTAAGCACGGCCCTTGTACTCCAGCAGGCAGCCCAGTTCCATGACCTCGGCAGGGATGATGCAGTAGGTGGCGTCGCCGCCGAAGAACTCGTAGGAGTAGCCGGGGCTCCACATGGTGCCCTTGTAGTTCAGGGCGGGCTGCAGGGTGAACTTCATGCCGGGCTTGAACTTGTCCTGATGCGCCTTGCCCACCTTGACGATATCACCGGCGAACTCGTGACCCATGATGGCGGGGTGCTCGGCTACATCCGGATGCACACGCTTGTGCGCAGTGCCTCCATCAGCCGGGGCGTTTCGATCAGCTGCCCGCTGACATTCTGCATGACCTCCACCGGGACGCCGTTCCCGTCGTCCGGAGCCAGCAGCACCAGTGCCCCCAGCACGATGCGCCCCGGCTCATAGACCGGCGGCTGTGCCTGCAGATAGCCCAAGCGGCAGTCCTTTACCGCACTTGTCCTGCAATGGAGCAGCAGGGCATACAGGGGTTTGATGTAGGTATCGCCCAGCGTTTCACGGCGGCGAAGCTGCTGCTCCACCAGCCGGGCGTCCGCTTCCTGCGGGCAGAACAGCTGCGCCGCTGCATGGATGAGGGCAGCGCGGCTGCCGGGAGCCTTGACGGGCTGGATGGTCAGATGTTCCAGCAGCCCGGTCATGGACCGGGTCAGGCGCGCATAATACTGCAACTTGGAGCCTGCGTGCGGTGCATCCTGCACAGGCTGCACCGCCGGTTCCGGTTCTGCGCGGTTCTGGCTGTACCGCGTGATAGCGTCCTTCAGCACGGCGCGATCCGGTTCCAGCAGGGAAGGGCTGATGCACACCGCCGGGTAATCCAGTTCCAGCGGCACGGTGGAGATAATGAAGTCGATTTTTCTCCGACGCAGGTCGGCAGTGTTCAGCTCCCGCACCGAGCAGCACCCCTCCACCTGCAAAGAGGGAAACTCGTTTCCCAGCCGGGAAGCCAGAAAGCGGCTGGAACCCATGCCCAGCGGACAGGCCACTACCACCCGCAGCCGCAGCCGGAACATGGCATTCTGTTCCAGCACTGCGCCAAAGTGCATGGCAAGGTAGGCCGCTTCGTCGTCCGAGATGGCGGGCAGAACGAATTGCTGCTGCACCGCATCACAGGCGGCGCGGGTGGCTTTCCACAGGCCGGGGTAGGCGGTGCGGATGGTGTCCAGCTGGGGGTTTTCGGTACGAATGTTCTGCTCCACCCGCAGCAGCATGGGGCGCAGGTGGCAGTACAGGTCATCCCGCAGGGAGGTGTAACCGGAAAGGTCTGTGTGCAGCGCCTTTTCCATTTCCCGGATAAGGGCGGCTTCCAGATTCCGCAACTCCATCTCCTGTGCGCTGCCCCAAGGGTCCTCTGCGCCCAGATAGGCGGAGAGATACAGTTCCAGATACTGCGCTTCCTCAGGCGGCAGGGTCAGCCCGAAGGCGCGGTTCAGCGCCGCCACCAGCCGGGCAGCATGATTGCCCGCCGGGCGCAGCCCTCTGGGGGCGCTGCCCTTGTCGCCGCCCTGCCGCAGCTGCTGAATGGTCAGGGTGCAATGGATCGCCAGCGCCAGAAAGCCTGCATCCGGCAGATGGAGCTGTTCTTCCTGTTCAAACTGCTGCAAAGCCGCCCAGACCTTTTCGGCCGTTTTTGTATCCAGCAGGGTCGAGAAGATCTCGTTTTCCGGCATCCGTCCGCAGAGCACCTCTGCCAGTTCCTTTTCCGGCATACTGCTGCGCAGCAGGGCAGACACCACCCTCCGGTAGGAAGAAGCATCCCCCTGCAGCCAGACCCCCACGCCGGGGCGGCGGAACATCTCCACCCGGTAGGGGTGTAGCTTGGTCTCAAGTTCATCCAAGTCCGCAGACAGCGTGCTTTCCGAAACGCCAAGCGCCCGTGCCAGTACCGCTGTTTTGCAGGGCTCCTGCTCGCTGAGCAGCCTTGTCAAAAGCTGCTGCCGCCGCTCTGCGCGGGAAAGTTCTTTCCTGTCGCCGCTGTTCAGCTGGGTGCGCAGTGCGTCTCGCCGCTCCGGCGCTTCATCCAGCAGCAGACCCTTGCCGGGATTCCGCACAAAATGCGCCCCGGCAGCCTGCATCCACTGCTCCACAGCGGGCAGCTCCCGCAGCACGGTGCGGCGGCTGACCCCGATGCTTTCAGCCAGCGCCGCCGCCGTCACCCAGCCCTGCGGAAGGCTGAGCAGCTGCTCGATCAGCTTCCGTGCATTTGCCGACAGTTCCTCACGATACACCGCACCCATGTTGCTTCTCTCCTTTTCCCAAAAGTTACCCATTGCTTCTATTGTAGCATAGTGCCACCCCGTCTGCCAGCCCCCAACGCAGAAAAGAAGTTGTGTGTTTTTTGTCACCATTGCCCGGTGACAAAAGCTTCCTTGTTCCCGTCTTGTATCCCGGCGCATCAGCAAATATGCACAAATCACCCGCGCATCCATTGGAAATGTTGCCGTATCAGCCCACTGGTGTCACCATCCTCCGGTGACAACCCCACCGCTTGTCACCATTGAAATCCGGCGCAGTATCGGCTAGAATAGTGCCAGAACGAAACGAAAGCTCCTCCGAACAACCGTCCGCAGGCCGCAGCTCCCATGCCACAGGAGCTGCACCGCCTGCCTTTCAAGTGAAAAAGGAGAGCTACAAATGAAAAACGCTGTTTCCCGCTTTGGCAAGTTCCTCAGCGGCATGGTCATGCCGAATATCGGCGCATTCATCGCGTGGGGCTTCCTCACTGCTCTGTTCATTGAAGCGGGCTGGTTCCCCAACGAAAAGCTGGCCAGCATGGTCTCCCCGATGCTGACCTACCTGCTGCCCATCCTCATTGCAGGGCAGGGCGGCAAAATGATTGCAGGCGACCGCGGCCGTGTTATCGCCGCCATCGCCGTTGTGGGCTGCATCTGCGGCTCGGACTACACCATGCTGATGGGCGCCATGGTCATGGGCCCTCTGGCCGGCTGGGTCATCAAGCAGTTCGATAAGAAGGTGGAAGGCCATATCCCCGCCGGTTTCGAGATGCTGATCAACAACTTCTCCATCGGCATTCTGGGTATGCTGCTGGCCATCCTCGGCTACTACGTCATCGGCCCGTTCATGACCGCCATCCTCACCGTGCTGACCGCCGGTGTGGACTTCCTTGTGGCGCACAGCCTGCTGCCGCTGGTGTCCATCTTTATTGAGCCTGCCAAGGTATTGTTCCTGAACAACGCTATCAACCACGGCATCTTCAGCCCCATCGGTGCAAGCCAGGCTGCTGAGACCGGCCGCTCCATCATGTATATGCTGGAAGCCAACCCCGGTCCCGGTCTTGGTGTCCTGCTGGCCTACTGCTTCTTCTGCAAGGACGACACCACCCGCCAGTCCGCTCCCGGTGCTGTGATCATCCACCTGCTGGGCGGCATCCACGAGATCTACTTCCCCTACATCCTGATGAATCCCGTGATCATCATCGCCCCCATCGTGGGCAACTTCTGTGCCATCCTGTTCTACTCTATGACCGGTGCAGGTCTGTCCGGTCCTGCTTCTCCCGGTTCCATCATCGCCTACATGGCAATGGCTCCCCGGGATTCCATTCTCACCGTTCTGCTGGGCGTTGTCATCGCCGGTGCTGTTTCCTTTGTTCTGTCCTCGGTCATTCTGAAAGCGACCTCCGGTCACACCAAGAGCCTGACCGACGCCCAGAACGAAATGAAGGAGATGAAGGCACAGGCTAAGGGCGAGATCCCCGAGCCTACTGCCGTAAATGTCGGCCAGATCCGCAAGATCGTCTTTGCCTGCGATGCCGGTATGGGTTCCAGCGCCATGGGTGCTACCAAGTTCCACAACCGCATTAAGGCGGAGCGCCCCGACTTGACCGTGACCAACTCCAGCGTGGATACCATCCCCGCCGACGCGGACGTAGTGGTCTGCCAGCGCGTTCTGGCTGACCGCGCCGCCAAGTGCGCCCCGCAGGCACAGCTTGTTACATTGGATAACTTCCTTGCAGATCCGCATCTGGACGCATTGTACAACGCACTGACCTCCACTACCCCGGCACTGGATGCCAAGGCCGAAGCTGCCGCCAATGAGGAGATCGTATCCGACCTGCGCAATGCAGCCGTAGCCCCTCTGGCGGCTGCCGTGACCGAGGCTTCCAAAGCCAACGGTTCCGTGATGAAGATCCAGGCGGAGGACATCCAGCTGGGTCTGCCCTCCGTCACCAAGGAGGAGGCCATCCGTGCCGCCGGTGCGCTGCTGGCAAAGCGGGGCTATGTGGATGACAGTTACGCCGATGCCATGGTGGAGCGCGAAAAGCTGGTGAGCACCTACATGGGCATGGGCGTAGCCATTCCCCACGGCACCAGCCAGAAGAAGGGCACCGTTAAAAAGTCCGGCGTTGTCCTGCTGCAATATCCGCAGGGCGTGGACTTCGGCGATGAAAAAGCCTACCTCGTGTTCGGCATTGCCGGTGTCGGCAACGACCATCTTGACCTGCTGGGCAATGTCTGCGAGATCCTTGAAGACGAGGATGCGCTGGAACAGCTCAAGACCACTTCCGATATGAACTATGTGCTGGAGCACTTACAATAACGATTCCAAAAAGGAGAGATTTTTATGAAGAGCATCGATATCACCATTCAGGACAAAGAAGGTCTGCACGCCCGTCCCGCCGGTATCCTGAGCAAAGCTGCCAAAGGCTTTGAGAGCAAAGTCACTATGACTAAGAACGGCAAAGTCGCCGACATGAAGAAGATCTTTGCCGTAATGGGTCTGGCCGTGAAGTGCGGCGAGACCGTGACCATCGCCGCCGATGGCCCGGACGAGGATGCCGCCATCGAAGAATTGACCAAGCTGTGCAAGGACGCATGACTTCTCCCTCCGTCTATGACCCTTCTGCATAAATACTGCTGACGCAAAACCGCTCCGGGCAGAACGCTCGGAGCGGTTTTGCTGTCAGTACCCAGCCATCCTTGCCTGCTGGAACAGCGAGGAAGGCCAGCGGTCACTTGTCGGGGCAACGCCCCTCCATCTTGCTAACGCAAGATCGTTCGGTCGCTCAAAAGCCCCACTGG
>ENA-ORLU01002030-ORLU01002030.1-human-gut-metagenome-genome-assembly--contig:-NODE-2030-length-12890-cov-3.815968_pt1 | contig 12890 bp, 11 predicted proteins | sample MGYA00243009_ERZ508833 | MGnify/ENA primary metagenome ERZ508833 (study PRJEB26277, sample SAMN04329763) | human gut metagenome | biome: human-associated habitat | host: Homo sapiens | place: USA...
TTAAAGAGTGAATAAGTGAGAGAAAATCAGGTGTCGGGGGTGATACCTGTTTTTTCTTGCTTATAAATATAACGTGCAAAGTGGAAAGAATCATTGCGGACACGCATATAATAGTCAGGTACAGGAAATAATTCATCTGAATAAATGTAAGAAAGAGAGGCTGTTTATGGAAGAGCGAGATGATCTGGAACAGATGGCATTTATACAGAAGTGGAATGACGGAAAGGCAGAACGGGAGAAAAAGCGAGAGCAGATGTGGAACGGGATAAAGAAAGAAGAAAAGTAAAAAGGAAAATGATTTTTTAGAAAAAATGAAAAGAACTCAAATAGGAGCTCAAAATTTAAGTTTCTGTTTGAGTTCTTTATTTGAGTTCCTTTAAGAAACTAAAAAAATATGCTATTATCTTAAAAGTAGTCTGCAAATAAAAAGTCAAGCAGAAATTAATGAACTTTGAAAATTTATACAGGTTGAACGTAAGACACGAAAATAAGACCACCGCGATGCGCTAGTCTGGTAGAAGTTAAAAAGTGATATTAAATAGTTTCATTATTCGACAAGTTGGATAGATATTCTCTTACCCGACCGTAATAAATCCGGAGAAATTTGTTTGCCCCGGCAGTCATATAAACATAATAAGGTTTGCCTTCGGATCGTTTTTTATCCATAAAGGCATAAACAGGATCATCCACTGGAGATCGTTTGATAAGACTGTCCATGATCTGAAAAAGAGTTTTACGCAGGTAGGGAGACCCCTTTTTAGAGGTTCGCACACTGTTCTGTATGTGCTTTCCTGAATCATTTTTACCGGGATCAACACCTGCAAAAGCAGTAAGGGCTTCCCGGTGTGTAAAACGGGAAACATCCCCAATCTCCGCGATAAGCTGCGGACCAAGGGTTGCCCCTACACCGTTCATATCCATAACAACCGGATATTCCGGAAGCGTGGATGCAAGCTCATTCATTTTTGAACGGAGCGATTCTACTGTTTTCGAAGCAGTGTTTAGTAATGCTACTGCCTGCCATATCAACATTTTTGTGATGTCATTCTTTGGAAATACGGCAATCAGGTCAGAGGAAATTTGATAAATTTTCGCTGCTTTCTCTGCACTGAAGTTATAGTTTTTACGTTTGCACCAATTCTGGTAATGCTCCGTAAAGGCATTTAATGACTTGGAGCGGACGCAATCGACATGCCAGTAGGTATGAATGAAATCTACCCATTTTTGGCTGCCGTCATTGCGGGCAGGACTGTCAAAGAAATCATTGGCTCCCGGATAAGTCTGGTCGATCAGCGCAATGAGATTGTTTTTCATTGCAGTTTTCTGAGCCATATAGAATCCAAATTGTCGGTTCATAGTTTTTAGTTGGTTACGTGTTTTATCCATGATTCCATATTGCTTCAGTTTAGCCCAACGGTCAAGAGTATAACGTGCGATTTTTTTAGAATCTGCCTTATCTGTCTTGGGTGTGCGGAGGGAATCATCACCGAAATCTCTGATCAGGATAGGATTTACGGCACTGACAAAGATACCGGCATCAGAAAGCCATGTGGCAACCGGTTCATAGTATCTGCCGGTATGCTCCATGCAGACTTTGGTTTCGCCTTCAAGGCTTTTGATCTGTTTGATCAGGTCGTTTATGGCAGACTGGGTGTGAGGGATATCGCAGGGGGACATAAGAACCACATCTCCTGGTTTTCGGATAGTGACAGTGCTTTTTCCTTTGGAAACATCAATACCAACAGCGTTCATAACAGATACTCCTTTGTAATGTATTAGTAATGGTCAATACCAGTTTTCTCATTGCCTATTCAATCTACTGGGTGTTTCACACGAACGTATCAAGGTTCAACCTGCATAAAACGAATGCTGCGAAAGAGTGGCTGGTTGGCTGACTATTTTACGGACGTAAAGTCCTGAGAGAAGGAGGCCAGACCTATTGCTCCACTCATTCTAACAGCTTAAGCAACAAGATGGATAATTCCTTACTGGCTGTAAGGGATATTAACCATAAATATATTGTAGTAGAGCGGAGGTAAAGAGTATGTGCATTACAGAGTATAATGAAAAAACTTTCGTTGATGGTATTAAAGCAGAAGGCATTGCAGAGGGAATTGGAGAAGGAGAAGATAAACTTGGAAAACTTATTAATCTCTTAATGAAAAGTAATCGTTCGGAAGATGTTACAAAAGCTGCTACAGATAAAGAAGCCAGAAAGAAATTATACAAAGAATTTGGAATGATTGATTAATTCCCAGAGTCATTGCAAGGTTGCTTTAGAATAATACCTTTGTAAATACCGTTGATGAAGCAGTTAAACGGTGCATTGCAGAAAACGTAATGAAAGCGTTTTTAATCAAACACAGGGCGGAGGTGTGCAGTATGTGTATTACAGAGTACAACGAAAAAACTTTTGTAGACGGCATCAGAGCCGAGGGTATTGCAGAAGGCATGGCAGAAGGCAGTTTGGAAAAAGGACTTACAGTATACCATAATCTTTTGAAAAGAGGATTTACGAAAGAGGATGCACTTGCTATCGCAGATATTCCTGAATCAGCTGTGAAGGACGATACTCAGAAAGATCGTTCAGAATGATTTCTTAAGGAAATAGGCTTGTATGATTTAAAAGGCAGTCACTTATAGTGGCTGTCTTTTTTTGTTCACTTGTAAATTTGATTGAACCGCCGTGTGCCGAACGATACGCTCGGTGGTATGCGAAGCTAAAAAAATTAATTGAATTTTCCCTATTGCTCGATAAAAAAGAACCTTAAAGCCAAAAATATCCGCTATCTTCTGACCGCTCATACCATATTTAATAATGAGCAAGTCAAAAGGAAAGGATGTGACAATATGAATAAACAATTTGCTCTTGACCAGAAAGAAATCAAAAACTATCATTCAAAAGGAGAAAATAATACTATGACAGAGACAAACATTTATACAGAAAACACTATGAAAACACAACCATGCAATGAACTTCAAAAGCAAGTAAGTAATATCTTGGAACCAATGTGCGAGGAATTGAATTTACAGAAACCGGATATTTCGGTAGAAGATAAAATTCCATATACTGATATTAAAAAAGGGAAAATTATTTATATTCCAGCCATGACTTACCTGAAAGAACTTATTCCAGGGTTATCAAATAATCAGATCGTTGTAGCAAAAGAATATGATCTGCTTCGATTGACAGGGATAATAGCTCATGAAGTACGTCATATTTGGCAGTCAGAAAATCGGACCTTAATGTGTCATAATCCTATTTATTCAATCGGACAGACATTGAATGATCCTGCTGAAACCGATGCTGATGCATATGCCGTCTATTTTTTAATGATTCATTATGGTATTTCGTTTGAAAATGCTGCAAAAGTGGTGTTCCCACATATCGATCCGCATACGGAAGAATATGCAAACAGACGTAGAACTGTGCTTGATATATCCGAGGAGTAAATTTCTTGAGCCATCACAAATTGTGATGGCTCAACTATATTTATCTGCTACATTTTTCAAATACTATCTCATCCTAACACCATGCTCGTCAAATCCATGCTCCCTCAACTTTGCCTTATAATCGGGCAGTGTATCATCCAGTATCTGCTTATAGTCCGGTTCAAGGAAGTTTCCTTCGAGATCGACCAGACGATAATCTTTGAACAGATCCTTCTTTTCATCAGAACCATTTTTCAGATAGATCTGATACAAGAGTTCTGCGTTAGCAAGTTCCCGGTTGATCACCTCATCGGAAGGGATGCCATATTTAATACGTTTGAAATCCAAATAATTTGTATCCAAATAAGCATGGATCTCATCATCTGCAAGTGCTTCATCCAGAATGGAACGAATGGTGTCGTTAGTTCCAAGTTTTTCGTTAAACTCAAGGATATCGAGATAGTCAACAAACAGTCCGGATCTTGTATTGCATAAAATACGAATCATATTTTGCTGCTCGCTAAATCCATCATTAATCCGCCCTACAAGCGTTTTTAAGTATAATACGTTCAACGAATCGTCTTTATTAATATTTTCATCCTCTAAATATTCGATCAACTCTTGAATGTGCCTAAAAGATTCATCAGGCTGCCCTTTTATATAATTAATTTCTTCTTCAACGCGATTAATAGTTCCAACAACACTTGCAGAAAACAACTTAATAAAAGTCCTTCTGTCAAGTTTTCCTCTCATATAATAACGTCTGTAGTTACGTTGTAAATCTTTATCTTTATCCTTCTTAAAAAAAAATCCCATTATCATATTCTCCTTTTTTATCTTTAATATGTCAGAATAAAAGCTGACTGCTTATTTCCATACAACTATTTTAGCACAAAATAGATATCTTTTATCATTTTTTCGTTTCTCTGACATAATCAAACTGTAATCAAATAAATCATATCAATGAGGAGGAAATAATTAATGAACAAAGAGACATTAGACCTTATGGAACAGTTGAGCATCCAGTTCAAGGATACATTCCAAAAAGAAGTTGACAGGGTGCAGAGAAATTATGAAACCAGAAAACAGATCGAAGCTGCTAAAGATGCCGCTAAAGATTTTGGCCGATCATCCATGGAGAAAGTAAATGGCCTGTTCGATCCGATCAGACACCGCCTGGACTATAATGCAGTCAACCGGGAGGTACAGAATCTGGAAAAACAGCTTGCACAGGAAATCGTGACAGCAAAGACATATGGGATGACACCGGAACAGGGCACAAGAATTCAAAAACTGTCAGAAATCCATTCAGAAAAAATTGAAAAATTAATGACTGCTGGCGAATTATGTGAAGAAGATAAAAATAAATTTATCGAACAAATTGCCAAAGTCAAAGATGCCATTATTGACAAAGCATCCGCCGCATACGATTCCATTCATGATTCAATTGATAACGCCATCTGCTCGTCCCTCGCGGCAATCAACGGCTTTAAAGATACCGTGACACAGACCACAGATAAAGCAAAAGAGGTAGGCAAAGAAGCTTTCATCGGAATCGAGGAAAAAGTAGAAGGCATTCACAGGGAATCATTAAGCCGGGATGCCAAAGAATATGATTCCATGGCATTGCATTATGATAAACTGGCAGAAATTGCAGAAGACAAGTCTTTCAGACGCGCACGGGCACTGCAGAATTTTAAAAATGTATTCCGTGCATTGCGCGGACAGGAAGATGAAAAAGTTAACGTCCAGGTAGAGCCAAGTAAATACCGTCAGATGGCTGCAGATTTCCGCAGTAAGGCAGAGCAGTGCAGACAGCAGGTCGAGGCGTCACTGGAACAGTCTGCACAGAGAATCTCACAGTCCAAAGACATCCGTGAAGCCCTGGGAATGGGTATCAATGAGAAAGTGATGAGTCTCGACAAAGCAATTGAAAAAGCAAAAGCAGAAGTGCAAAAAGACAGAGAGACGGCACTGAACAAAGAACCTGCAAAAACAAAACCAATAGACAAGACAGAACGATAAATACCCAAAGGAAAATGACCTCACTATTTCATGTGAGGTCATTTTTTCTGCCATAAGTATCTTTTCCAATAAGATCATCAGCATCCATTCTTTTTGCAATATTCCATTGTCGAAATCTTCCGGAAGATATACAATAATTATTGTATAGAAAAAGACATTTCTAATTTATTCTGACATACTCTATTTGAATTAGAAAAGAGGAGGAAATTCAAGAAATGAGAGCAAAAAAAATATTGAAAAATCTGCTCATCCTTATCGGACTGTTCATTATAGGATGTATCCTTGCCGGAGCCATCAGAATAGCATACGTGAGATACCAGACTTCCCATCAGGCTGATGGACTTCTTACCGGTGCTCATCCAGATGCAGAAGAGGATTATGACAAATACCTGAAAGAAACGGATTCCGATATTGATGGAATGACAATGTATGAGAAATACAAAAAAGGAATGGATCCGGAAGACGGTTCTGATTCAGACATGGATGGCCTTACTGATAAGGAAGAAATTGAGGTATATGGTTCAGATCCATTAAAAGCATCCACTGCCGGAGACCTGTACACTGATAAATATAAAGTTGAACACGATATGGATGTAAATAAGAAATATGACTATGAGGGAGAACCAGAATATCCTTATAATGAATGCAGTGAAGTACAGCTGACAGCTTCCAATGTCGTTGACCTGTATGCAGTTGTAAAGGATGTCACCGGTTACGATGAACCTGCAGGATATGAGATCTATAAGGAATATATGGTCTATAACTATTCAGAATCACTCAGTATTGACGTATCCCAGTTATTGCAGGATGAAAGCCTGACGACAGATGACGTGGCTGTCCTTGTCAATGACGGGGAAAAAACAAAAAAATGGAAGACAAGCCTGGATGGAACCATTCTTACGCTGAAGGATAAATTTAAAGAAGACAGAACCTATTATGTGTATATCATCAATTCGAAAAAAGACCTGATCTGTTCACTTTTAAAAAATTCATCCTTTGACAATGTATCGTCTTCAACGAGCAGTTCCGGTCTTGTCGTTGGATGCCCGTTTCTGTATCATTTTGGATTAGGCATGTATGTTCTTTATGAAGATACCGGCGATGATGCAGCCACAGAAACATGTAAAAATTCAATGGTAAACGGTGCCAATTCTTTCCTGTCCGAGACAGGGACCTTCAGGGATGGCAAAAATGTAAAAAAAGAATCCAATGCCACAATTGCAGCATTTTATACCATGCTGCGGAGATATTTCCCATCCTTTGAAGTAACATCACAGAAAGAATTCAGTTTTAGGAACCTGATATTCAGTTATTTTACAAGTGATGTGATCACCGCATCAACAGGAGTCAAAGTGGATCCAAAAGACGGAAAAACGCCTACGCTGGAGAACGAGACTGATGTAGTCATTGCAAAAAATTTTACCATTGATGAAGAATTACTGTTTAAAAATTTTGGTTCCAGTATCAACAAAGATGGAAATTGTGCAGGGATCTCCCATTACACTGCACTGTTATTCAATACCGGGACTGTAGATGCTACCGGTTCTTATGACATTGATAAGATCGGTGATACTTCATGGGATCTTACTTTTGATCCGGAAAACAAGACATTGATGGATAGATTCCTTGCTGATTTCAAGGGAGCCTATTTTGTCAGGGATAAAGGGAAAGATTATGTATTGGATGATGACCTGCTGACTGACGGCGAAAAACAGTTTGTAAACATGATCGGCTGCTTCTGGGCGGAATCCAATGATAAAGTCAAGGTCAACGGGCATGTGAAACACGGATTTCTCTCCCATTATGATTATTCTCTTCTGGATGTTATCAAAAAAGAAATCGACTCCGGCAAAATCCTGGATGCATGCATCAAACTGAACAGTGGATATCATACAGTAAATATCTATGGATACAGTTCAGATTCAAAAAATCCGGATGTTACTTATTTATATATTTATGACAGTAATATTCCAGGACATGGCACTTCCAGTCTCCTTCTAAACGATGAAAATGTCTGTATCATGAAAGTCACAAAGACGAAGAAAGCATTCAGCGATGATTATTACATGGCTTATTCTTACTCCCCACTCGTAGGGAACAAGTATTATGCCAATTCTTCCATGATGTCTAACTGTCTGATTGTCTGCGATGAAAATTTTAATATCCTGAATCCTTAATCTTTTGCAGATCAAAATACAATCACTGTTCAAAAATCCGGCAAATATGTGCCGGATTTTTTTGTACTGAAAAACCCATTTTGATTTTATTCTGACATACTAATTAAAAACGATGAATAATAAATCTGATATGCATCCGGTTTATCGTAACCTGCATACTATTCACCGACAGAAAGGGGTAAATTCAAATATGCAAAAAGCTCTGCTTATAGCAGAAAAACCAAGTCTTAAAGATAAAATTGAAAAAGTATATGAAGCACATCGAACAGAAATCCCATATGAAATCACATTTACAGCGATGGCAGGACACCTTGTTACATTAAAAGAACCACAGGAGATGGATGAGTCTCTAAAGGTCTGGACATGGGATAACCTTCCGATCCTGCCAGGCAACTATGGCGGCTGGCAATACAAATTAATAAAGGAAAAGAAATCCGGAAACTATCTGACCAGCCAGGAACGGTTTAAACGCATCAAAGAAGAATATGAATCTGAAGATTACGACATTATCATCCATGCCGGGGACCCGGATAGAGAAGGAGAATTTTTAGTCTGGTTGCTGCTCCGCGTGCTGAAAGTGAATACTCCAGTAATGCGGTTTTGGACCAATGAGCTGACGGATACTTCAATCATTCATGCACTGAACAACCTTCGGGATGAAAAAACAGATGTGCAGCTTGCCAATCTTCTTAGATCAGCTTATGTGCGTTCGCACGAAGACTGGCTGTTCGGTATGAACCTTTCCAGGGCAAGTTCTTTAAAAATGAATGGAAGGCTAGCAGTTGGAAGAGTAAAGACAGCCATACAGGCCATCGTATGTAAGCGAGAGATCGAAATAGAAAACTTCCGTCCGTCTACATGTTATGGCATCAGATCCATCTATGAAGAAGGGTTTGACGGAACAATGTTTGAACTCATACAGAAAAAAGACGAAGGCGGTAATGAAGAAGATGATGAAACTTCCGGCATTATCTATTATAAAGAAAAAAGCGAAGCGGAAGAAATGATCCGGTCTCTTCCTTCAACAGGCAAGGTAATATCATTTGAAGCGAAGAGGACAGAAACCAATGCCCCAAAACTTTTTAAATTATCAACTGCACAGATTGCAGCCGGTAAGTTAGGATATTCATCTTCTGAAACACTCAGTATCATTCAGTCGCTCTATGAAAAATCCTATATGTCATATCCGCGTACTGACTGTGAATACATTGCTTCAGCAGAAGACCTGCCAGGAAGTCTTGAAGCATGCCGCTGTATCCCTGACCTTGTTCCTTTTATCGATAAGATTGACGGTTCTGCAATAGCAAGGGTTAGAAAAACAAAAAAATGGGTTAATGATGAAAAATTAAAAGAATCGGGACATTCCGCCCTGATCCCGACTAATGTTAAACCGGATTTTTCTTCGCTTTCTCCAAAAGAGCAGGATATTTATAGATTGATCTGCCGTCAATATGTGGCAATTTTCTTACCTGCCCTTATACAGAATAAGACACGAATGATATGTGATATCGGTGGCCAATTGTTCAAGAGTACTGGTAAAACACTGGTTTCAAAAGGCTACACTGAAATTTTTGGGACAAAATTCACAGATTCAGTGATTCCAGAACATCATGATGGAGATATCCTGAACATCCAAAAATTTATGGTCAATGAAAAAGTAACGACACGACCAAAAAGATTTACGGACAGTGACCTGATCGAAGTATGTGAAAACCCAATGAAGTATTTCGAAGATAAAAATGTGAAAGAACTTGCCAAGTCTCTTGCAAAACGTGGTAAAAAACCGGAAATAGGAACTCCGGCAACACGAAGTGAGATTATAAAGGCACTGATCACAAAAGATAAATATCTTGGGATTGCAACAGAAAAAAAGACACAGTATATTGTCCCGACTGAAATCGGAATGGCTATTTACCTGAATTTAAGAAACTGCAGTCTGTGTCAGTTTGATACCACAATCAAAATGGAAGACAGACTGAAGATGATCGAGTTTGGAGAACTTTCCCCTGCCGAAATGGAGACTGAAGTAGAAAACGATGTCTTAAGACTTCTGACTGAGATCAAAGAGACTGAAATGAAGCAGTTCAAGAAAAAAGAATATCCCGTCATCTGCAAGTGCCCAAAATGTGATGGGAATATATTATCAGGTCCGAAAAGCTTCTTTTGCTCAGAATACAAAAATGGATGTAAAGCCGGTGGTTTCAAAACAGTATGTGATTCCATTCTTTCAGATTCCGAGATCAAGGAACTCATGGAAGGCAAGGAGATCACAAAAACATTAAAAAAAGGAACATTAAAGTGGAACCAAAAACTGAAATACAACATGGATACTCTGAAGCTTGAATTTGTCAGGGAAGAAGCTGCAGAATCATCCTATGTCTGCCCATCATGTCATAAAAAGCTTATGGAGGATTCAAGAGCCCTTACATGTACATGCGGGGCAAAGTTCTGGAAAATGGCAGGAGGGATTGTCTTTTCGCCGGAACAGGTAAAAAGATTATTTACGGAAGGCAATACCGGGCTTGTCAAAGGCCTGACTGCAAAATCAGGCAAACATTTTGATGCAGAATTTGTTTTTACGGATGATAAAAAAGGAATCACATTCCAGTTTCCTAAAGCAAAAGTATCTTCCTATATATGCCCAAAATGTGGAAGCCATATGCAGGAAGATGGCAGGTCCATTAAATGCGAATGCGGTTTTACTTTCTGGAAAGTCGTCTGTGGAAAGGAATTAAATGAAAAACAGATCGAACGTTTCTTTAGAAAAGGTTCTACCGGAGTTGTCAAAGGAATGAAAAGTAAGAAAGGAAAAAAATTTGAAGCAGAGATCGTCCTGAAAGCAGCAAAAGACGGTGTTGAATTCAGATTTGGGTAACTTTATGAAAAAAATAAAATCCATAATGTCATGTTTACTTTGCAGCTGTCTGCTCTTTACCTCTGGCTGCAGCTCTACAAAAGTGATCCAGGAAGCAACATATTCAATCGAAAACGCTTTTGGGACAATGTCTGCAGAAGACGCAAACTGGCATGATGTCACATCTCCGGTCAAAATTGAATCCGTGTCCACAGACCGTTATGCATATAATACACTCAATGACGGAGAAAAAGCAATCTATGACCAGATGTTAAATTGTGTAGAAAATTATATGGAATCAGTCAGCTTAAGTACAGTAACAGAGGACGCCGTCATGCATAGCTATAAAGCAATGATGGCCGATTATGGAGAACTGTTCTGGCTTTCCGGATATACATTCCAGAAATATACAATCGATGATGAACCTGCAGGTATCATTTTTATTCCAACCTATACAAAATCTGAGGAAGAAAAAAAAGACCTTTCAATCAAGATTGACGCTGCCGCTGATGCAATCTTATCAGACTGTGATGCAGATGATGACTATGGCAAAGCCAAATATATATATGAATACCTTGGAAACCACTGCGAATACAATGAAGCTGCGATTGAAAACCAGAATATTTTGTCAGTCTTAATATATGGAAGTTCTGTCTGCCAGGGATTTTCTGTAACAGCCCAGTACCTGTTAAGCAAAGTCGGAATCCAAGCCTGTACAATAACAGGACATGCAGGAGATGTCCCACACGCATGGACACTCATGAAACTGGATGGAAACTATTACTATATGGATTCTACCTGGAGCGGATCTACATATGACGATGGCTCATCCGGTGGCATAAAGTATATCAATTATAATTATTTTGCACTGACAGAAAAGGATTTTGATCTAAAACATACTCCGAGTGACATAATCGATCTGCCGACCGCTGACAGTATGGATGATAATTATTATGTAAAAGAAGGTTTGTACATCACCGACTGGAACGAGAACAGTATTGGAAATTTACTTGGAAATGCATATTCAAACGGAAATAAAGTATTTACACTTAGATTTTCTGATGAAAATCTGTATAATCAATTTTTGTCAACGTTTATCCAGAATGGTAAAATCACCTCATACTGTAGCGGGATACAACAGATAAGCTATCAAGCTGATCAGGGATTGCATACTGTCACCTGCAGATTTTAATTTATAAAATAGTGAAAAGACGGCCATATATATATGACTGTCTTTTCTTTTTGGCTATATACTTCACAAAAATCAAAGCAGATGCTATAATATCAGTATAAACAAAAAGATAAACTAACATAAGAATATCATAATATGTCACTTATTCTGACATAATATGAATGAATCTCGAAGTCTGGAGTAAATATCATACACAGACACGCGGGCAGAATAATCTGGGGCAGCCCTGAACTGTATCAGGGAGGCTACCGGCTTTCCCTGATCTTTTATGACTGGGAAAGAGAGGACAAATGATGAAACAGAAACAATATGAAGAATTAGGATTTACAGACGATTTTATGTTTTGCAAAGTCTTGAGCAATCATCCAGAACTTTGCCATGAACTGCTTGAATTGATACTCGGGAAAAAGATAGGGCAGTTTGTCAAGCTTGAAAAACAGAAACCTATTGAAATCACATCAGATGGAAAGGGCATACGGTTTGACGTATACAGTGAGGATGACAAGGGCAGCGTCTTCGATTGTGAAATGCAGACTACACAAAATGTCAACCTTCCAAAGCGGTCAAGGTATTATCAGGGAATGATCGATCTGAATCTGATCGAACGAGGAGCTGATTATAACGAGCTGAAAAAAAGCTATGTGATATTTATCTGCCCGTTTGACGTATTCAGAAAAGGCTTGCACAAATATACATTTGAGAATATCTGTGTGGAAGATACATCCATCAGGCTGAAGGATGATGCAGTAAAAATATTTTTATGTGCAGGTGGAACAGCAGATGATGTTTCAGATGATCTGGCAGCATTTCTTGAATATATCAGCGGAAAGACTGTCAATAACCGTTTTGTAAATGAACTGGATGAAGCAGTGGAACGGGCAAAAAAACATGAGGAATGGAGGATGGAATATATGACATTACTTATGAGAGATCAGGAAATGATTAAAAAAGGCATTGCAGAAGGCATGGCAAAAGGCATGGCAGAAGGTAAACAAAAAGAACGAAATACGCTTATGGAGATTTCCGATTTGCTCAGAAAAGGAAAAACCGGGGATGAGCTGATCCAGATGGGATTCGATAAGGATTCTGTCGAATTGGCATTATGCTTAAGAAAATAGGCTTGTATGATTTAAAAGGGCGTGTGAAAAAACGAGAGTTTTTTCATTCGTCCTTTTGCTTATAGTTATAATAATAGCTATATTACATAAAA
>ENA-ORLU01002031-ORLU01002031.1-human-gut-metagenome-genome-assembly--contig:-NODE-2031-length-12883-cov-6.292831_pt1 | contig 12883 bp, 17 predicted proteins | sample MGYA00243009_ERZ508833 | MGnify/ENA primary metagenome ERZ508833 (study PRJEB26277, sample SAMN04329763) | human gut metagenome | biome: human-associated habitat | host: Homo sapiens | place: USA...
TCTATGCCCAATTAACAACCGTCAGGGAATTGTAATTGATGGTGAAGGTTCAAAGGTTATTTGCAAAGACTAATTTGAAAATTCCAGTTTATCAACCTCGATATAAACTAAATATCCCTAAAAACTGTAAAGCATTAATTTGCTTTGCAGTTTTTTGCTTTTCTCATACAAAATGCCGAACTGAAAAAGTCAACTGGAACAGAAAGATTATGCGCCTTGCGAATAGACAGAAACAACGTATCTGCGCTATAATATTACTACGGGAATGCACTATTGCCGAATCGAAAAGAGGTGAAAGAAGTGCGTGCAACTTTAACTGACAATAATGCAAAACTTGAAAATCTTGAAAAATCAATCAGGGCAGCCAATGAACGAAAGCGTAAACTTGTTGAGAAAAACAAGCGGATTACCTATGATATTCTTTCTGAACTTTATGGGTTAGAGGGACAGGAACTGATTGATGCTGTAACTGCTGAACATGAATTGATGGAAATGTTCAAAAAACGAGGCATGGACTACAACCAGATTTACGAACTTACAAAATATCAGAACCACAGACCAATGAACACAAGCGAGGGATAAACAGAGAAAGCGAAACCCTCAGATAAAGGAGAAAAATTCGCTATGAACAAAGAAAGTACGACGTATACTGAATACAAAATCGGACACACAACCTATATGGTAAAAACAATATTCAATCCTGATTTTCAGGAAAGTCTTTCCGATATTCTGAAAAGACTTATCATTCGTGAATGTGAAAGCTTCCTCAGTGAAAGCCAACAGGACTGTGAATTGCAGGCAGTGTAAATTTTTAGTGCAACTGTATTGCAATCAGCAGTGCAGTGCGCTATAATAATAACATAGCTTGCTGTATCTGTCGGAAAGTGAGGATATTATGACAGACAAGATTACAGCTTTATACTGCCGACTTTCACAGGATGATATGATTGACGGTGAAAGCAACAGTATTACAAATCAAAAATTGATTTTGAAAAAATATGCTGATGACAACGGATTCAAAAACATAGTTTTCTACGTTGATGACGGCATTTCAGGCACAACATTTGAACGTGACGGCTTTCAGGCGATGATGTCTGATATTGAAAGTGGCAAGGTAGGAACTGTTATTACAAAAGATCTCTCCAGACTTGGACGTGATTATCTTAAAACAGGCGAATACGTAGAAATTATATTTCCTGATCACGATGTGCGGTATATCGCTATCAACGATAACGTGGACACTTTCAAGGGCGACAATGAGTTTATGGCGTTCAAGAACATTTTCAACGATTGGTATGCTCGTGACTGTTCCAAAAAGATTCGTGCAGTTTTCAAGGCTAAGGGACAATCAGGCAAACACCTCTGTCCACCTGTTTACGGCTATAAAAAGTCCGATACAGACAAAAACTTGTGGGTGATTGATGATACTGCTGCCGAAGTAGTCCGCAAAATATTTAGGCTTTGCATTGAGGGATATGGTCCGGTACAGATTGCCCGTATTCTCACAGAACAGAGCATTCCAACACCTACCGCTTATGCTCTGTCGCAAGGCAGAGATAATGGACAGCATAATGCCAAACTGCATCGTTGGGGAGCAAATACGATCTGTCACATTCTTGAAAGGCTTGAATACTGCGGTCATACGGTCAATTTTCGCACTCACATGAAGTCTTACAAGGTGCATAAGATTGTCTATAATCCGCAGAATGAGTGGCAGATTTTTAAGAACACACAAGAGCCTATTATTACGCAGCAGGAGTTTGACTTAGTGCAGGAACTCCGCAAGAACAAACGCAGACCGCAAAAGATGCAGACGGTCAATCCGTTCGCAGGAATGGTGTACTGTGCTTACTGCGGTGAGAAGATGTATCTGAGTCGCCGCAAGAATGAACGTCCCGAACAGGAACATATGAGATGCTCTACCTACGCCAAAGAACAGGATAAATGCACAGCGCATTATATCAGAACTTGTGTTCTAAATGAGATTGTCCTCGGAGAACTGAATAAGCTCCTTGAAACCATTAAGGAAAATGAAGAAGAATTCATCAATTCAGCTATGAATCATTCCGTTCAGAAAAAATCATCGGAACTTACAAAGGCAAAGAAAACCATAAAACAGGCTGAAAAGCGTATCGCTGAATTGGATAAGTTTTTTACAAGGCTCTATGAGGACAATATTCTTGGTAAAATATCCGATGAACGATTCACGGTCATGTCGGCAGGATATGAGAATGAGCAGAAAATGCTGAAAGAAACGGTTTCAGAGCTGCGTGCAATTACCGCTCATGCTGAGAAGCAAGCTTCTGATGTGACTGCATTTCTGAAGGCAGTACACAAATATGAGCATATCACAAAGCTTACACCTGAGATCATGCACGAACTGATTGAAAAAATCGTGGTGCATGAAGCAGACAAGACAAGCGGAAAGCGTGTACAGCAGATTGATATTTATTATCGCTTTGATGTTGCCGTTTCATCAGTTACTGCCGAAACAGGAAAATATGGAAAAAAGACTGCTTAACCGAAGTGTTACGCAGTCTGCATTAAGAGAAGAAAAACTTCTATATCACTATTATACTTTTGCACCGGGGTTGTCGTTACCGTAACCTTCAAGGAGGTTGACAACACCCCACACACCGACACCTGCACCGATCAGGCAGATCACGGACTTGAGTACAGTACAAGCCGTACTGATGAAAGAAGAAGTATCTACTTCACCGGTAGCGGCAAAAGCTTGTGTGGTACACATTGCTGCCATAGAGGACATTACCGTTGCAGTGAGGATTGCTTTCTTTGCGAAGCGGCTTCCTTTGGCGAGCCACTTATGCTTTGGCTTTGTGTTTTCGACCGCAGTATCAGAAACTGCTGTCATGACATTTACATTTTCCATTGTAATTTCTCCATTCTGTATAAGCATTTATCTGTTGCTGAAAACAGGAATCAAAAAGCTCTGTCGATGATGTTGGTTTTCTTCGGTATTCGCTGCTTTCAGGCAAGATCTTCGTTTTCGTCCGTTTTGTACACATCTACCTTTGTGGTGCTTTTCAGTGTCAGATAACGTTTTTCCCGTTTCCTGACAAAGGCTGCAATGTCAAATTTCGCTTTCGGATTATCGTCCAGCAAAAGGTGATAGTGCTTATGTTTTGTAATATCAAACTTATCTGAGAAGAACGGACGAACACCTCTCAGCTGTAAGATACATTTGCCGCCGTCCATGACGGCTAATTCGTCCTGCGACTTTAATTCCTTGCCAAGTTTCTGATAATTCAGCCCATAGCTTTCAGACTGACCTCTCGTGTTGGAGGTGTTAAAACTGTCTATCGTTTCTTTTCCAAGCGATTCCGATATTTCCTTGAGAGTGGATTTCTCCTTGCCTCCAAGAAACAGGGTGGTATCGCAGTTGCCCTCAATGGTATCCGCATTGTCTTTGTAAATTGCCTTTAGCTGAGATTTTGCCTGCAAGATGATGCTCGCAGAGATCTCACGGCTTCGGATCGTGGCAATCAGCTTTTCAAACTGCGGTATTTCGCCGATATTCGCAAATTCATCGAGCAAGCAGCGAACATGGTAGTTCAGCTTGCCGCCCTCTGAATTGTCCGCTTTTGTGCATAAAAGATTGAATAACTGCGAGTACATGATCGCAACCAGAAAATTGAATGTTGCATCGGTATCCGAGATGATAACAAAGAGTGCAGACAGTTCATCGCCCAGCTTGTCCAGACCAAGTTCGTCATAGCTTGTGATTTCTAAGACTTCATCAATGGCAAAAGGTGCTAAGCGTGTAGAACAGGAAATAAGGATCGACTTTGCAGTTTTTCCTGCGGCAAGTTTGTAAGCGTGATATTGCTTGCAGGCGAATGCCCCCAGTCGTTTCTGTTCCTCATTCGGCTGATTTGCTTTCATTTCCTGAAATTCATTGCTGATTTCCATATCATTGGGAAAATCATCGTTGATCCAGCATTCAATAAATGCAAACAGTCGGTCGATCGCATTCTGAAATGTTTCATCATCCTCACGGCATTCCGAAGAATTGATCATTTCAATCAGCGTTTCAAAGTTCTGTTCTTCCGGCGGATTGATCGTAAAGATCATAGCGATATATGCAGTGTAAAGCAGCTTTTCTGCCTTTACCCAGAAGTCATCGCCGCCGTTTTGCTGAGAACTCTGCGTATTCCTAATGAGAACGTCCACAAATTTCAGAATATCCTTTTCTCTGTTCTTTTTGGAGATATAGGCAAAGGGATTGTAGTGCATGGACTTGCCGAAATCAATGGTATTGAACACCTTGATTCGGTACGGCTGATAGGATAGATTGCCTTTTTCGTCCTTGTACGGTCTGCCACGTTCCAGCATTTTACCGCATTCAATCAAAACCGTGCCTTTCGGGTCGGTTACGATATATGAGGAGTGCATCTGCATGAGATTTGGCTTTACGAAAAATCTCGTTTTACCGGACCCGGAACCGCCGATCACCAGAATATTCTTGTTTCTGGCGTACTTCGGGTGAGAGGGTTTTCCCATGGTCAAGCCCTCTGTCTGTGTGAGAATGACGTTGTTGTCTTTCTCTTTGAAGTCCATATATGGCTCAATATCTTTTTCCGTACCCCATACGGCAGAGCCATACTCTGTGCCTTTCCGGAACTTCTTTTTGTTGGCTGCTCTCATTTTCATCACAAATTTCATAACAACGCCAACAGCAATTCCAACCAGCAGATCAACCGGGTGAAAAGATGGAATGATATGGGCAAACGCTGTGCCGAGATTGTTCAGGGCAGGGAGCAGTTTTTCCGAAACGTCCTTACCCTCAGCTGTCCGGAACGCAAAACAGATGATATTGCCGGCATAGCCGAAAATGACATAGGCAAGGTTATTGAGGACAAATTTTTTTATCTTTCGAGAATCCATTTCAATCACCTTAATGCGTCATTTCCTTAGACTTCTCACGGACTTTTTCTTTCTTCTTTGGTTCATGAGAAACCTGTTTTGCCATATCTTTGATCTGCTGTCGGGTGATCTCCGCACGGGGTTTGGTCAGTTCGCCTTGCTTTTCGCTGGCAAACTCCTGAAAAGCCCTCTTGAAATCTTCCATTTTTCCTGCCTGAAAGAAAACATGAAAAGTATCGCTGCCTGCTTCTTTTTTGACGGCATAGTCAATGTCATATTTCTTTGCCACGCTCAGAAAGTCCGCAATGCCTTTGATCTCCACGTTTTCCAGCTTGCCGGAATGCTCCGATAGCTTTTTCATGGAAACTCTGCCTTTTCTCTGCGACTTTCCGGAAAGAAAATCCTGCATGGCAGATTTCAAAGTATCGACCGTGAATTCTCTGCTTCTGACCGACAGATCTATGGTTTTTCGCAAGCCATTTTCAAAATCTGTACTCATTCTGGAAACTCAAACACTGCGTCGATGTTTTCACGAAGCCATCTGGAAAAATCATTTCTGACGGCATGAAACTTTTCTGCATCGTCATATTCTGCAATCACGATACCGTTTTCCGTATCGCCTTTCAGATAGACCATGAAGCCGTATCCGCTTCCGTCATCGTACTCACCACAAGTGACACACGAAACGGCATTAGAGTAGTTGAATGCAGTTCCGTCCTGCGAGATAATTGATAAGGTCATACGCTCACTCCTTTCCCGCTTACTATTTTCAGTTTAGCAAAATGAAAAGCTTAAATCTCTCAAGTATTTTCAAGTGTTTTTCAGCTTGTTAAAGTTGTATGCAGCTTTTTTAAGTGATTTTCAGTAAAGAAAAAAGCTTACTTTTGACAACCGAAAACAGTTTTTATATTGAATTTTCAGATGATTTATGGTATAATACAGACAGTCATCATATCAAAAAAATAAAGTTGCGACACTGTCACAACTTTTTAAGAAAGGAATTTTTATGAGCGAGTTGATGAAATACGCAGAGTCTGCTGATCTCTATTCCAAAATATCAAATCTCATAACCGCAAAAAAATATACTGTTTCACGTGCTGTCAATTCAGCCATTGTCTTTCTCTATTGGGAGATCGGCGAAACTATTTGTAAGGATATTTTGCAGAATCATAAAGCAGAGTACGGGAAAAATATTATAAATGAAGTGGCAAAACAACTGTCTCAAAATTATGGAAAAGGATTTGACCGAACAGCAATTTTCAGAATGGTGCAGTTTTATCAAGAGTTTCCTGATAAAGAAAAAGTTGCGACACTGTCACAACAATTGACTTGGTCTCATTTTGTAGTTTTGCTTCCAATCGAAGATGAATTAAAAAGAGATTTTTACGCTGCTATGTGCAAATCAGAAAATTGGAGTGTTCGTGTACTGAGAGAACGTAAAAACTCTATGCTTTATGAACGCACGGCTATTTCCAAAAAGCCTGATGAAACGATTAAAAATGATATTGCACTTCTTATGGAAAAAGATAAGATGTCATTGGATTTATTTTACCGTGATCCTTATGTGCTTGATTTTCTCGGACTGAAAGATACATACAGCGAAAAAGATTTGGAAAATGCGATTTTGTCTGAACTTGAACGATTTATACTTGAAATGGGCAGTGATTTTGCTTTTATGGCAAGACAGAAACATTTCGTTCTGGACGGAAAAGATTACTACATGGACTTGCTTTTCTATCATCGTTCGCTCAGACGACTTGTTCTTATTGAATTGAAACTTGGTGCGTTTGAACCTGAACACAAAGGGCAGGTAGAGCTGTATCTGCGATGGCTGAAAAAGAATGAGATGTGCGAGGGAGAAGATGATCCGATTGCTTTGATTCTTTGTGCAGAAAAATCACAGGAAACAGTAGAACTGATGGAATTAGATAAGGGAAGCATTCACGTTGCACAATACCTGACAAAAATGCCGCCGAAAAAATTACTGGAAGAAAAATTGGCAATTGCTATTGAAAACGCTAAGGAACAGCTGGAGCAAAGATAATATCTATATAGAACAAGCACTCCCACTTTTGTAAAGTGAGAGTGCTTTTCGACTTATAGCTGCTGTTTTATATGAGTTTTTCGATCTCTTTTTCTCCAATTTCAAGGTGATAATAAATACCCTGATAAGTCATGAACATCTCTTTGGAAATCGTTACAACTGTTTTATTGTCTAAATAGCGTTTGATTAGAATTTGTCTGCGTTCGTCATTTTCAATCATCTGAATTCGATCAAGAATACACCTTTTGACAGCGGCAGATTCCAAAATCAGATTTTTCAGTTCATTCTTCAAATCAGTGATTTCATTCTGAAAGACACTGCTCATTGCGTTTTCTTTCGCAACCTCTGTCATACTATCCAACTGAAGCTTCACGCTCCTGATCTTCCGATCAATCATAATGTACTGCCATAAAAACTCTTTACCTGTCAAAATAGTATACCTCCTGCATTTTCTGTATAAAATATCTTCCGTCAAGTCCGGACAGCAGTGCAAACCACTCCGACAGAAAAAAGCTTTCCAGTTCCTCTTTTCGCCTGAAAACAGAATCGCTTCTGGTATGATTTTTGACAGCTAAGAGCGTATATTTGTAGCTTTCTGCTGCCACAGCAACAATGGCATGAGCAAGCTGTATGTAGCCGTCAAGAAAAGCTGACATCCAGTTCACCGCTTTTCAGCTGCTGTTTCAATTCGTTTATCATAATTCGATAGACAGAATCGCTGTCGGCTGACACATATCGAAGCATTTCAAGGAAATTTCGGATTCCGAAAACTTCAAGATTGACATCGAACACCGCTTTCTTGTCCTCTGCGAAAATGTCCAGAATGATTCGGATGATCTCTGCGGTGTCTGCATCGTTAAAATTGCCGATGTTCACCATTTCGCCGCTGTCGAGCAGTGCGAACACTGCATAGGGGATCACTTTGTTCTCTGCAAGGTACATCGTTCTCTGTACAAACTCCTTGACCTTGTTCAGCATAATCGGTCTGCTGTACTCTGTTACGATCATTTTTTCCATAGTAAAAACCTCCGTTATTTTCTTTCTGTCATGGTGTAATAGCTGCCAACATCGTAAACAAGCCAGTTTTCCAGCTTGTATCTGGCATAGTCACGTTCTTCTTCGGTCGCATAAACTGCAAGGACTATCTCATCTCCAAGTGTAGTAAATGCAGTCACAGCAAATTCCAGGGTATCCGGATCGAAGCTGTCATCGATCATTTCGCTGATGCTGCCGGTAGCGATATTCATGAAAACCGACTGAATTGTTGCAATCACATCGCAGTTCATTGTCATGCCCTCATAAGTTTTGATCATTCTCATTTGTGTTTCTGTCCTTTCCAATTGTTTCTTCACTCAAGAGCAGATCTTTGAGTGTTTCGTAGCTTTTCTGTGCCTGCTTCATGCGATAGGAAGTCCCTTTCATAGCAAAGGCAAATGTTGCAGGCATAATGCGGTCAAATGTGCGTTTCTTTTTCAGATCAGCACAATTGCCCATATCCGTAATGTCGATATTGGTGGTTACGATCATCGGTTTGTTGGCTGAGATGCGAGTATCCACAAGACTGTGAACACGTTCCAATGCAAAATCTGTGCCACGTTCTGCTCCCAGATCATCAATGATCAGCAAGTCGGGAGCAGTAATGCTTCGGGTATACTCAGCATATTCTGATTCGCTGTAGAAACAGCTGCGTTCCACAATTTGCATGGTAGTCAGCCATTTTACGCTTACGCCCTGATTCAGCAGAGCATTTGCAATGTAGGCTGCCAGATAGGTTTTACCCGTTCCCACGTCACCATAGAGGAGAAGTCCGATCCTGCCCAGTTTCTCGAAGTTTTTGATATAGTTCATACCGATTCTTTTAGCTTCAGGAGATTCCACCATTGCTATATCAGCTGACAGATAATGTTCGGGAATATTGGCGATTTCCTTGTTTTGTCTGATGACAGATGCAAGCCGTTGTTTTGCATTCTCCCGTTTTTCTTTTGCAGACTGGCAGGCACAGCAGCAGCCAACAATTTCAGGCATACCCATTTTCAAAAACCGCTCAGGCAGTCGGAATTGCTTTGCCGTACCGCATTTTCCGCAGTGCCAGAGACCGTCCTCCGCAAGATAGTCCTCTGCGTTTTTGTTCTTGATGAAGTTTTCCTCTGCATTTTCAGAGAGTGTCTGAAAAATATTTTTCAATGTATCATTCATTGTGGTTCCTTTCTGCTGTCAGATATTCCATGATATGTTCAGGAGCAGCGTTCCCAAATTCCTTTGATATGCCGTATTTCATCTGCATGATATTTTCCAGCGGAGCAGTATCCGGCTCCTCTTTGCTGTATTTCAGACTGAGAAGATATTCTTTTGTCAGCTCCGAAGAATATTCCTGCAATATGCTGTCTGCTGCAATGTGATAATGCTCGCACAGAATCAGAAATCTGTCCCAAAAGCGGAAAATATTCTTCTGTTTCAATTCTTCCAGTGTATAAATTCCCGATAATTTTGCCATTTTCCGAGCTGTTTCCGCAAACGAAAGATTTTCAATTTTGCTGACAAATCCAAATACATCACCGCTTTCACCGCAGTGAAAACAGGTGTAGATCTCATCATGGAAAAGATTCAGAGAATTGGTTTTGCTGTGACAGAATGGGCATTTACAGCAATCATCTGTTATCGCTTCGTATTTCCCGATAACAGAAGAAAGGGGATTTTTCAAGCGGATAAGCTCCAGTAATTCCGTATTGACAAACATTTTCTCACCTCACAAACTGGTCAAATGGATTGACGTTGACATCGTAAGCCGAACTTTGTGCAGGTGGTTTGTCCAGCTGAGGATAATCCTTGGAAACTCTTTCGATGACCCAGTTTAGAATGGTGTGATAATCTGACTTGTATCGTTTTCCGCTGGAAAGCTTGTAGTTGTTGAGAATCTCAATGCACTTATCTACGAATGCCTTGGAATGCTGTTCCGACAGCTTCTGATATTCTTCTTCCGTCATGGTGACAGCTTCTGCATATTTCTTCTTATCCGTCTTTTTCTTCGGCGAAGCAGAAGCCGTTCCATTTAATTCTTTCATATTTGATTCTTTCATACTTGATATGTAAGTATTTAATTGTCCCTGATTTTCTATACTTTGAATTTCAAGATGTAGGTTTTCTGCATCTTGTTTTTCTGTATTTGGGACATCTGCGTTTTGATTTGTTTCAGACTGCTTTTTGAGAAACAGTTCCGGACATTCCAGACCATCAGGAATATTCTCATATGGAATTTCATAGATGTGATAGACATATTCAAACCGTCCGCTTTTGGAGTAGTTCGGCGGAAGCTTCTCCAGATACACATACCGCTCGTCGATCAGTTCATGGAGGGCAGCACGAACTGCCGTTTCGCCCTCTTTGCAGATTTTCACCAGTCCGGCAATGGAATAGTTCCAGCCGTCAGGCAGTCCCAGTATTTTTGACATCAGCCCGACCGCTTTCAGGGTGAGTTTCTGATTTCTCAAATGATGATTGCTCATGATTGTGAAGTCAGTATTCTTATGCACTCTCACAACCGATGAATTTGATTCCTTTGCCATGATAAAACCTCCGAATAAATAGAAAAAGCGTTCCTCACTGATATGAAGAACGCTTTCATTTGTCTATTCGATTTTCTTGCAAATTTTAAGCCTGTCTAAAATTTTTGTCCTTTAAGAATGTAAAATTTCCGTGAATCCAAGTTCCCTTGGCATATTACGATTGCGGAACTTCGCCTTCATTGATTTTTTGCCTTTTGGTCAAAAAATCCACAGTAAACTTTTTTTGTAAGAGAGCATCACCTTTGTATTTTTCGTTTGTCAGAATACTTTCAATTGTTCTGCCTGCCCATATCTTTTTACCTCCGGGTGTAGGAATTTCACGTCTTGTCAGTTCCTTGGCAATATAGCAAGGTGTCATACCGTCAATAAACAGTTTATAGATGTTTATGGTAAAATAGAAATGCAGAAAAAGGGCTCCAAAAGTGCATAGGTGAAAAGCCACCGACGAGCCGTTGTCAGCACCTGAATAAAATGCTACAATTTTAGCTGAGAGGCAAAGCCCCTTGGCTAAAGGAGGTAGCGGAAAGATGATAAGTATGGCAGAACAAAAGCGTTATTCACAGCAAGAACTTCGTGATATTTTTCAATGCTCTGAGGATGGTATTCTCGCCATAATCCGTAAACTAAAGGAATTCGGGGTTCTAAAAGCGGTAAAAGCTTCTGAAAAGCAAAAAGATATGTCAGATCTTATTGATTATGACATTGAAGTTGCAGATGTCGAATTGAATGATAATGAACACTTCTACGTTTTTACATTTGTGGGCGTGATTGTTGTTGCGGAGAGAGTATTGAAATGCTATCCAAAATACTTGTTATCTGCCAATTCACCAAGTAAAGAACTTCGTCAGGTTCTTAAAGTACTTGAAAAATACAGCAACAAAGAGCAAATCGTCCGAATGTTTAATGATAGCAACGAAAGCAGTGCTTTTAATCTATTAGCGATCTTTCTATTTCTGCTTCATGACTATTATGAATATGGGCTGTACAACAACACAAATGACATTATCGAAGTAAATGGTTCTGGCGAAATACTTTGGGATAAAACAATAAATGAGACTTTTGCTTTTCTATCCAATGGACGACCTGTTTACACTGAACTTCAAACCAGACGAAAAATCAATGATGACTATGATTATTTTACTCAATTACATAAGTGCATACTAACAAGAGTCTCTGAGAAGATGAAATCGGCTGATTTACTTGATCTATTTGAATATACTGAAGTATGTTTAAGTGACGAGGAATTAGATACCTTTGGAGATGATGAACACATTCTCTACCGTATTGAACAAGAATTGAACACACAGTTTAATACACGCAAGCAGCTATTATTAAAAACTATTTATGCTTACATTAGCCGCAAAGGAAGCTTTTTCGATATGGATAGCTTATCACTGTTTGGAACAAATAGCTTTAATCTTGTATGGGAAACTGTTTGTTCTGATGTTATGGACAACCAACTTCAAAGGAAGTTGTGTGATTTAAGACTACCTGTAAAACTCAGGAACAATTATGATGCGAAACAGAGACTGATTGACCTTATCGAGAAACCGCTATGGACAGCTACTGGTAAAACAGCATCTGATACGTTGATTGTCCTGCATTGTGCTGCTCATGTCCGAGGCAGCACCGTCACAGTTCTTTATAGCTGCCGAAAGCTTTTCCACATCCGCAGGAGCAGCATTCATAAGCGAAAGCCAGCTTGCTATTGCTTCTTCGCCTGCTATCTTTTTGCCGTATGTAGTTTGTTCCTCATCGGTCAATTCCTGCCATGCCTCGCGCGCTTCCGCGATAACATCTCCGAAATCTCGCGCCTTGCCGTTCGTGTCGTAGAACTCAACGCCGAGTTTTTCAACAAGCGTGCCGAGCGCTCCGAGAGACTTTGAAGAAGAACCTGCATCAGTTGAAAGACGTGTTATAATGCTTCTCAGCGCTGTACCTGCCTGCGAGGATTTAATACCGCTGTTCGCCATTAATCCTATAGCTTCCGCCATATCTTCAATGCTGTAATTCAGCGTTCCGGCAACAGGAGCAACGTATTTGAACGTTTCGCCCATCATGCTGACATTGGTATTCGCATTGGAAGATGCCGTCGCGAGAACATCGGCAAAGTGACCGCTGTCTGCGGCTGTTAAACCGAATGCTGTAAGCGCGTCTGTTACAATATCGGACGTAGTTCCGAGATCTTCGCCGGAAGCGGCAGCCAAGTCCATAATTCCGCTTATGCCTGAAAGCATATCCTCGGTTTTCCAGCCTGCCATTCCGACGTTGGATTGAAATGTTATTCTCAAAAGCCTGCCCCACTTTTCAATATAACCTGATTCCGCAAAACTCAAAATGATGCAGCGACTCTGAGAAAGGTATAAATCCAGCCATTGCAATGTCCGAGCGC
>ENA-ORLU01002045-ORLU01002045.1-human-gut-metagenome-genome-assembly--contig:-NODE-2045-length-12800-cov-5.087794_pt1 | contig 12800 bp, 14 predicted proteins | sample MGYA00243009_ERZ508833 | MGnify/ENA primary metagenome ERZ508833 (study PRJEB26277, sample SAMN04329763) | human gut metagenome | biome: human-associated habitat | host: Homo sapiens | place: USA...
ACGCCAGTAGATCAGGCACAGCGTGCCCAGTCGGTAGGTTTTGCGCTTTTCGCAGGCGTACCAAGCCACGGTGGCCGCCACGGCAGCCATCAAGGTTAGCAGCAGGCACATATTAACCCTCCTGTGTAGCCGTTTTGGCACGCTTTTTGAACTTGGCGCTGACCACGGCGACTGCTATGCCCCATACAGCGGTGACAACGGCGCTCATAGTCACACCTACCGTAGCCATTTCGTGGAGCATGACTGCTTTGTCCTCCGGGTTGCTCATGGCCGTTAGGAACGGTGCAAACAGAGTCACCTCGCCGTGCCACAGATGCTCAAAGGCCAGCAGCAAAATGCCGCCCCACAGCAGACCGGACAGCAAGAACAGCTTGCGGCTCCAGGTAAATTTCTGCTCCTGGGCAGGTGCCCCAGTGCCCACAGCTTCATGGGCGGGCAGCGTGAGCTTTTCTTCCTTTTTCTTCAAGGTCAGCGCCACAGCGGTGACCACCACGGCCTCAGCGGCCGGTACTAAGAAACATGCCATTTGGTTATCCTCCCGATATTGCGCCGTTGGGCGCTTACTTGATGTTTTCATTTTACCACGGCGGCGGGGCAGTAGCAACCCACCGTGGGGGATTTTTTTAGTCTTTGTACTGCCCGGCGAATTTTGTGCGCAGGGTCATGCGTAGCACATTCTTTGCCGTGCGTTGCAGTTCGCCCAGGGTGATGCCGTCGGGCTTGCCCAGGGTCGCCAGCAGACTGCCGTCGTTGGGGGCGGACTTGCTGATGGCGGTTTTGGCGCCGGGCATCAGTACATCAACCTGTGCCCGCACCCGGTAGCCGTTGTCCCGCAGTTCCGGGAACTCCGGCGAGGCGGCGTAGCGCATCCACCAGTCGGTCATCACATTGCCGGTGTAGCCCCATTCCTCCCGCAGCAGGGCGGTGCACAGCTGGTAGTTGTAGTGGCTCCACACGCCGTTGATCTTGTTGTAGCTGGTCATCAGGTTTTTAGGATGTGCTTCTTTTATGCAGATCTCAAATCCCCGCAAATAGATTTCCCGCAGGGCGCGGGCGCTGACTACGGAATTGTTGTAGTTGCGGTTATATTCCTGATTGTTGCAGGCAAAGTGCTTGGGGCAGGCGGATACCGGAGCGCTTTGCAGACCCTGTACCACCGCAGCGGCCAGCTTGCCGGTGACCAGTGGGTCCTCGGAGAAGTATTCAAAATTGCGCCCGCACAGCGGATTGCGGTGGATATTCATGCCCGGCGCCAGCAGCACATCGGTGCCCTTGTCCACCATCTCCCGCCCCATGGCGGCGTACAGGTCCTGTACCAGCGGCAGGTTCCAGCTGCAAGCCAGGGCGGTGCCGCTGGGCAGCAGGGAGCAGGTGGCCCGCAGGCGAATCCCGGAGGGGCCGTCGGTGGTGATTACCGGGGGTATGCCCTTTTGGCGCAGGCTGTCGCTGACCCCGGCCATGGCGCCCGCATTGCCGGAGGCGCCCAGTGGGCTGTCCATCATGCCCTCGCCGCGACTGAGCAGCTCCATCTCCGTGGTAGACAGCTGCGCCACAAAGTCGTCCAGGCTGACGCTGCCCTCGGCCACATCTGCCAGCACAAAGCCCTTGTTGCCGGTGACCGGCAGGGCAGGGGGCAGATGATCCAGGATCTCCTGCTTTAAGTCTACGGTGGCGGTGGGCACCGGGGCGTAGGTCCGGGTCACTTTGCCGTTTTGTACTGTGGCGGTGAGTCGGTCAAAGCCGCTGCCTGCCGGGGGCGCCAGCAACTGGCAGCACTGCTCCACATCTGTACCTATGTAAAAAGTGTAGTCCCCCGCTTCCAGCAACCAGGCGTTTTTGTGCCCGGCAGCGCCGCTGTCGTCAAAGCTGGCAAAGTGCCGATAAGGGGCGGTGAGAGTCAGGCTTTGGTGCTTGCCGGGGGCCAGTTCCTCCGTTTTGCCAAAGGCAATAAGTACCTTAGCGGCTTTTCCCAGCGCGCCGCAGGGACAGCAGGCGTACAGTTGTACCACCTGTTTGCCGGGCAGCGCGCCGGTGTTCTCCACCTGCACCTGCACGGTGACCGTTTGGTCTTTTGTTTCTGTTTTTGTCACTTTGCAGGCAAAGTCCGTGTAAGACAGACCGTAACCAAAGGGGTACAGCACCCGCTCCGGCGCAAAGGTCTCAAAGTACCGATAGCCCACAAAAATATCTTCTGTATAGCGGTTCTCTGCTTTGTTGCCAAAGTTCTGTGCCGGGTAGTCGGCGTAGGTTTTGGCGATGGTGTCCGTCAGGCGACCGCTTGGGTTCACCTGCCCGGTGAGCACATCCGCCACCGCGTTACCGCTTTCCATGCCCAGCTGCCAGGCCAGCAAAATGGCGCTGATCTTGTCGCCGTAGGCGTCGATTTCCGCAAAGTCCATAATGCTGCCGATATTCAGCACCAGCACCACTTTTTGAAAGGCGGTGGTCACTGCGTCCAGCAAGGCCTTTTCTTTATTCGTCAGGTAAAAGCTGCCTTTTTTCAGCGTGTTTTCCCGGTCCTCACCGGCGCTGCGGCCAATCACCACCACGGCGGTTTGGCACCGCTTAGCAGCCGCCTGTACCCAGTCTTGCTTCACCGGCATTTCTGCATAATAGCGGGGCCAGTGCCCCCAAAATCCCGGGTCCGGGTCGTTGACAGAGGCGGTGCACCAGCTTTCATAGGCGGCCAGTACGGTGCTGTCCAGCTGCGCACCGGCGTTTACCAGCCCTTGCACCAGGTTGATACTGTACGGGGCGGAAACATCGCCGCCGCTGCCGTTGCCTACATAAAAATAGTTCTTCTGCACCCGGCCGAACAGCGCCACCGGCGCAGACAGATCCAGGGGCAGGGTGTGGTTGTTGTTCTTCAGCAGCACGCAGCTTTCCGCACCGGCCCGTCTGGCCAGCGTCGCCACCTCCGGATTGCCCGGTTCACCGGTGATCCGTCCGCTTTGCTGCTGCGCCAGCTCCGCCCCGCCAAAGGTTTGCAGCACTTTGCGCACCGCCTTATATCCCCAGTTGGTCATAACCGTACCTCCATTATGAAAATCTATGCCCATCATAGCAAATTCCGCCGAGAATTACAATAGGAATCAAAAAAGCGGCGTGTATCGCAAACGGCAAAAAACAAAACGCATTTGCTGCACCAAGACAAAAAAACACGGACACTCAAGGGAGTGTCCGTGTTGGTTGCTTGGCGTGAACTTATTTCAGCTCAACGGTAGCGCCAACCTCAGTCAGCTTAGCCTTCAGAGCCTCAGCGTCAGCGGTGGGCATTGCTTCCTTAACGGTAGCGGGAGCGCCGTCAACGATAGCCTTAGCTTCCTTCAGACCCAGGCCGGTAGCCTCACGAACGGCCTTGATTACCTGAATCTTGTTGGCGCCAACATCGGTCAGCACAACATCAAACTCGGTCTTCTCGTCAGCAGCAGCGGCGCCACCCTCAGCGGGAGCAGCTGCAACGGCGACTGCGGCAGCAGTAACGCCAAAGGTCTCTTCGATTGTTTCCTTGAGCTCTTTAAGCTCCAGAACGCTCAGTTCTGCGATGGAATCTACAATAGCAGTGATTTTCTCGGTTGCCATGATAATTACCTCCGTAAATTATAATAAAAATTAAATTATTCTGCTGTTTCTTCAGCAGGTGCTTCCTCAGCGGGAGCAGCCTCTGCGGGTGCCTCTTCGGCCTCTGCAGCGACGGGTGTTGCACCGCCCTTTTCTTCCAGTGCTGCAACGGCACGGGCAATGCAGGCGATGGGCTCAACAACAAGACTTGCGATCTGAGCCAGCATGGCCTCTCTGGAAGGCAGCTTGGAAAGCGCAATAACCTCGTCCAGAGCGATCACTTTGCCGTCCAGATAACCGGACTTAATGGCAAAATTGTCGTGGCCGTCTGCAAACTTTTGCAGAATGCGAGCAGATGCCACATAGTCATCGTCACAGGTGGCGATGGCGGTGGTGCCTTCCAACACAGACTCAAGGCCTTCCAGACCGGCAGCCTCAGCTGCTCTGCCCAAAAGGGTGTTCTTTACGACAGTGTAGTGCACACCGGCCTCACGCAGCTCGTGACGCAACTGCGTGTCATCGGACACGGTGATGCCTTTGTAGTCAACCACTACACCGGCGCAGGAATTCTTGATCCGGTCAGAAAGAGCGGCAACCTGCTGCTTTTTCATTTCAAGAACTGCTGTACTTGGCATAAAACATAACCTCCATAAGTATTTGCCGCAAAATGCGGTCTTTATGGCTGTTTAGCAAAACAAAAAGTGCATTCCGATGTACCTCGGAATGCACAAAATGACATAGATATTGCACCGCAGGGTGCGAACCATGCACATTCATTCCTCGGCAGGCGATCAACTTACGCCAAACGGCACCTGCTGTCTTTGGCTGAACAGCGATAGTATTTTAACACAAGGCACGAGCCTTGTCAATACCCAAAAACTTATTGAGCAGAAACAGTACCAACTTTGTTGGGGTTGATACGCACGCCGGGGCCCATGGTGGAAGCCACGGCAACGGACTTAATATACTGACCCTTCAGTGCAGCCGGCTTTGCCTTGATGATGGCGTCCAGCAGAGCGTTGAAGTTCTCCAGCAGCTTCTCCTGCCCAAAGGAAGCCTTGCCGATGGGGCAGTGAATGATGTTGGTCTTGTCCAGACGGTACTCGATCTTACCGGCCTTAGCGTCGGTAACAGCCTTGCCGACGTCGGGGGTAACGGTGCCGGCCTTCGGGTTGGGCATCAGGCCGCGGGGGCCCAGGACCTTACCGAGACGGCCAACGCGGCCCATCATGTCGGGGGTGGTGACGACAACGTCGAAGTCCATGAAGCCGCCGGCGATCTTTGCGATCAGCTCATCATCACCGACAATATCAGCGCCGGCTGCCTCAGCAGCAGCGGCAGCAGCGCCCTTTGCGATGGCGCAGACGCGGACGGTCTTGCCGGTGCCGTTGGGCAGAACGACAGCGCCGCGGACCTGCTGGTCAGCGTGACGGCCATCAACGCCCAGACGGACGTGCAGCTCGACGGTCTCGTCGAACTTGGCGGAAGCGGTCTTGCAAGCCAGCTCCAGAGCCTCGTTCACATCGTATGCCTTAGTAGAATCGACCAGCTTTGCAGCGTCGACATAGTGCTTGCCATGTTTCATTGTATATCCTCCTGTGTGGTCATGCGGGCAGTGTTATGCCCTCCCACTGTTTATGTCTCAGCCCTCGACGGTGACGCCCATGGAACGGCAGGTGCCGCGAACCATGCTGCAGGCAGCTTCCAGAGAAGCAGCGTTCAGGTCGGGCATCTTGGTCTTGGCGATCTCCTCCACCTGAGCGGCGGTCAGAGAAGCAACCTTTTCCTTGTTGGGCTTGCCGGAAGCGGTGTTGATGCCAGCGGCCTTCTTGATCAGAACAGCTGCCGGAGGAGTCTTGGTGATGAAGCTGAAGGAGCGGTCAGCGTACACGGTGATGACGACGGGGATCACATAACCCATCTGGTTCTTGGTACGCTCGTTGAACTCCTTGGTGAACGCCATGATGTTGACGCCCTTCTGACCCAGAGCAGGGCCAACAGGGGGAGCCGGAGTCGCCTTGCCGGCCTCGATCTGCAGCTTAATGTAGCCAGTAACTTTCTGTGCCATGATAAATGCACCTCCAAAAATCTGTGGTGAGTTGCGGCGCAGTGTCTCTGCGCCTCCCACGAGCGCGTGCACGCTGCACACGCTCTATAAGAACCGCACTGCGGTCTTACCTTGGTAAACGGAACTTGCCGGTTGGTTACGGCAGCTCGACCTGACCGATCTCCACCTCTGCGGGGGTCTCGCGGCCGAACATATTGACCTTGAGCTTTACCTTGAAGCTCTCGGTGTCGATCTCTTCCACAAGGCCCATAAAGCCTTCCAGAGGACCGGCGGTGATCTGCACGGTATCGCCGACAGCAAAATCGACGCTCAGCGGTGCAGCCTTCTCCACGCCCATCTTCTCCACTTCCTCAGCGGTCAGCGGAACGGGCTTGGAGGCGGGGCCGACGAAGCCGGTGCAGCCGCGCGTATTGCGCACGACATACCAAGTATCGTCATTCATCACCATTTTGACCAGAACGTAGCCGGGGAACAGCTTGTGCTCCACCATCTTCTGCTTGCCGTTCTTGTCGATCTCAGGAACCATCTCGACGGGAACCTTGATGTCGCAGATCAGCTCCTGCAGGTGACGGTTCTCCACCATGGTCTGCAGGTCGTTGGCGACCTTGTTCTCGTAACCGGAATAGGTATGCACAACATACCAAAGAGCCTCAGTGGACTCATCTACCAGCTTGGTTGATTCTTCCATTTTGGTTGACCCTCCGTTTCAAGATGATTCTCAGGCGCCGATGATCAGGCCCAGAATACCACCAAAGATGGCATCCAGCAGGATCATCACAACCGCTGCGATCGCGACGGTCACAAGCACGACGATGGTGTTGGTCTTGACGTCCTGCTTGGACGGCCAGACCACCTTCTTCAGCTCGCTCTTGGTATCGCGGAAGAACTTTGCGACCCGTGCGCAGAAGCCCTTCACAGCGGCTTTAGCTTTGGCCACAAAGCCCGGCTTTTTCTCGGTTTTGTCTGCCATTATGCTCCGCCTTTCTTTTACTTGGTTTCGCGATGAACGGTGTGCTTCTTGCAGAAACGGCAATACTTCTTCATCTCGAGACGATCGGGGTTGTTCTTCTTGTTCTTCGTGGTGTTGTAGTTGCGCTGCTTGCACTCGGTGCAGGCCAGAGTGATTTTAACGGTCATTTGTTGACACCTCCATTATAACGGTTGTTTTGAACCTCCCTCGGGTGCGGGTGGCAGCTGTAAAAACAGGCGCACTTAATAACCCCGCAAAAGAGGTGATATCATTGTACCACGCGTTTTTCAATCCGTCAAGCAGAAAAAAGCGATTTTGAGAAACTTTTTTTGCAGCCTGTGTCTTTTTGTCCCAAAGCGGCTTTTTTGCATTCTGCTTGCATCGCGGGCGTAGATATTGTATAATGAATCGAAACGGCATTTTACCGGTTTGAAGCCGCCCCTTTACCGGGGCTTTATAAATAGGAGTGAGATATCATGCAGTCTGCAAATAAAATGTGCGTGGCGCTGCTGTTCGGCGGTATGTCCAGCGAACATGAGGTCAGCCGTGTCTCTGTGGGCAACTTTGTCCGCAACATCGACCGCAGCAAATACGAGGTGCTCACCGTGGGCATCACCAAGGAGGGCCGCTGGCTCTACACCGAAGCCACGGCGGAGCAGATGGCCGACGGCAGCTGGGAAGAGCTGCCCGGCAATATGCCCTGCGTGATCAGCCCGGACCGCGCCGACCACGGCATGATCCTGTTCACCCCGGACGGCCGGGTGGAAAAGATGCACCTTGACGTGGTGATCCCGGTGCTCCACGGCCTGTGGGGCGAGGACGGCACCGTGCAGGGCCTGCTGGAGCTGGCAGGCATCGCCTATGTGGGCTGCGGCGTGCTGGCAAGCTCCGTGTGCATGGACAAAGCTGTGGCCAACGCCCTGTTTGAAGCCAACGGTGTGCCCCACACCAAGTGGGTGGCTGCCAACCGCTGGGAAATCGAGAAGGATCTGGAGGGCGTGTGCGCCGGCGTTGAAGAAAAGCTGGGCTGGCCGGTATTCGTCAAGCCCGCCAACGCAGGCTCCAGTGTGGGCATCTCCAAGGTGTCCAGTCAGGAGGAACTGAAGGCTGCCATCGCCCTTGCGCTGGAAAACGACCGCAAGGTGGTATTTGAAGCCTTTGTGGACGGACAGGAAGTGGAGTGCGCCGTCATCGGCTCCGACCCCGCTGTTGCCACCCGTCCCGGTGAGATCCTTGCCGGTGCAGAGTTCTACACCTATGATGATAAGTACAAGAACGGCGTGAGCCAGACCGTCATCCCGGCACACCTGCCGGAAGCCAAGCTGGACGAGGTAAAGACCTACGCCGCCATGGCCTACACCGCACTGAACTGCGAAGGTCTGGCACGGTGCGATTTCTTTGTGGAAAAGAACACCGGCCGGGTGCTCATCAACGAGATCAACACCTTCCCCGGCTTTACCGCCATCAGTATGTACCCCAAGCTCATGGAGCACGAGGGTCTGCCGGTGCCGCAGCTCATCGACCGCCTGATCGCACTGGCGGTGGAAAGGACGGAAAAGCAGCATGGATAATCGCCCCATCGGTGTGTTCGACAGCGGTCTGGGCGGTCTGACCGGCGTGCGGGAGCTGCGCAAGCGCCTGCCCCATGAGGATATCATCTACTTCGGCGATACCGGCCGGGTGCCCTACGGCAGCCGCAGCCCGGAGACCATTCTGCAGTACGCCCGGCAGGACGTGGCCTTTCTGCTTTCCAAAAACGTCAAGTGCATCATGGCGGCCTGCGGCACGGTGAGCAGCACCTACCCGGCTGCGGAAGCAGCCCAGCTGCCGGTGCCCTACCTTGGCGTAGTGGATGCCGCCGCCCGGGAAGCAGCCTTTGTCACCCGCAACCGCCGCATCGGCGTCATTGGCACAGCCGCCACCATCCGCTCCCGCAGCTACGAAAAGCTGCTGCGGCAGCTGGTGCCCGGGGTGGAGATCACTGCCCGCCCCTGCCCGCTGTTCGTACCGCTGGTGGAGGCCGGGTATGTGGATCACAGCGAGACCGGAAAGCAGCAGGTCACGAAGCTGGTCATTGCCCAGTACCTGACCGAGGTGCGCGAAGCCGGGGTGGACACCCTGATCTTGGGCTGTACCCACTACCCGCTGCTGAAAAGCATGATCGGGGAGTTTATGGGCCCGGGCGTCACGCTGGTGGACCCCGCCATGACCGCCGCCCATCATCTGGAGCGGATGCTCGCCGAGCGCGGGCTGCGCGCCGACCACGAAAACGGGCAGGCACACTTTTACGTCAGCGATGTGCCGGACTGCTTTGTGCAGACGGCAGACCTGTTTCTGGGTGAGTACAAAGGCGGCCCGGTGGAACAGATCGCCATTGATAAATATTGATAAGGAAATACAACGTGAGCAAGCCACTGAAGGAAGACTATATCATCCGCATCAAAAGCCGCATTGAGCAGCGGCTGGACGAACCGGCTGCGGAGGAAGAAAAAGAAGAATTTGTGGAGCTGATGACCCGGGGCAGCTTTGTGCTGAAGGGCGGCAGCTACTATGTGACCTACCGCGAGACCGAGACCACCGGCTACGAGGGCTGCACCACCACCCTGAAGATCGCCGCAGACGGCAGCCGGGTGGCAATGCTGCGGTTCGGCAAGGGCGGCGGGGCCGGCACTCAGCTGCTGATCGAAAAAGGCCGCCGCAACCTTTGCCACTACGAGACCGGCTTCGGCTCCATGACCTTGGGCGTGACCGCGGACGAGATCGACTGTCAGCTGACCGAAAAGGGCGGCACCGCCCGGTTTGCCTACCTGCTGGATGCCGACAGCGCCGAGCTGGTGAGCCGCAACCGGCTGGAAGTTACCGTGACCCATGTGAATTGATGAAGTTCCCTGAGACTGTGAAAGGAATCCGACCCATGACTGATTTTGAAAAGACCTACCAGAACTACAACCCCCGGCAGGCTGCGCTGGACGAGGCACGCGCTCTGCTGACCGCAGCCGCCAAGGCTGCTATGGCAGACGGCACCCTGCCCGCGGCAGAGCTGCCCGCCTTTATCGTGGAGATCCCCGCCGACGTGAAGAACGGCGACATCGCCTCCAACATCGCCATGGCGGGTGCACGCACCTGGCGCAAGGCACCCAAGATGATCGCAGATGCCCTGCTGGCACATTTGCCCTCCATCGAGAACAGCGTGTTCTCCAAAGTGGAGGTTGCCGGTCCCGGCTTCATCAACCTGTTCCTAGCCCAGAGCTTCTGGGCAGGCGTGGTGCTGGGTGCCTGCGCCAACAAGGAGTATGGCCGCACCGACCACGGCAAGGGCGCAAAGTACAACGTGGAGTTCGTTTCTGCCAACCCCACCGGCCCCATGCACATGGGCAACGCCCGCGGCGGCGCACTGGGCGACTGTCTGGCCGCTGTGCTGGACTGGTCCGGCTACGATGTGACCCGTGAGTTCTATATCAACGACGCCGGCAACCAGATCCAGAAGTTCGGCAAAAGTCTGGCAGTGCGCTACCTGCAGCAGTTCTGCGGCGAGGAAGCCTATCCCCTGCCCAAGGAGTGCTATCAGGGCGGCGACATCAAGGTGCTGGCCGGTGAGTTCGCCGAACTGAACGGCGACAAGTACGTTGCTGCCTGCTCCGGGCTGAGCGAGGAAGCTCTGTTCGAGAGCGAGGCCTTTGCCGCCCTCAAGGACGCACTGGTGGCCTACGCCCTGCCCAAGAACATCGCTGCCCTGAAGCGTGACCTCGGCAAGTACCGCATCGACTACGACGTGTGGTTCCATGAGAGCACCCTGCACGAGTCCGGCGCAGTTCTGGCTGTGGTGGACAAGCTGCTGGAACTGGGTGCCTGCTACAAGGCCGAGGACGGTGCCATTATGTACCGCAGCGCCCAGTACGCTGCCAAGTATGGCACCGTGAATAAGAAAAAGACCGAGGACGGCACCGAGGAAGAAGCCAAGGACGAGGTGCTCGTCCGTGCCAACGGCATCCCCACTTACTTTGCCGCCGATATCGCCTACCACTACAACAAGCTGGCCACCCGCGGCTTTGCCAAGGCCATCGATGTGTGGGGCGCAGACCACCACGGCCATGTGGCACGCATGAAGGGCGCGATGGACGCCATCGGTCTGCACGGTGAGGATCTGGACGTTGTGCTGATGCAGATGGTCAACCTGATGCGGGACGGTCAGCCTGTCCGTATGTCCAAGCGCACCGGCAACGCCATCACCCTGACCGACCTGCTGGAAGAGGTGCCCATCGACAGCGCACGCTTCCTGTTCAATATGCACGATGCCGGCAGCGGCATCGACTTTGATCTGGATCAGGCCGTCAAGACCGACAACGACAACCCCGTGTACTATGTGCAGTACGCCCATGCCCGCATCTGCTCCATCCTGAAGAAGATGGAGAGCGAGGGCGTGCAGTTTGCCGGTGCGGAGAACATCGACGCCACCCTGCTCACCGAGCCCTCCGAGATGGATCTGATCCGTATGCTGGCCGCTTTCCCGCAGGAGATCGTGATGGCTGCCGAGAAGTACGACCCCAGCCGCATCAACCGCTTTGTCATCGATCTGGCCAGCGCCTTCCACCGCTTCTACGGCAACTGCCGCATTCAGGGCGCAGACCCTGCCGTGCAGCAGGCACGTCTGGCCCTGTGCATCGGCGTGAAGAACGCCATCTTCAACGTGCTCACCATGTTCAAGATCAACGTGCCCGAGAAGATGTAACATAAAACCACAGGGGCTGTTGCACCAAACAATGTGCAGCAGCCCCTTTTTGATAAAACAGATACAAGGAGAACCCATGGAACCTTTGAAGATCGGCAATATCACCCTGCCCCACCGGGCGGTGTTCGGCCCTATGGCGGGCTTTACGGACGCCCCCTGCCGCCGCCTGATGGCACAGCACGGCGCGGGCTTTACGGTCAGCGAGATGGTGTCCAGCCGGGCGCTGGTGTACGGTGACCACAAAACGGTCAGCCTGCTCAAGGCGGAGCCCAACGGGGCCCCCTACGGCGTGCAGATCTTTGGCGAGGTGCCCGAGATCATGGGACAGGCCGCGGCGGCCATTGAGCAGTACCAATTCGATTTCCTGGACATCAACATGGGCTGTCCGGCCCCCAAGATCGTGTCCGGCGGCGCGGGCAGCAAACTGATGCTGGACCCGGACGTCTGCGGCAGGATCGTGGAGCAGGTGGTGCAAAACACCTCCCGCCCCGTTACGGTCAAGATGCGCAAGGGCTGGGATGCCGACCACATCACGGCCGTGGAGTGCGCCAAAGCCTGCGAGCAGGCGGGGGCAGTGCTGGTGGCTGTCCATGCCCGGACCCGGGAGCAGATGTATACCCCGGGCATCGATCGGAGCATTGTCCGGAAAGTGAAAGAGGCCGTCCATGTCCCGGTGCTGGGCAACGGCGACATCCACACGGCGGAAGACGCCCTGACCATGATGCGGGAGACCGGCTGCGACGGCGTGATGATCGCCCGGGCGGCGCTGGGCGACCCCTGGCTGTTTGAGCGGGTGAACGCGGCCATCGAGGGGCTGCCCGCCCCGAAAGAGCCGAATTTACAGGCCCGGATGAACGCCCTCCGCCGCCAGGTGGAAGAGATGGTGGAGCAGAAAGGTGAATTTGTCGCCATGCCCCAGGCCCGGGCCCAGACCATGCACTATATGAAAGGCCTGAAAGGTGCTTCGGCCCTGCGGCGGTACTGCTGTGAGCTGAGCCATCTGGAAGACATCGACACCCTCATCGAGGCCGTGTTTGACCAGCAGCGGAGAGCTGCGGATGCAGATGATAACCGGGAGATCCCGTTCCCGTAAAGAAAGAAGGCCCTTACCATGGATTCTCTCACTTCTCGCCGTCTCCGCCTGCCGGGGCGTCAGCGTGACCGCTTCTGGCTGACAGTGGGGCTGTGCGCCCTGACGGCGGCGCTGTTCTTCCTGCCGTTCAACATTCTGGACGGCGGCTTTTTCCACTATGCCGGCGATTTCAACAGCCAGCAGATCAGCTTTTACCGGTATATGAACGGCTTTGTCAAGGGGCTGGGCTACCCGGACAGCCCGCTGGCCGGGGCGGCGTCCAATACGTTCTCCTGGGCCACTGACCTGGGCAGCGGTGCCATGAACGCCTATTCGTTCTACCTGTACGGCTCGCCGTTTTTCTGGTTCTCGCTGATCTTCCCGCAGCAGTGGCTGCCCT
>ENA-ORLU01002047-ORLU01002047.1-human-gut-metagenome-genome-assembly--contig:-NODE-2047-length-12794-cov-3.417158_pt1 | contig 12794 bp, 8 predicted proteins | sample MGYA00243009_ERZ508833 | MGnify/ENA primary metagenome ERZ508833 (study PRJEB26277, sample SAMN04329763) | human gut metagenome | biome: human-associated habitat | host: Homo sapiens | place: USA...
CTGTCCAGACACCGCGTTGTAGCCGAGTTGTCCAGATAACATTCCATAACCTTTCACCTGCTTTTTCCAAATCTCGAAAAAAATCCGTTTGAACCCGGTCGCCACAGGGCAAACCGTTTCCTGCTTTATGATATGCCGGAGTCTTCCAACTGGTACATCAGCCACGCCATCACGGTCAGCCCCGCTGTCTCCGTCCGCAAAATCCGCTTGCCCAGCGTCACCGGCATAAATCCGGACTGCATCGCAAGCTCTACCTCTGCCTCTTCAAAGCCGCCCTCCGGGCCGATGAAAATAGCGATCTGCTGTCCGGGTCTTGCGCTTTCGATGAGCTGTTTCGTCTGTGGCATTCCTTCCGCCAGCTCGTAAGGTACCAGTTTCAGATCCATTTCAGAAGCCGTTTTCACCGCCTGCACATAACTCATAACCGGTGCCACCGTCGGGATCACGCCTCGTTTGCTCTGCTTGGCGGCTGCTTCCGCAATTCCCTGCCAGCGCTTTATTTTGCTGTCCGCTTTTTTCTCATCCAATTTCACCACGCAGCGTTTCATAGCCACCGGAATGATCTGAAAGGCTCCCAGTTCCACAGCCTTCTGGATGATGAGCTCCATCTTGTCCGCCTTGGGCAGTCCCTGGAACAGATAGATCTTCGCCGGAAGCTCTACTCCGTCTTCCTTGATAAAACGAAGCTCCAGACGGACACAGTCCTCTTCCAGTGCAAGGATCCCACAGCGATATTCCTTCCCGTCGATTCCATTGCTGACAGCCACTTCTTCGCCGGGGCGCATCCGCAGTACATTTTTGATATGATTCACATCGGTTCCCCGGATGATAACGCTCTTCGCTGCCACGTCGATCTGTTCCGGTTCTACAAAAAACTGATACATAGAAACTCCTATTTTAAGCGCTTAATTCTTTCTTGCGGTAACGCTGACCCATTCTCCCTGGTAGGTCACTTCCAGTACTTCCAATCCAGCGGCCTTCACAGCCTCCACCACGGTCTGCTCCTTGTCATCAATGATGCCAGAGGTGATGTAGATACCGCCCTTCTTCAGCTGATGTACGATGACAGGAGTCAACGGTACCAGTACATCTGCCAGAATATTGGCCACCACGATATCATAACACTCATAGCCTACCTTGTCCTGCACTTCTTTGTCTGTAATGATATTGCCGATCATCATGTCAAACTGTGCCGGATCGATTCCATTCACTTCGCAGTTCTGGGCCACAGCTTCCACAGCACAGATATCCAGATCGGTTCCCACGGCATGTTTTGCCCCGAACATGAGGGATAAAATTGCCAGAATACCGCTGCCGGTGCCGACATCCAAAAGCTCTGTCTCAGGAGTGATGAACTTACGCAGCTGACGGATACACAGCTGTGTGGTCTCATGCATACCGGTGCCAAATGCCGTACCGGGATCGATATGAAGCACCATCTTGTCAGTATCTTCCGGTTTGATATTTTCCCAGGAAGGGATCACCAGAATATCATCGATATAGAACTGGTGGAAATACTGTTTCCAGTTGTTGATCCAGTCAATGTCCTCCGTCTCATCTACCACAACAGAAGCCTCGCCGATATCCATAAACTGGCGTAAGTCTTCCAGTTCCCGCTTTACATCCGCAAGTACAGCTTCGGTCGTGGTCTTCTCCCCGGCCACTTCCAGACTGCCGTCCTCTTTTTCCTCTACAAAAAAACTTAAATAGGCAATGCCGTCATCCTCCGGTCCGTCCGGCAGGATATCTACAAACATCTGCTCCTTCTCCATGGCGGTCAGGGGCACCTTGTCTTCGATCTGTGCCCCTTCCAGTCCGAGATCGTACAGGGTGCTGATAATAATATCTTCCGCTTCCGTTACCGTCTTTATTCTGAATTTAACCCACTTCATTGTTCTTTTTTTCCTTTCTTTTCCATTGTTCCAACACAGCATATATCATTGCAGCCACGATTGCAATAAAACTGTCGATTTCCAATACGCTGACCGCATCCAGCTTCTCTCTCCAGGTGTACCGGTTCAATGCCTGTCCGTCCACAGTTGCTTCATGTACCACCAGTTGCTGATTTTCCGGTACATGCGCCTTTTCCGTAGTAGTATATACTACCTGCGGCAGATTCTCGGAAATACTTTGATTCACGATCCGGTATTCATATACAGCGCCCCTTTTCAGCCGGGTCTCGATGACGGCAGGGAAAAATGTTGTCGATTCCATGGCATCATAAGGAATCACACCTTCATATATCTTCTGATCCTCTTTCCATATCTCCAGACCCAGAAGTCCGTTCCGTTCTTCCTCCTGATTATAGTTCACTGCGATTTCCAGTGTTTTCAGAAAATCTGTCTCCGCAACAAAATACTGCGAAGCATATTCTCCCACCTGCAGGGGCTCTGTATATCCATAATCCTCACTTAAGGAACTGTCCTTTTTATCTTCACGGATTCCTCCATACGGCCATACAAACAACATGGAAAGTATCGCTGCCAGCAGGACTCCTCTTTCCACCCATTTAATCATTTCCCGTTTCCTCCGTTATGTTCACCTTTAAAATATCAAAATCCGTATTCCCATCCATATACTGAAATCCATAATGTCCCATATTTTCATAGGTTACGGTATATTTATCCGATTCCTCCAGCAGATGTCCGAAACACTGGAAATACCAGACTCTTTTCCCCACCAGTTCTTCCAGATCCGGCACCTCTTCCATGGTATAAAAGATCTGGTCCGGCATATAGCATCCGAATAGCTGTCCGAAGCGGGAATCCGTATCGTAGACGACCACATCTCCCGGCTCCATATTCTCCGCTATAAATGCCTTCGTCTCTTCCAGATATGAGATTGTACCATATTCTTCATGATAAGAGATTCCGTAGGCCGACACTCCCATCCACACAGTGAAGGACAGACAGGCGATCCATTCCTGTAAATTGATCCTGGATAAAATGATAGCCATTCCCAGCCAGAACAATCCCATGCTATGCATAACATGGCGGTAGGTAAAAAAGTGGGACGCGTGTAATGCCAGCAGCGCCGCCATCAAATAGCTTACTGGGAAAATACAGGTACACAGAACCGCAAAAACACCGTTTCTTCTCCCCAGCCGCTTCCAAAAGAGGATCGCGCAGACCAGTGTCAGTACAAAAAGAAGTTCTCCCATTTTGGTCGCATACTTCACTCCGGTTCCGAAAATGAAATCAAAAAATTCGTAAATACCGAATTTGGACCGGTTCGTCGGGTTTCCATCAGAAACCAGCAGATGAAAGAAATCGGATTTTATCAGCCATGCCACAAAAAGCAATACAACGGAACCACCACAGACAAACGGCTTCCAGATCTGTTTTCTGTCCTGCTGCCAAATCACCGCCACCAGATACAGGTAGATAAACAGGTAACTGAACGCGGTAAAGTAATGACTGAAAATACCGCAGAAGGTCGTCAGAAACAATATCGTCCACAGGGCCTTACTGTTCAGCCGCTCCCGCAGGAAATAAGCGGTCAGTCCGCAGACGGTAACTCCAAACACCGTCCAGGAATACATTCTGTTGTTCACACTGATCTTCATCATTGCAGGTGTCAGACTTACCATGATCATATAAAGGGCTGCTGTCTTCGCTCCCCACTGCCTGCGGATCACAACAGGCCCCAGCAGCATGGACAATACCGTTCCCAGCAATGCAAACATTTTGTAGGCAATAATGCCGTCTCCTACCAGAAACGACCACAGCCGCAATCCCATATACCATACCGGCACATCCGTATCATGGGCCGCCAGTACCACGCGAATGATTCCCATCATCGTATTGTCATGGGCGGTGCGATAACTGTATGCTTCATCATAGTCGATCCCCTCACTGAGACACAGGGAGAACAATACCGCCGTGCACAGAATGAGGATCAGCCATAAGCCAATGGTTGTAATTTTATGTTTCTTTTCCGAAGTCATTTTTTTCATCTTCATCAGATCATTAATCCTGTCTTCTCTTTACTCTTCTCTATCATATGATTCAGCTTGCGGAACGGCGGCTCCAGTGCCAGTCCCAGCAGCAATGCTACGATCAGGAACAGTGTCATTTTTCCTACATTGATCCAATAATCCACACCGTACATTCCTGCAATACATTCTTTAAACGCTTTCATGCCAAACTGGAACGGCAGGAAAGGATAGATCCACTGGAATACCTGCGGAAGAACCTCGATAGGGAACGTTCCGCCGCTTCCCGCCACCTGGATGACCATGACTACAATAGCCAGTGCCTCACCCACGTTTCCAAAAGCGAAAGTCACAGAATACATAAAGCAGCTGAATGCCGCACTGGCCACGGCTGCCGCCAGCCAGTATAAAAACCTGTGCTGACACTGTATCTCAATATAATAAAGGTTCCCAAGAACAATAAGCAGTGTCTGTGCCTGTCCGATCATGAAAAACAGCAGATATCTGCCAAAATATCTCTCATGCGCCTTATAATGATCCCCCGGTTCAATGGGTTTCACACCCACGTGAATAATAGCCACCAGGAACAGCGCTCCCACCCAGATTGCCAGGATCGTATAGAACGGCGATGCCGCAGAGCCGTAATGATCCACCGGATAAACAGGTACCGTCTCCAGTCTGACCGGAGAAGATACGAAGTCTGCCACCGCCGTCGGATCGGCAGCCATAGCGCTTAAAATATCCTCATAGGTCTCCGCACCGGTGATCCGTTTTATATTATCTGCTATTTTGCTGACCTTGTCCAGCAGTTCCTGTGCGATCACCAGGGAATCCTGCAGGCTGACATTACCTTCCTGCAAAGTCTGCTGATACTCTTTCAGAATATCGGAAATTTCATCCATATTCACATCCGTACCGTTCATCATCGCTGCGGCATTCAGGAAAGCCTGCTGCATGGATTTGCCGGTAGCCCGGAAAGAAGGTCTGACATTGTTATTGTAATCACTCATCAGATTATTCAGCTGTTTGTTGCAGATCTGGATCTGTTCCCGGATCTGTGCCCGCAGAGTATTGATATCATGATCCACATCTCCCTTGCTGTCTTGCAGCTGTTTCAGATCCGCTTCGATCGTTTTCAGAGACTGGTTGATCTCCTGAATCTGAGCATCCTGTCCGGTGATCAGGCTTCCCAGCACATCCATATTGGCCTGCATGCCCTGTACCAGTCCGATGGCCGTGCCCAATCCGGTGTCCGTGGTGCTTCCCACATTGTTGCTGCCCATCTGCTCCAGCAATCCATCAAAAAAGACCGACAGATACTGCAACGCTTCCGTGACCATATCCATACTGCTGCTCACCATATCTCCCATAACGTCAACCGCATCGACGCTGGAATTGATCATGGTCTGCATACCGATCATGGTATTTCGTCCATTCTCCAGCATATTATCCATATCCGGGAGCATATTCTGGCTGGTCTCCATGATCATCTCCGCGGAGGTCATAATACTCTGGAAGGACTGTAACATAACCACATAATCCTGCAACTGTGCCTGCATGGTATCCAGAGATTCTTCCACACTGGTCTGCCCGCCGGCATTCACCACCGAAAGGGCATTTCCCGCTTTCATCACCGCTTCTGCCACAGTACTGATAAAGGTGGCATTTACCTGTTCCTGCACAGCATTTTTCGCTTTTCCCGTGATTTTGGGGGCAATACCATTCTTTTTCTCATTTTCATAGTAGTAAATGGTGGGATGATCCACTTCACCGTCGATAAATCCCAGCATTTCCTGAGTAAAAGTCTCCGGAATAATCAATGCCGCATAGTAATCACTGTTCTTCACACCTTCCAGTGCTTCCTCCGTGGTCTCCGGGAACACCCAGCCGATAGTGGTATTGGCTCCCAGAGCCTCCAGCACACTGTCTCCCACGTTCAGAGACAGCCCCATGATCTCCGCCCCGGCATCATCGGAAGCCACGGCTACTTTCAGCTGACTGGTAGCTGCGGGCTCGTAAGGATCCCAGTTGGAGAAAATGTTGAACCAGGCATACAGTGCCGGGAGGATGCTGAGTCCCATGATAATAACGACCGCCACCACATTATTGCTGATCCAGCGGATGTCGGTGGTAAATATTTTCCAGATATTATACATACTATTCACCATCCTCCCAGTCTTCGGTCTCGTCTTCGTTTTCCTCTTCGGTTTCATCTTCCGGATCCTCTTCGGTCCCGGTCTCGGCCGGGGAATTCAGGCCTTCACCAATCAGTTTCCGGGTCTCCCGGATGATCTGCGCCGCCCGGTCAAAGTCTGTCGGAGTCACCGCTTTGAGATCGCCTTCTTCTCCTTTGAGCTCCATGATCTTCTCCTGCAGATTATAATCCATATATTCCACAACGATCAGATAGATTGACAGGGCAAACAGCGACACGATCCACAGGATCAGGAAGATGACCTTGTTGCTGCCAGTCAGGAACAACAGTGCCAGAAAAAACAAGGGGACGATCCAGATACATTTCAGACCGATCTTTATTCTTTTTCTATTCTTCTCATGAAGGGCCTGCTCGTAATCCAGAACCTTCTGAAAAATTTCTTCGTAATTTCTCTCCATGATTTTACCTTTCTGCCTGTTCGGAACTTCATTCACAAACCCACTCCTGCGGAGCTTTCGTTTTCATGGTTCTGAACAGGTGTCACATTAACTCAGTGTCTTCCATACGCTCTTCCACAAAATGGTTCAGTTTTACGAACGGGATCCGGATCACCAGGCCGATCAACAGTCCCTCGATCATAAACAGGCTCAATTTTGCCAGTGCTTCCATATAGGCAGTACCGTACATACCCGCCAGTGCCTCACGCATGGCCCGGATGGCATAGGGGAAGGGAAAGAAAATATAAATCTTCTGGTAGGTGTCCGGTAGCAGTTCGATCGGGAAGGTACCGCTGGAACCAGCGATCTGCAATACCATAACAATAACGCAGACGGCCTTGCCCACATCTCCGAATGCCAGTGTCAGAGAATAGATCAACAGGGAAAATGCCGTAGCCGTAAAGCTTGCCGCCAGGAAAAACAGCCCCGGTTCCACAATGTTTACTTTTAACAGCCACAGATCTCCGGCCACAATGATGGCTGCCTGAATCTGTGCCAATAAGAAGAACAGCAAATATCTGCCGAAATACAATTGATAGCTCTGTACATTTTCAAGCCCTTTCGGAGAGGCTTTTACTTTCACCAGTGCCACCAGGATCGTAGAACCTACCCAGATCGCCAGTGTGGAATAGAACGGTGTCATGGCAGAACCATACGTAGCCACCGGATACATGGCTATGGTCTCCATGGTTACGGGAGATGCAAAATATGCCCCCAGACTATCCGGATCTCCTCCAAGGAAACGCACCAGAATATCCATCATTTCCTCTTCGGATGCACCGTCCAGCTTCTCTGTCAGATCTGTAAGTTTGGCGCTGATATTATCTACCACATCTTTGATCTGTCCCAGACTCTCACTGGTTCCGGACACAGTGTCACCGACACCTTCCATGACAACTCCGACATTTTTCACCGTATTGCTCAGGGTATTTACCAGATTAGTCACCTGATTCAGAGAATCTGACATATTTGTCAGAACCTTCTGCATCTGGGGCACCAGATTATTCTTATAGATTCCCTGCATATTACTTACAGAAGTCTCGCAGCTGTCAATGGCGCTCCTTAAATTATTCATGGCATTGTTGACATTGACCTTTGCATTCTCCGCAGCCTTGTCGTCCGTGGATTCCAGAACGCTGCCCACTACGGTATTCATCAGATCCAGTTCCTTCTGCATGGCTTTCAATGCTTCCATAGCCGCATCAGTTGCCGCTGCGTTGATATTGCTGCCGGTGCCGCCGTTCGCAGCATTACCGTCAGAGACGCTTTCCAGCTTTTGTTGGATCAGTGCCGCCAGCAGTGTATTTACTTGTCCGTTCAGCGTATTGGTATCTCTTGCCACCCGGTTCAGATCTCTCGTCATCTGGGCGGTATCCTCCGCCAGTTTGCTTTCATCCAGAGCCTTTTTGATACTTTCCAGAGAGTTATTGATATTGCTCATGGAAGTATCGATGTTGTTGCTGAAATTGCCCAGGGTGTCTCTGGTAGAAGACAGATCCTGACTGCTCTGGTTCAGACTGGCTGTGGTGCTGTCCAGTTTCTTCTGCATCGCGGGAATCTCATAGTTGACATGGGTGATGGCAGACTCCAGCCGCGCATTGCCTGCCTGAAAGGAGTCGATCATGGCACTGTATTCCTTCAGATTGTCATTCAGTTCCTCCAGTTTGGAACAGAATTCCTCTACATAACTGTCCCCCTGTACCTGATCCGACACCGTATTGCCCTCTTCAAATACCGTGGTAGCCGCCACCTTGATAAAGGTCTCATTGATGGTATTCTGCAGAGTTCCTGCCACCGTATCCGTGATTTTGGTAGCAATGGCATTGCTCTTCTGATTCTGATAATAGATCAGCGCCGGATTCTCAAAATCATCCGAAAATACATTGTACATACTATAAGTAAATTTATCGGTAATGACGACGGCTGCATAATATTTTCCGGCTTCCACGCCCTCTTTTGCTTCTTCCTCGGTATCCAGAAAGATCCATTTTACACTGGTGTTGGAATGCAGGCTTTCCAGTACGGATTCTCCCATATTTACCACCGATCCGTCTTTCAGCGTATAGTCCTGATCCAGGGATACTACCGCCACAGGAATTCCTCCGGTATTGGCATAGGGATCCCAGTTGGCGAAAATATTAAACCATGCATACAGCGACGGTATCACGCACAACCCGATAATAATAACCAGCGCAAAAGGCTGCTTCACCAGTTTTTTCAGATCTCCGGTAAAAATCTTCCAAATATTTTTCATATAGCTTCTAGCAACTCCTCATCCGTATCCATTTGATTGGTTTTGGTCTTTTCTCCCCGGGCCGCCGCTTCACACAATCCCAGTATCAGAAAGAAAAGCGGCGCATTCAGCACCTGCTGAAAGCTGATCAGGGAATGTATCCCGTAGGTAAGCAGTAACAATACTGCGAGAAAATTCTTCCTGTATGTCTGCAGCGCCGTGATAAAAACAGCTGCATAGGCAGCCACACCCAGCAGTCCCATATTGACCAGTGTGGTGAGCCACTCATTATGTGCATTGGTAAAAACAGAGCCTTCAAAATATCCTTTATCAAAAAGCACCGTGCCTCCCGGCAACAGTTCTCCCAGATACGATGCAAAACAATCCGGGCCTGCTCCCAACAGCTTCTGATGCAGATTTCCTTTCCGGAAACCTATCCATGCCATCTGCCACAATCTTCCCCGGCGATTGCCCCATTCCGCAAAATCGATTACCGACAACCGATGCAGATACCATGCCAGCACTACCGCTATTCCTGCCAGTGCACAACACAATACTCCCTCTTGCAATATTTTTTTCTTATTCTCCGGAATCCTGCGACAGACTCCCCAAAGCAGCAGACACCCTGCTGCAACCGGAATCCATCCCTGCCAGGCTGCCAGTTTTTTGGCGATGCCATCCTGCAGGAGAATGTCAAACGTTCCCAGATATAACATCCATTTACCCCAACGGCACATTCCCAGCGCCACCGCTGCAAGAAAAAGGAAATATACTTCCCAATGTCCGGTTTGCTTCCGGTCGAGCCAAAAGCACAACCCCATGACTGTGCATGCCACGATCACACCGCTGTCACTTCCCTGTAAAAGCAGAAGCATCATGGCCAACATATTACACGTTCCTGCCAGCAGTGTGGGACCTTTTTTCCCCGCTTCCACTGCCCGGTGAAACAGCGTCATGGAAAAGGGAAACATCACACTGTAATACCCGCTGAGCCAGTTGCTGTTCCCCAGCGTGGTCAACATATGGGTAAACTCCCAGTCCCCCACAACGTAACCCTTGAGAAGTCCCAGAGGATCATAGCCCAGCTTCTGCAACAGACCGATCAGGGTGACCGCCACAAAAGCCGCCTCTCCTAACCATATCGCCGTTTTACAACTACCTCCGTACTTCGCCGTCAGTAAAAAACCTCCGATCATCAAACAGATCGTGACAGCTCCCATGTACCATTCCCGCTCTCCGTTCCACGCGATACTGCCATAGGGGCTGCAGATTGCAGAGAGTAACGCACAGATTCCATACAGGCAGACCGCCGTCGTTACCGCATGTGTTCTGCATTTATCGACCGATTTTTTCACTACTTCAGCCAGAGATCTGGCAAAAATCCGATGTTCCCCTGTCCACCGGCTGCTTACAGCAAAGACACACATTGCCAGCAATGCGATCCCCTGGCAAAGCAGTGAAACATTGCGATACAGGTAATATTTGGTATCACCCAGTTTATAATATCCATTCCAGGGAATATAATAAAGAGGCAGCACTGCCAGAATAACGATCAGATAACTCTGACATACAATTTTCAGAAATTCCTCTTTCCGGTTCTCCATCCTGCAGGCTCCTTCGTGTCACAGACAGCATAACTACTTGAATTGTAAGCGTTTCTGCCCATTCTGTCAAACCGTTCACCCTGCCTTTTGACAAAAAAAACAAACTGTATTCTATATCATTCTGTATTCTATATCATTGACCTTCAAAGATACCTTTCACTTTTTCCCAACAAACCAGTAGCCCCGGCTGGGTGTAAGAATAAGCAGTGCCGCTACGCTCTGCGATAGAGCACGAGCGTGCCGCGTTTCTTACCCCAGCCGAGGCTACGGGGAATTTTATTTATTAACTTTTACTTCCAAAACTTTTTCTTCTTGCCGTCCCTGGAGTCATTCTCCTTGGACTCTCCCTCTCCGCTTTCCGTTGCTTTCTTCACAGCATTCAGGGAATCTCCGGTCAGTACATCGAACTGCTTTAGCAGTTCCTTTGCTTCCGGTTTCAACTTGTCGGGAGTCTGAACCACCAGTGTTACATAATGGTCACCGCGGACATCCTTATTTCTCCAGGAAGGAACACCCTTGCCGCGCAGACGGATCTTGGTGTCGGTCTGGGTTCCGGCCTTTACATCATATACCACCTTGCCGTCTACCGTATCGATCAGCACTTCGCCGCCCAATGCCGCTACTGCAAAAGAAATAGGTACGGTAGAGAAAATATCGAAATCCTGTCTCTGGAAGATAGGATGACGACCTACGATCACTTCTACCAGCACATCGCCTCTGGGGCCACCGTTGACACCTGGCTCACCCAGTCCCGGCATACGGGTAGACTGTCCGTTGTCGATACCTGCGGGAATATCCACCGCATAACGTTTCTTCATAGGAATATATCCGGTACCACGGCAATCCGGGCATTTGTCCTTGATCACCTTACCGGTACCCTGACAGTCGGGACAGGTCTGTACATTACGCACAGTACCGAAGAAAGACTGCTGGGTAAATACCACCTGACCCTTACCACCACACTTGGTACAGGTCTCAGGGCTGGTTCCGGGCTTCGCACCGGAGCCGTTACAGGTCTTACAGGTTTCCTTTACCGTAAGATCGATCTCTTTCTTGCAGCCGAAAACTGCCTCTTCAAAAGTGATATGAACACTGGTACGGATGTTGGCACCTTTCATGGGGCCGTTATTTCTGGCACCTCTGCTTCTGCCGCCGCCAAAGATATCTCCGAAAATATCTCCGAAAATGTCTCCAAAATCAGCTCCATTGAAATCGAAACCACCGGCACCTCCTGCGCCACCGTCAAATGCCGCATGGCCATACTGATCATACTGACGTCTCTTCTCGGGATCACTCAGCACGGCATAAGCCTCGGAAGCTTCTTTAAATTTCTGTTCTGCCTCCTTGTCTCCGGGGTTCATGTCGGGATGGTATTTTTTCGCCAGTACCCGGTATGCTTTTTTAATTGCAGCATCATCTGCATTCTTATCTACACCGAGGACCTCGTAATAGTCTCTCTTCTGCTCTGCCATTTTTGCACCTCTGTCATTTAAATCTAAAAACGGTTATGCACAGGGCACGCTTTCGCATACCCTGTGCCCCCTGTTATTCGCAATCACTGTTACACAGCATTTACTGTTATACCACGATTTGCGTTATTTGTGAAGTTTAATTATACTTCTCTGAAATCTCCGTCGATCACATCATCGTCTGCGTTAGATCCAGCATTGCTACCGGCCTGTGCATTCATGTCAGGGCCTGCTGCACCCTGTGCACCCTGCTGTGCCTGAGCAGCCTGCTCATACATCTTGGTGAATACAGACTGAGCACTCTGGGTCAGTTTCTCTTTTGCAGCCTTCAGCTCATCTACATCGCTGTCGCTCATCTCCTGGTCTTTGGTTCTCTCCAGAATAGCCTTCACAGCTTCCAGATCAGCCTGTACCTGGGTCTTGTCACTCTCGGGAACCTTGTCACCTACTTCGTTCAGAGCCTTCTCGGTCTGGAATACGAAAGAGTCTGCTTCGTTTCTTGCCTCGATAGCTTCCTTACGCTTCTTGTCCTGTGCCTCGAACTCAGCTGCTTCCTTGACAGCCTTCTCTATATCGGAATCGGACATGTTGGAACCGGCGGTGATGGTGATGTGCTGTTCCTTTCCGGTACCCAGATCCTTAGCGGATACATTTACGATACCGTTGGCATCGATATCGAAAGTAACCTCGATCTGAGGAATTCCTCTGGGAGCGGGTGCAATGCCGTCCAGACGGAACTGTCCGAGGGACTTGTTATCCTTGGCAAACTGACGCTCACCCTGTACTACGTTGATATCTACAGCGGTCTGGTTATCAGCTGCGGTAGAGAAGATCTGGCTCTTTTTGGTAGGAATGGTAGTATTTCTCTCGATCAGTCTAGTAGCGACACCACCCATGGTCTC